>ENA-ORCP01003088-ORCP01003088.1-human-gut-metagenome-genome-assembly--contig:-NODE-3088-length-12697-cov-3.560856_pt1 | contig 12697 bp, 10 predicted proteins | sample MGYA00242990_ERZ507991 | MGnify/ENA primary metagenome ERZ507991 (study PRJEB26167, sample SAMN06115496) | human gut metagenome | host: Homo sapiens | place: China:Henan | collected 2015-05-07... | reverse complement strand
TCGTGGCCACATCGCCCACTCTCAAAGATACCCTCACCGAATCTTCAAGCATGCCAAGTGCCTCGTATCTCTCATCCCGTGCCGGCATCGCCCGTATCAATTTGTACAAGAAATATCCGGACTCGCTTAAACTGGTACATCTATTGCCGGCGGCCTTTACATTAGGAGTACTCTTTTTCCTGGTCGGAAGCCTCTTCTGCACTTGGAATTTATTGCCGCTCGGACTTTTCTGTTTGCTTATCTTTGCGGATTCTTCGATTCAGAATAAAAGCATCAAAATCGGCTTCCTGTCGATTATCGCCTCCTTTATCCAACTGTCAGGATACGGTTGTGGATTTTTAGATGCTGCCTGGAACAGATTGGTTCTGAAGAAAGAGGAGTTTTCAGCATTCCAGAAAACGTTCTACAAATAAAAAGACTCCCAAGGCCGTTGTCATGACAACCGTCTTCATCCCATACGAACATTGACTTCATCGGGATAAAGACGGTCGTCAAAAGTGATGCTTTTGAACAATATCAATTTTTACTCTTTTTCCAATATTTCCATCCCGACCAACCGATCGCAGCGATCAGCAATAACAAGATCAGGAACGAACTGTAGGAAGAAACGTATGCAGCCGTCACATAACCGGACGGACGGAACTCGAATACGATCGTATGTTCGCCTGCCGGAACACGCATGCCACGCAATATCCAGTCCGCACGGAAATGAGGCACTTCCTTGCCATCGACCGTAGCCTTCCAACCCGGCTGGTAATATACTTCGGAGAAGACTGCCAATTGTTCCTTATCCGCTTTACTCTTATAGGTCAGACGGTTCGGACGGTATTCTTCCAACACGATCGTTGCGGTTGAATCTTTCTGCGGCACAAATCCTTCCAAATCTTCTTGGAAACGCTTATCAACCACAGCGGTTCTCAGCGGATCGATCGTATTCAAGGCTTCTATCTCGGCATCCGCATTGTCCACCATATCCAGCTTGTCCACAAACCAGGCATTCCCGAATGCATACGGATTCTTCAACGGTTGCTGTTCAGGGTTATAGATGACATAGCGGGTATTCAACATATTCAAGGAAGGACAAGCAGCCAACGCAGACATCACGTCTTCAGCCGTCTGTGCCTTCTGCAAAGCACTGATAATCCCACGCAACTCACCGTCCAGCCGATGGTCGATCAGCTCCTGGTAACGGCGTAGCTTGACGGCATGATACCCTCCGATAGAATGATGGAAATAGGAAGTATTCGTTTCCTGCCACGGGTTATTGATGTTCAACACACGGAAAATCGAACCCGTATCCTGCAGAATCGCCTTGTCGGCAACCGTTTCCTTATACATCTCCGCCGGCTGCTGCCTGACGAAATTACTGTCATTCAGATAACGACGATCCACCGTCCAAAGATCAATCAAAATAAGGACTGCCACCCCTGCACTTACGAAAGTCGCCGTAGTCTTCTTGTTCTTCGCCTTCCAGAACCAGACAAGCAACCCGGCTCCCAACAGGATGAAGACCAAAGAACGCAACGCATCGGCCGAAGCCAGCGAAGCACGGTCCATCAACAAGGCCGTGTAATACCACTCCGGAACCTGGCTCTGGAACTGCGCATCGTATGCAGACCGGAAATCCAACAACAAGGAAGGCATCAGCCAAAGGATCACACAAAGTCCTCCAGTCAGCCCCAAAGCCCAAAGGAATCCTTTTTTCAAACGAGCCTCCTCCACTTTTTCGGTCAAGATTTCCCGCAACCCCCAAATAGCGACGATCGGAAATACCAATCCCGGTATCACCAACGCCATCTCGACTGTACGGAACTTATTGTACAAAGGCAGATAATGGAACATCAGGTCGTTGAAAGAATCGAAATTACGTCCCAACGCAAGGAATGTCAGGAACACCGATCCAGCCAGCAGCCACCATTTCATAGGGTTCCGGATCACGAACATCCCCAGGACGAACAGGAAGCAGACCAACGCCCCGAAATAGACCGGCCCGGAAGTGAATATCTTATCTCCCCAATAGGTATAGGTCTGTACTTCTTTCCCCACCTGGGCCCCGTTTTTCTTCAACTCCTTGTATAACTCGGAAGAGCTGTCCAACGTTCCTCCCGAACCACCGCCATATACATTCGGCACAAGAACGGTCATCAACTCTTTCCAGCCGTAACTCCATTGAAAAGCATAATCCTTATCCAAACCGGTGGAAGCCTTCTCCACTTTGCCCGAAGCATCCGGTTTCGGCGTCAGCTCCGAAGCGCCACGGATGGAGTGCTGTCCCAGATCCCAATTGGAATACATCCCCTGCGCGTTAGGCAATACGGCCAATACGACGCAAGCGGCCATAATCAGGGAGGTCTTCAACCATTCGCCATAGGCTTTCTCCTTGATCTTTCTGACCGCATATCCTACATAGATCAGCAGACAAAGCAGGACCAGATAATAGGTGATCTGGATATGCCCGTTCGCCAAGGATAAGGCTACCCCCAGCAGGAACAAGACGGCTCCCCACAGATAGGAGCGCCTGAAAAGCAATGCCATACCGGCCAACGTCACCGGCATATAACCGATCACATAGGCTTTCACGATATGCCCCGCCTCGATAATAATGATATTATAGGATGCGAATGCAAAAGCGAATGCCCCGGCAATCGCAAGCCACCAGTTTACTCCCATGATGCACATCAGCAGGTAGAAACACACTAACCCGGTAAAAACCATCGCAGCATCACCATATCCCACCTTTTTCAACCAACCATCCACAATCGAATAAGAAGGCATACTCGGTGCGGCCTGCCCATATCCTGTCACATACGGCATCCCTCCGAACATCGCATCCGACCAGACACTGAACTCACCCGGCTGTGCCGTCTCGGCGTATTGATCCATCTGGCTTGATCCCATTCCGGTCGCCTTGATATTATCGCCCTGCATGATTACTTTCCCATCAAACACCGCCGGTGAAAAATAGGTCATCACCAGTCCCAAAAACAAAATCAGGGCAACAACATGTTTCCCCCATTGCTTCAGCAAATCCTTCATATATGTCTCATTAAAATTCATATTCTTTACACCCGCCCCTTCAGGCACTTCGCCGTATAAAAACGGATGGCGAACCAGCCGTGGAGCAAAACCGTAACAAAAGTACCATAATATTTGCACATAATCGCATATCTCTCCCGCAAGGATGCTTTTCTTTGCGTCGTGCTCGTCCCGCCGTCCAGGAAGTCGGACAGGGTAAGGTGCGTGTTACAGAATGAACGGGCCTGCTTCATGCAACGGATACACCAGTCGAAATCGGCCGAATAGCGATATTGCAAATCATATGACGGGGCAATCGCACGTTTTGGTATGAACGACTGGTGGCAAACCAACATCCCCATCCGGAAACTCTTCCACGAGAGCTTCCGCGGCGCCCTGAGGCGGCGCAGTCCCAGCGACCGCCTTTCCTCGTCCACGATATTCGTTTCCCCATAGATGATATCCGGCAAAGCCTTCCTCTTCTGCAACCTGGAAACGACCGACTGGACCGTATCGGACGAACAGAGAGTATCGCCGGCGTTGATGAACCAGACATAATCTCCCGTCGCCTTTTGAAGCCCCTTGTTCATGGCATCGTATATCCCCTTGTCCGGCTCGCTCACCCAATAGGCCAGCCCCGATTCATACCGTCTGATGATATCCACCGTTCCGTCTGTCGAACCGCCGTCTATCACGATATATTCGATGTTCGGATAGGACTGGCTCAACACGTTCAACAACGTCTGCTCCACCAGGCGCACGGCATTATAGGTAATCGTTATGATTGAAAATGTAGGTTGTAACTGCATATAATTATGACTATGTTCCATTTAACTTAACAATCCGTCTCCCGCGAATGACTCCGGCAAATTCATCGGTGACCGGTTGTTTACACCACCACATTCCTCCCCAGCCGCATCGTCACACGTGAGAGGCGGGATTTCTGTTTTGCGAGCAAAGATAACAAAGATATTCGGTCTTCACATGAAAGACAGAGAGATAAATCGCTCACGGTCTTTGCAATCTGCCGAAGCAGGTGGTGTTCGTAGGTTTCCAGCAAGGCCAGATGGAGGGAAGCGGTGATCTGACGGCGGAAAGAGACGAAGCCCGATCCATGCAGCAGGCTGTCCGGGTCCTCTCCGTAAGGAAGCTGCATCCGGCTCACTTCGAACAAACAGGCCGGCTCCAACCGCTCCCCTTCCGAGTCTGTCCCGCACGAGAGCATCGCCACGATCTTTTCCATCGACGCCTCTCCCGCCCCGTCGGCATCCAGCAGCAGGACGATCCGCTGCGTATATCCCGCCAGCAACCGGAGATGCCCGGCAGTGAAAGCCACCCCGCAGAGCGCCACCGTATTCGTAAATCCGGCGGCATGCATCGCCAGGGCGTCCTTGTAGCCTTCGGTGACGAAGACGAACCGCCTCTCCCGTATCGCCTCCCCCGCCAAGTCCAGCGCATAAAGCACCCGGCTCTTGCTATAGACCGGACTGGCCGGCGAGTTGACATACTTGGCTCCCTCCTCCCCATCCGTCCGCCTGCGGGCCGCAAACGCCACCAGCCCTCCCTTCTCGTCCCGGATCGGGAAGATCAGCCGCGACCGCATCTTCCGGTAATCCGCCGGCACTTCCGGAGGAGCGATCCCCACCCCGAAAAGGCGGTACGTCTCCCTCAAAGCCTCGTCTTCCGGCACGTAAGGCTGCAACAGGGAGGCGAACAGACGATTGGCGGCGCCAATCGTCCGAATGGACAATTGAGAATTGACAACAGACAATTGGTCGTCACTGTTTTCATTTGCCGTTTTGTCCGGGGAGCCGGCTGTCCTCTTTCCGGTCGTCCTTTTCTTCTTCCCTGCATAATTGTCTACTGTCCACTCCCTACTGTCAATCGAATACCGTTTCGCCAGTTTTCCCATCGCTTCCGTAAACGAACATCCCTCGATCTTCTGCACGAAAGCGAACAAGTCTCCGCCTTCGCCGCAAGCGAAACATTTGAAAAACTGTTTTCCCGGATGGACGTGCAACGAAGGATGCTTGTCTGCATGGAAAGGACACAAGCCGACATATCCCGCACCGCTGCGCTGCAACGGCACATAGGCAGCCACCACTTCCTCGATCGTGGCCACCCGAAGGATTCTCTCTTTCAACGAATCGCCTCTCATAACAACCGGTTTTCATAAGACAGGAACCGTGTCATCGAAACGTTGTAGCGGAAACGCGCCCGTCCGGTCGCCCCGTTACGGTTCTTGGCGACCAGAAGATAGCCCACGCCCCGCAGGTCCTCTTTCGTATCCTTGTCGTACAAGATGCCGTATTTCTCGGCCCGGTAGACGAAGATCACCTGATCCGCCACGTCCCGGGCGAAGGCCATCTCGTGAGTGACGATGATCATGGTGGTTTTCTGTTCCGCCAGACCACGGATGACCTTCAGTACCTCGCCGGTCAGCTCCGGGTCCAGCGCAGAGGTGGGCTCGTCAAAGCAGAGAATATCCGGGTGGAGCGCCAGTGCCCGGGCGATGGCCACCCGCTGCTGCTGACCGCCGGAAAGCTGATGCGGATAGTGCCCGGCACGGTCCGCAAGGCCCATCTGGTCCAGCAGCTCCATTCCGGCGGCACGGATGGCTTCCTTACTCTCGCCGCTGTCCTTGGCCATCAGTTCCCGGGCGAGGGTCACGTTTTCCAAAGCCGTATACTGGGGAAAAAGGTTGAAGGACTGGAACACCATGCCGAAGTGGAGCCGGTTTTTCCGGATCTCCTTTTCGGAGCAGTTTGCGTGATGGTCGGCGTCAAACAGCACTTTGTCCTGTACGGTGATGGTGCCGGCGTCCGGCGTTTCCAGAAAATTCAGACACCGCAGCAGCGTGGTTTTGCCGCTGCCGGAGGAGCCGATGATGGAAAGGGCCTGTCCCTCCTCCAGAGAGAAGCTGATGTCATTGAGGACCTTCGTATTTTCAAAATGCTTTTCCAGATGCTGTACGGTTAAGATCGACATTTCAAAGCCCTCCCTTACTTAAAATAGCTGAGCTTGCGCTCGATGAAGCTGAACAGGAGCGTCAAAAGACCCACAAAGGCCAGATAGAACACGCCGGTATAGAACAGCGGCCAGGTGATGCCCTTGGACTTCATAAAAGCTTCGCCGGCCATGGTGATCTCAATGATGGCGATGGTCCGGGCCAGAGAGGTGTCCTTCACCAGCGTGATGATCTCATTGGACATGGGGGGGATGATCCGCTTGACCATCTGCAAAAGGGTGATCTTGAAGAAGATCTGCCGCTTGGTCAGGCCCAGCACCTCACCGGCTTCCCGCTGACCTGCCGGGACGCCCTCAATGCCACCCCGGTAGATCACGGAGAAATAGCAGGCGTAGTTGATGATAAAGGCGATGCAACAGGCAGTCATGCGTCCGTCCCGGAAGGCGTTCCACGGATTTGTGCCGAACCAAGTGCCGGGACCGTAGAAAATGATGATGAGCTGGAGAATCAGCGGCGTACCCCGGATAACCCAGACGATGACGTTGGTCAGGGCAGACAGGGGCCGGAGCTGGGAGAGCCAGCGGGCAAAGCCCCGCGCTTCCTGCTGCCGGTAGGCCAAAGCCCGGAAGGGCGCCCACTTGCTCATGGAGCCGAAAGCCACTACCAGACCAAGGGGCAGCGCGAACAGCAGCGTCAGGAAAAACAGCTTGACCGCCTGACTACAGCCTTGCAGGATGGAGAGGGTAACAGTCCAGAACATGAAAAAATTCTCCTCTATGTAGTGATAATGGGGGGAACGAAGGGGGAGGAAGGAAAGCGTATGCGGGAAATATGCCGCTCAAAGGCAGAGAGCGGCCGCTCTCTGCCTTTGCTGTATGATTTGCGGAATTACTTGGCCACAACAACCTGAGCGTTGTTGCAGTAGGCGTTGGTGCACTCCATGGATTCCTGGGCGGCGGTGGTGATGGTCATGCCGTTCCAGACCACATCGATGCCCTTGCCGTTCAGCTCGAAGACCTTGTTGTCCCAGTTGATCACGGTAAACACAGGCTCCACGCCCAGCTTTTCCGCTACCAGCTTGGCCATGTCGGCGTCGAAGCCGATCCAGTTGCCGTCAGCGTCCTGATAGTCCATGGGCTCAAACTCGGTGATGCCGATGACCAGCGTGCCCTTGTCCTTGATGTACTGCACGTCGCTGTCGGATTCGGAAGCGGTGAACTCGGATGCGGGCTGCTCCACCAGAGCGGCCTGTACGCCGTAGGTCTCGGCGGTTGCTTCCAGAACGCCGTCGGCGTAAGCGTCAGCCATCACGGAGTTGATGAAGGAGGCCAAATCGCTGCCCTTGCGGCAGCCGACGCCGTACAGCTCCTCGGTGAGCTTCTGATCGGTGATGGTCAGATCGGGATAGCTGGTGCCTTCACCTACCATGGCGCCGGCCATGAGGGAGTCGATGATAGCGGCATCGGCGGTGCCGGCCTGTACTTCCATCAGTGCCTTGGCCTGAGAGTCTACGGATACAACGTTGTAGCCGTTGGCCAGTGCCACTTCCTCACCGGCGGAACCGGCTTCCACTGCGTAGGTCAGCTTGGCGACTTCAGCAGGCTTGGTCGCATCGGCGGCGGGGGTGCTGGTATCAGCGGGGGTTTCGGCCTTGGCGCCGCAGGCAGCCAGAGACAGAACCATCATAGCAGAGAGTACAAATGCAGTCAACTTTTTCATGTTCCATTCCTCCTGAAGAATTGTTCGAGCGATTGATTTATTATGGTAGTAGTTTACCATGATAAATTGGTAATGTAAAGAAGTGAAAGCGACAAAATGCGCCGAAAGTGCGGCGGGTGATTTGGTGGGAATGAACAAAGGCAGACGGGCTGTCATACTTTTCCGGGCTGTCTCATAGAAATGGACTATAAAAGCGGAAAAAGGACGGGATGCTATGAATACCTCGATCTATCAGAATATTGCCACCCGCACTGCGGGCGACATCTATATCGGTGTGGTAGGGCCGGTGCGGACGGGCAAATCCACCTTTATCAAGCGGTTCATGGAGCCGCAGATCATTCCCAATATCGACAACGTGTACCGCCGGGAGCGGGCCAGAGACGAGCTGCCCCAGAGCGGCTCCGGCCGCACGGTGATGACGGCGGAACCGAAGTTCGTGCCGGAGGAGGCGGCCCAGATCCAGCTGGAGGGGGGCGCGGCCTTTTCTGTCCGGCTTATTGACTGCGTTGGCTACATGGTCCGGGGGGCCTTGGGCCAGACGGAGGATGATCAGCCCCGGATGGTCACAACGCCGTGGTACGATCATCCTATCCCCATGACGGAGGCGGCGGAGATCGGCACCCGGAAGGTCATCGCGGAGCATTCCACCATTGGCATCGTCATCACCACAGACGGCAGCATTTCCGACATTCCCAGAGAGGATTATCTGGAACCGGAGGAGCGGGTGATCCGGGAATTGCAGGAGCTGGGAAAGCCGTTTATCGTCCTGCTGAACAGCGAGGACCCCAAATCGGACCGGACTCTGGCCTTGGCCGGGGACATCGCCAGCCGGTATCAGGTGAAGTGCGTGCCGGTGAACTGTTTGCGGCTGGAGGAGGAAGATGTAGGGGAGATCCTAAAGGCGGTGCTGTATGAGTTCCCCATGCGGGAGCTGGATATTTTCCTACCGCCTTGGGTGGACGCTTTGCCGGGAGAGCATCCGGTAAAGGCGGGAATCTATGACGCCATCCGGCAGAGCATGGCGGAGCTACACCACATCCGGGAGATCGACGGCGCAGTGAAGAAACTGGGAGAAAACGAGAACATCAGCGAGGCGCTCATCACAGCCATCGACCTTGGCACCGGCGTAGCCGCCGCACGGGTGAGCCTGCCCCGGGAGATGTTCTACCGGACGCTCTCGGAGCAGTCCGGCTTTGATGTGGGGGATGACGGTGACCTCATGAGCCTGCTGACAAAGCTGGCCGGCGTCAAGACGGAATATGACAAGGTGGCCGGGGCGCTGCGGGATGTCCGGGAAACGGGCTATGGCATCGTGGTGCCGGGAATCGACGAATTGAAGCTGGAGGAACCGGAAATCATGAAGCAGGGAGGGCGGTACGGTGTCCGCCTGAAGGCCAGCGCCCCCAGTATCCACATGATCCGGGCGGATATTGAGACGGCGGTCAGTCCCATCGTGGGTAATGAGAAGCAGTCTGAGGACATGGTGAATTATCTGCTTCAGGAGTTTGAAGGGGACACCAGTAAGATCTGGCAGTCCAACATTTTCGGACGCAGCTTTCACGAGGTGGTCAGCGACGATCTGCAAACCAAACTGAAGCGGATGCCTGAGGATGCCCGGAAAAAGCTGCAGGAAACCCTGACCCGGATCATCAATGAGGGAAGCGGCGGGCTGATCTGCATTATCCTGTAAAGGCAAATAAAAATGCCCCCGGCGGGAATATTCCCGCCGGGGGCATTTGTCTGCAAATATAAAGAACGCCGGAACGGTCACAGGGCCGTGCCCCGCTTGGGCATGTAGAGATTTGTCATATCCACGCCCTCCAATGCCAGCAGAAAGCGCTTTTTCTCCACGCCTCCGGCGTAGCCGGTGAGACTGCCGTCCGCCCCCACGACCCGATGACAGGGGATGAGGATAGAAATGGGGTTGTGCCCCACCGCGCCGCCGACCGCCTGGGCCGCAGCGGAAATTCCCCGGTCCCGGAGAATCTGGGCCAGCGCGCCGTAGGTAGTTACCTGACCGTAGGGAATCTCCAACAGCAGCCGCCACACCGCCTGACGGAAATCGCTGCCCTTGGGAGCCAGCGGCGGCAGATCCGGGAGAGGCTGCTTGGCAAAATAGGCATCCAGCCATGCGGCGGCCTGACGGAACACGGGCAGATCGTCCCGTTCCACGGCGGCTTCGTCCAGCGTGGCGGCAAAATATTTCTGCCCTTCCAGCCACAGACCGGCCAGCGCTCCGTTGTCAGCGGCTAAAAATATAGTTCCCAGCGGGGAAGCGTACCGGGTCAGCTCCATAAAAGTCCCTCCTGACGCATAGAATGACGGCTCGATGCCATTATAATCGAGGCCCGTGCCACTTGCAAGAGAATTCATGCCGTGGTATGATGGAGAAAATCATTTGTTATACGAGGGGAGGCGGCTTTGTATGCTGTTGGCGGTCGATATCGGCAACTCCACGATTTCCACCGGCCTGTTTGGGCTGGATGGGGAGCTGCGCTTTTTAGCATCCTTGGATACGGACTACCGAAAGACGGCGGATCAGATCTGCGTGGATCTGATGAACCTGTTTCAGCTTTACCATTTCCGCTATGAGGATGTGACGGATTCCATTCTGTGCAGCGTGGTGCCGCCGCTGAACTTTATGATGGAGAAAGCGCTGACCCGTCTGCTGGGCAAGCCGCCTGTGGTGGTGGGCCCCGGCGTGAAAACGGGACTGAATATCCGCCTGGCGGTCCAAAGTCAGGTGGGGGCGGACATTGTGGCGGACGCTGTGTCGGCGCTGGAACAGTTCACCGCGCCCATCATCACCATCGACATGGGTACCGCCACTACCATCGGTGTCATTTCCGAGGGACGGACCTATGAGGGCGGCCTTCTGCTGCCGGGGGTCAACGTCTCTCTGGAGGCCCTCTCCCGGCGGGCGGCCCAGCTCCCGGCCATTTCCCTTCAGGCCCCGAAAAACCTGATCGGCAAAAGCACGGAGGATTGTATGCGCTCCGGCATCGTATACGGCACCGCCGCCATGCTGGACGGCATCATCGACCGCATCCGGGGGGAATTTCCCGGAAAGGAGCTGCACATCGTGGCCACCGGCGGCAGCGCGCCCTTTATCGTGAAATTCTGCCGGAATAAGATCCTTTACGATAAAACACTGCTGATGAAGGGCCTGTGGGCCATCTATAAGAGAAACCAGTAAATCGGAAAAATGAAAAGAAAGCAGTAAAGCAACAAATCAGCCGCCTGATGGAGTATCCATCAGGCGGCTGCGTTTTACAATTCTAAAGGGGAGACTTACTTTACCAGAACCTTCTTCAGCTTGGCGAAGCGGGGCAGGGAATCCACCTTGGGCAGGTTGGGCTCACCCTGAATCAGGGGAAGCACGTAGTCGATGAAGGGCTGTTCCACGCCGTTGTGCTCCTTGTTGATCCACTCCAGAGGAACCTTTTTCTCCGTGTTGGCCACGTCGGTGAGGTTCAGCAGCTCCGTCTTGCAGACGTACTTGCCGTTGTCGCGGGTGCACTGGAAACCGACCATCTTATCGGTAATGCCGGCCACGGCGTTCTCCACGGCGGCCTTGCCGCTCATGACGGACTCCTCAATGTCGGTTTCGGAGGCCAGATGTGCGCCGCAGCGCTGCAGCAGGCTCAGCTCGATGCCGCGGACCTTGGCACCGGTTTTTTCCTTGACCACAGAGGCCAGGTGAGCAGCCAGACCGCCCAGCTGAGCGTGGCCGAAGCCGTCGGTGGCAGAGGTCTTGGCCTCAGAGACGAAGGTGCCGTCAGCATAGTGGATGCCCTCGGAAACGGCCACCATGCAGTTGCCCTTTTCCTTATAGATGCGGTCCACGTCGGCTAGGAACTTGTCCATGTCGAAGTCCACCTCGGGGAGGTACACCAGGTCGGGACCTGCGCCGTAAGCGGTAGCCAGAGCAGCAGCGCCAGCCAGCCAGCCGGCGTGACGGCCCATGATCTCCATGATGCAGACCATGCCGGTGTCATAGACGCGGGCGTCCTGATAGACCTCCATGCAGGAGGTGGCGATGTACTTGGCGGCGGAGGCGAAGCCGGGGCAGTGGTCGGTGCCGAACAGATCGTTGTCGATGGTCTTGGGCACGCCCATCACGCGGCAGTCGTAGCCCACGGACTGCATATACTGGTTGATCTTGTTGCAGGTATCCATGGAGTCGTTACCGCCGTTATAAAAGAAATAGCGGACATCGTGCTTCTTGAACACCTCCAGGATACGCTTGTAGTCCGTGTCATCCAGCTCGGGATCGGCAATCTTGTACCGGCAGGAGCCCAGAGCAGAGGAGGGGGTGTACTTCAGCAGCCGCAGCTCCTCAGGGTCCTCCTGCCCCATGTCAAACAGCCGGTCGGCCAGCACGCCCTTGATGCCGTGCTCCGCGCCCAGCACCTGGGTGATGGCGCCGGACTTCAGCGCCGTGTCGATGACGCCGTAGGCGCTGGCATTGATGACAGACGTGGGACCGCCGGACTGGCCGATGATACACGCGCCGCGCAATTCTTTCATAGGTCCATACCTCCGAAACATAGGTTGAGATTTGATGATGCTCCGGCCCACGCTTGCGATGCGCCGCCGGTATGCCCTCAAACAGGTATTTTACCATGGAAATTTGGGAATGTAAATGCTTTCGCTCTTGCAAATATGAAAAAATATGATACAATAGGAATGTAACAATCATTCCGTACAAAACAGCAAATTTTTATTGCGGAAAAGGAGATATGATTATGGCACTGGTAACATCCAAGGAAATGTTTGAGAAGGCATATGCCTGCGGCTACGCCATCGGCGCCTTCAACGTCAACAATATGGAGATCGTGCAGGGCATCACCGAGGCCTGCCAGGAGGAGCACGCTCCCGTCATCTTGCAGGTCAGCAAGGGCGCCCGCGCCTACGCCAACCACACCTATCTGGTGAAGCTGGTGGAAGCCGCTGTGGCCTGCTGCCCCGACATCCCCATCGTGCTGCACCCGG
>ENA-ORCP01003074-ORCP01003074.1-human-gut-metagenome-genome-assembly--contig:-NODE-3074-length-12739-cov-6.797188_pt1 | contig 12739 bp, 10 predicted proteins | sample MGYA00242990_ERZ507991 | MGnify/ENA primary metagenome ERZ507991 (study PRJEB26167, sample SAMN06115496) | human gut metagenome | host: Homo sapiens | place: China:Henan | collected 2015-05-07... | reverse complement strand
GTTGGGATCATTCTGGTCATTGGCATCATTGTGCTTGCGGTGATGCTCCTGAACAGATTGACCCGCCTGAAATAATGTTTCCGGAAAGGAAACGATCCTTCGGACCGAAAGCTCCATGAACTGCCTGACCGGCAGGATGTGGAGCTTTTTTCGTTCCTGACCTCTTGCATCCCGGGGCGGGGTGCGGTATCCTTATAAGATAAGAAGGTTTTCACCAGCGAACCGGGGAGGGAACAGCCATGGACGCAGACGAGATCCGCATTCTGTTGGGCGACAACATTTTTGAACGCGCCAAGAAATACCGCAAGCGTATCCAGCAGAGCACCTGCACCACCAACGAGGACGGCGTGCGCCATCTCTCGGCCATGGTGCTGGGCAGCGGCGGCAGCTGTTACTATACGCAGGCATGGCTGCGGGAAAACGGCAGCTTTGTCAGCGCGTCCTGCAGCTGCCCCTATAACCAGAACGGCGACGGCACCTACTGCAAGCACATCGGCGCTCTGCTGCTGGAAGATGCCGCCCAAAATGGAGAAGGCACGCCTCCGAAAAAGCTGGACGAGATCGCGGGCGTGGTGCGCGGGGCAGGCAATCTGCCACCCGAGCAGTCCCGGAAGGACAGCTACGCTTCCGGGCTGGAAATGCTCTTCGGCCGCAAATGGCACGGGGACGCCCCCGCCACCGACTACGAAGCCCGCAAGCTTCTGGAAACCTACAAAGAAGCCGCGCTGGAAGACCTCGGCGGCGCGGACGAGCCACAGCGCACCGGCTTTGCCCGGCTGGAACCGGAGCTGACGCTGCTCCCCGATGCCCTGCCGTGGCTGCGGCTGCGCATCTCGGACGGTGGACGGCAGTATGTGGTCAAGAGTATCCCGAACCTGCTGGAAGCCGTCGAGCACGGCAAAACGGTCAGCTACGGCAAGTCGCTGGCTTTCGTGCACCGATGGGACGCCTTTGACCCGGAAGCACAGCAGCTTTTGCAGCTGCTGCGCCGTCAGGTGAGCGCGAAGCAGAGTCTTGACCGGGAGGCTGTGCGGGTGTACGGCGGAGCCGAGCGCGGCCCGGCGGGCGGCATGGGGCTGACCGGCGAAATTTTTGATGCGCTGGTGCAGATGTACGAGCATACCGGCTTTCTGGGCGGGTATGAACTGCGGGAAGGCCTGCCTACGGTCACCATCGCGGTGGAGCGCCGCCGGGGCGGCGTGCAGCTGGAAGGCGACCCGGCGCTTTGCAGCGTGCAGGGGCTGGATTACGGCTATCTGTTCACAGAAGATACCCTCTGGCGGCTGCAGCGGCCCGGGTGTGAGCGGATCTTGCCGGCGCTGCAGGCACTGGGCGGAAAAAGCCTGTTCTTTACCAGCGCGGACGCATCGGCGTTCTGCAGCTATGTGCTGCCAGAGCTGGGCGGCAGGCTGAACATCGTGGATCCGGAACGGCTGCTGCTGAACCAGATCCCGCTGGAACCGGTGGTGCAGTTCTATCTGGATGCGCCGGACAACACCCGCATCGAAGCCCATGCGAAATTTCTCTATGGAGAGGACAGAGTCACGCCCTTTGCGCCTGCTCCGGCGGGGCTGCTGCGGGACGTCCGCGCCGAGAGCCGCGCCCGGAAGCTGCTGTCCGCGTATCTGCAGCCCGGCGTGGACGGCAACCCGGACGTATACGGCACCGCTAACGAAGAGGAAATTTATCAGCTGCTGGAAGAGGGCATCCCGGCGTTGATGGCCGAGGGCGAAGTCTACCTGACCGATGCCTTCCGCAATCTGCAGGCAGCGCCGCCCCGCATCACGGTGGGGGTCTCGGTGCACGGCAGCGTGCTGGATCTGGAAGTGGACACCGGCGAATTCCCGGTGGGTGAGCTGAAAGAGCTGCTGAAGTCCCTGCATCAGAAAAAACGCTACCACCGCCTGCGGGACGGACGTCTGCTGCGGCTGGACAACAGTCTGGAAGGGCTGGACGAGCTGAACGATACGCTGGAACTTTCGGATGCAAAGCTGAAAAACGGCCACGCCGAACTGCCGCTCTACCGGGCCCCCAGTCTGGACTGGGCGCTTTCGGGGCAGAACAGCCTGCGCTTCAACCGGGACGATGCGTTCCGGCGCATCAGCCGCAGCTTCCACGCCGTAAAAGACAGCGAATATACCCCGCCGGAATCCCTGTACAGCATCCTGCGCAAATACCAGCGGGACGGCTACCGCTGGCTGCGCACGCTGGACGGCTACGGCATGGGCGGCATTCTGGCCGACGATATGGGCCTGGGCAAGACGGTGCAGGTGCTGAGCTATCTGCTGGCCATGAAGGAGGGCGGGCAGGCGCTGCCCAGCCTCATCGTCTGCCCGGCGTCGCTGGTGCTGAACTGGCAGGAAGAATGCAAAAAGTTCACGCCACAGCTTGCCTGCATCGCGGTGGACGGCGACGCCGCTCACCGTGCCGAACTGGCAAAGCAGTGGGAAAACGCCGACCTTATTATCACCAGCTACGACCTGCTGCGCCGGGATGAAGAACTTTACAAAGAACAGCCGTTCTATGCCTGCATTCTGGACGAGGCGCAGGCCATCAAGAACCACACCACCCAGAAGTATAAAGCCGTCTGCGGGGTGAACAGCAAGGTGCGGTTCGCCCTCACCGGCACCCCGGTGGAAAACCGTCTGGGCGAGTTGTGGAGCATCTTTTCCTTCCTGATGCCGGGCTATCTGCCGCCTTACCGCACCTTCTGCGCCCGGTTCGAAAAGCCCATCGTGCAGGAGGACGACAAGGACGTGCTGCGGCGGCTGAACCAGCTCACCGGGCCGTTCATCCTGCGGCGCATGAAGTCCGAGGTGCTCAAGGAGCTGCCGCCCAAGACCGAGAACGTCCACCGCATCGAGCTGGACACCGAACAGCGCAAGCTCTATCTTGCTGCCGTGGTGGACGCCCGCGAAAAGCTGCGCGCCGCAAAACCCGAGGACAAGATGGCGGTGTTCGCGGTGCTCATGCGCCTGCGGGAGATCTGCTGCGACCCGCGCCTTGTGGCGGACAACTGGGAGGGCGGCAGCGCCAAGCTGGAAGCCTGCATGGAGCTGGTGACGGCTGCCGTGGAAGGCGGCCACCGCATCCTGCTGTTCAGCCAGTTCACCTCCATGCTGGAGCTGCTGGCAAAGCGGCTGGACGAGGCCGGTGTGAGCCACTTTACCCTGCAAGGCTCCACGCCCAAGCCCGTGCGCGCCGAGCTGGTGCGCCGGTTCAACAGCGGGGAAGCGGACGTGTTCCTCATCTCGCTGCGGGCAGGCGGCACCGGATTGAACCTGACGACGGCGGATATCGTCATCCACTACGACCCGTGGTGGAATGTGGCGGCGCAGAATCAGGCCACCGACCGCGCCTACCGCATCGGCCAGCAGAACCCGGTGCAGGTGTACAAGCTCATCGCACAGGACACCATCGAGGAAAAGATCGTGGAACTGCAGCAGGCAAAACAGGATCTGGCCGAGACGGTCACCGGCTCCGCCGACGGGGCCATCCTCTCCATGAAGCCGGAAGAACTGCTGCATCTGCTGGAAACACAATAAAGGGGGATTTTGTATGAAAGTCTGGGATCTGCACTGCGATACCCTCAGCGAGCTGCGCAAGGCGGAAAATGCGGGCCGACCGAAAAGTTTTGCCCGCAATGACCTGCACATTGACCTTGAAAAGCTGCAGAAAGGCGATTACATGCTTCAGTGCTTTGCGGCGTTCGTGAATCTGGGTGACGAAGCGCCCGGTGCCGACCCGCTTGTGACGGCGCTGGAAGAAATCGACCGGTTCAAGCGCATCATGGCGGCCTACCCGGACGCCATCGCCCCGGTGTACACGGCGGCAGACATCCGCAAGAATGCTGCGGCCGGAAAGATCAGCGGGATGCTGACCATCGAAGAGGGTGCCTGCTGCAAGGGCAGTCTCGGCGTGCTGCGCCGGATGTACGAGCTGGGCGCGCGCATGATGACCCTGACATGGAACCATGAAAACGAGCTGGCCAGCCCGCAGCGGAATGCAGGCGGCGTGCTGGCACCCCAGACCGAAAAGGGGCTGACCGAAACCGGCTTTGCCTTCCTTGCAGAGATGGAACGGCTGCACATGATCGTGGACGTGAGCCATCTTTCGGATAAAGGGTTCTGGGATATCGTGGAGCACGGCACCCGCCCCTTTGCGGCGAGCCACTCCAACTGCCGGGCACTGGCACCCCACACCCGCAACCTGACCGACGAGATGATCCGCGCCCTTGCGGAAAAAGGCGGCATTGCGGGGCTGAACTACTACGCGCCTTTCCTCGATGCCGACCCCACCCGCCCGGAACGCTGCCGCAGCACCGTGGAGCTGATCGCCAAACACGCCGCCCACTATAAACAGCTGGGCGGTGCGCAGATGATCGCCCTTGGCAGCGACTTTGACGGCATCGACGGCCCGCACCAGCTGGAAGATGCATCCTTCCTGCCCATGCTGGCCGATGCCCTGCGCAAGGAGGGCTTTACCGAGGACGAGGTGGAAGGCGTCTATTACCGCAACGCCATGCGCTTTTTTGAGGAAAATCTGTAATAATAACGGAGAAATTGCCGATATGGATAAAAATATGACGCTGGAAAAGCGAATTGCCGCCGAGCTGTACTGCTATCAGGGCAAGATGAGCGTCTTTGTGGACGACCTGCAGGGGCACACTGTGGAGATCGGCGCGGACGAGGAATTTGAAACGGCTTCCACCATCAAGGCGTTTATTCTGGCTGTGCTGTACCTGCAGGTGCAGCGGGGCAAAGCGAACCTTGACGAAGAGATCGCCTACGAACAGAGCCAGTTCGTGGACGGCAGTGGCATGCTGCGGGCGCTGGGCGTGGGCGCAAAGCTGAAGGTGCGTGACACCGCTACCATGATGATCATCTGTTCGGACAACATTGCCACCAATATGATCATCGATTATCTGGGGCTGGACACCATCAACGCCTGCATCCGGGAGCTGGGGTTTGAACACACCGTGCTGCACAACCCGCTCCATTTCGACCGCTACCGGCAGCTGGGCACCACCACGCCCCGGGACTATGCGGTGCTGTTTGCCCGCATCGCAAAGGGGCGGCTCGTTAGCCCGGCAGCCAGCGCCGCAATGCTAGCCATCCTGCGCCAGCAGCACTACAACACCATGCTGACCCACGATTTCCCGCAGTATTATCTGGACTGCGAGGAGACCGGTGCCCAGGAACTGATCTGGGTGGCCAGCAAAAGCGGCAGCATGAACGCCTGCCGCAACGACGGCGGCATCGTGCACACGCCCTACGGGGAGTATGTCATCGTGCTGATGAACAGGGATTTTCACGATATCATCGAGTACAACGAGCACCCGGCCATGGTCTACGGCGCGCGGGTCTCGCGGATGATATTGGATCAGATCCTTGCCTGCGAAGGAAAACTTTATCTGGACTGAACGTAAAATACAGAGGGAATTATGACGGAAGGTATATCGATTGGGGGGCCGATGCTGCTGTTTCTAATGGCAATGACCGGGTTTGCAGGCTTTGTGGACTCGGCAGCCGGTGGCGGCGGGCTGATCAGCCTGCCGGCGTACCTGTTCAGCGGGATGCCGGTGCATCTGGCCTACGGAACCAATAAGCTCAGCGCGGCCTGCGGCACGACTTTTGCAACGGCCAATTTTTTCCGCAGCGGTGCCATGAATGTCCCGGTGGGGCTTCTGGCAGCGGCAGGCAGTTTTGCCGGGAGCGCACTGGGTGCGCATATCGTGCTGCTGATCTCGGAAGAAGCGCTGCGCACGATGATGTTCATCATCCTGCCGGTGGCGGCGGTGGTGATCCTGTGGCGGCGCAAGCTGCCGGATGAGAACCGGGATGACGGCGTGTTCACCCTGCGCAAGGCGGCGCTGGCGCTGGCCATCGGCCTTGGCATCGGGCTGTACGACGGACTGTTCGGCCCGGGCACGGGCACCTTTGCCATCATCGCCTTTACCGCGCTGATGGGTTTTGACCTGCGCACGGCGGGCGGCAATGCCAAGGTGCTGAACCTTGCCAGCAACTACGCCAGTCTCATCACCTATCTGCTAGGCGGCATGGTGGTGTTTTCGGTGGGTATTCCCTGCGCGGTCAGCGGCATTGCAGGCAACCTGCTGGGGTCGCACTTTGCGCTCAAAAAGGGCGCGGGCTTCATCCGCCCCATGATGCTGGTGGTGCTGGTGCTTTTGCTGGGCAAGCTGATCTCGGACGCTGTATTGTGAAACGCAAAAACGCCCTGTGCGGGAAAGCACAGGGCGTTTTGTACAGAAAGCTTAGTTAAGTGCTAAGTGCAAGGCCTTTGTCGAAGAACGCAAGGCCGAAGGCGCCGGGGCCTGCGTGGGTGCCGATGACGCAGCCGATCTGCCGCACCAGCGGGGCGGAAAGGTGCAGGTTGTCGCGGAAGTAGTTCTCGATGGGCTGCACCTCGCGGAGGTTGGAGGAGTAACCGGCCAGCGCGGTGAACTCTGGGTGAATGCCGCCCAGCTCTTCGATCTTTTTGAACAGGGCCACATACGCGCCGGGCAGGCCGCGGGCCTTGCCGGCCATGGCCACCTTACCCTCCTTGATGGTGATGAGCGGCTTGATGCCCAGCATCCCGCCTGCCACCGCCACGGCGGCGGGCAGGCGGCCGCCCTTGCGCAGATACTTCAGGTCGTCGATGGCGGCCACGAGGTGCAGGTGCTCCTTGGCATGTTCCAGATCGGTGGCGATCTGCACCAGCGTCTTGCCGGCATCCCGCAGATGCACGGCCAGCCGCACCAGCAGCCCTTCGCCCAGACAGACATTTTCAGAATCCACGAACAGCACATTGTCCACGTTGGCAAGGTCGGCGGCCAGCTTTGCGCACTGGCAGGTGCCGGACAGCTCGTGGGACAGGAAGATGCCCAGCACTTCATCCCCGGCGGCAGCAGCTTCCAGATAGAACTGCTCGAACAGTTCCGGGCTGGGCTGGCTGGTGGTGGGCAGCTTGCGGCAGCTGCTCAGGATCTCATAGTATTCGCTGGGGGTCATGTCGATGCCGTCCCGCAGGACGGTGCCGTCCTCCAGTGTCACGTTCAGGGGGATCACGGTCACACCCAACTGTTCTGCCTCTTCGGGCAGGATGTCAGATGCGGAATCGGTGAGAATGCGGATCATAAAATACCTCCGGTTTTCCGGTGAAAAACAGTTTTTGTAAAATAACCGACCGTTTCTCAAAAACGGTCGGGGAACATTATACCAGAACCGGAAGGGAAAAGTCAATTGTCTGGGATGAATTTGCTTCGTCAGAACGCAAGATCCTTGCGCAGGAGCGGCCTTGTGTGGTAAGATGGTGGCCAAAGATCAATGCAGCGGGGAGGGCTGGCCATGGAGCAGAACACGCAGAAGGCAAAAACAGCGGCACTGCTGGAGGCATTCGGCTGCGCGCTGGCGTACCTGCTGGCGGGCAAACTGCTGGCGACGGTGCTGCCTGCCCCAGCGGGCGGTGCCCGGGCGCTCAGCTTTGCGCGGCACTGCGTGCTGGCTCCGGTGGCGGAAGAGCTGGTGTTCCGGGGCGCGGTGCAACGGTTGGCGCAGCCTTTGGGACGGCGGCAGGCTTTGGCGCTGCAGGCGGTGCTCTTTGCGCTGCAGCATGGCAGCCCGGCGGCAGCGGCGTGGGCACTGGTGTGCGGCCTTGGCCTTGGGTGGCTGGCCGACCGCACCGGGCGCGTCTGGCCCGGGATGCTGCTGCATACACTGAATAATCTGCTGGTTTTTGCGGCAGGATAAAAGAGGAAAAATGATGACCGATTTTGAACTGATGGGTGCCGCCCTGGAAGAAGCTCGTAAGGCGGCGGCGCTGGGCGAGGTGCCGGTGGGGGCTGTGGTGGCACGGAACGGCGAGATCATTGCCGCTGCCCACAACACCCGCGAGACCGAAAAAAATGCCCTCCACCATGCGGAATTGCTGGCCATCGACGCGGCCTGCAAGGCGCTGGGCGGCTGGCGGTTGTGGGAGTGCGAGCTGTTCGTCACACTGGAGCCCTGCCCCATGTGCGCCGGAGCCATCATCAACAGCCGGGTGCGGCGGGTGGTGTACGGCGCGGCCGACGCCAAGGCGGGCTGCTGCGGCAGCGTGACGGATCTTTTCGCCATGCACTTCAACCACCACCCGAAGGTGGAAAGCGGCCTGCGCGCCGAGGAAGCGCAGGCGCTGCTGCAGACCTTCTTTCAAGAGCTGCGGGTGCGGCTGGCGTCAAAACCAAAGTGGAAACCGCCCCGGAACACCGCCGAGAATATGAAAAAATCGTAAAAAAGTGGAAGCTGCGTGAAAAAACAAGCAGCTTCCACTTTCTTTTTTCGACAGATTGTGTTATATTATTTAATGGTGTTTTGTCGAAACCCATCTTGAATGCCCGCCCGTCACGCCGAGCACCGGACTTTGACCGGAGAGAGAATGGACGCTGACCGGGACGGCGATGGACTGCGCAGACACCTCCTGCACCGGGCACGGTGCAGAGACTACGACAGGAGGACAGCACTCTTGTACGAAGACGAATTTGAACTGACTTTCAATATGCCGGAGGACGATCCTGCCCCGCCGGAACCGGTGGTGCAGCCGAAACCGGCTCCGGCTCCTGCGGCACCCGCCGTGGAGGAGCCGACCCGGGTCGTCGTTCTGGAAAAGGCCCCGGAGCCGCCTGCCCCGGCAGAGGAGATGCCGGCGGAAGAAACGCAGCCGGAACCGCCCGCGCCCCGCAGAGATCGCTGTGTACTGATCTCCGGCGGCGACCGGGGCATTGGCGCGGCGGCTGCCCGGGCGTTTTACCGGGCGGGGTACCGCGTGGCCATCCTCTACCACAGCAATGCCGACGCGGCAGCCGCCCTGCAGAAGGAGCTGCCGGGCGTCACCGCTGTCCAGTGCGATGTGGCGTCCCGCGCCAGCTGTGAGCTGGCGTTCCGCACCGCCGAACAGGCGCTGGGCCGGGTGGATGTGCTGGTGAGCAATGCGGGCATTGCCCAGCAGAAGCTGTTCACCGATATCACCCCGGACGAGTGGCAGCGGATGCTGGATGTGAACCTGACCGGCGCATTCAACCTGTGCCAGCTGGCACTGCCGGGCATGGTCCGCCGCAAGGCGGGGCGCATCCTGACTGTGAGCAGCATGTGGGGCCAGACCGGCGGCAGCTGCGAGGTACATTATTCGGCGGCAAAGGCGGGTCTCATCGGCCTGACCAAGGCGCTGGCAAAAGAAGAAGGCCCCAGCGGCATCACGGTGAACTGTGTAGCGCCCGGGGTCATTGAAACCGACATGATGGCAGCATTTACCGCCGAGGACAAGGCTGCACTGGCCGAGGAGACCCCCGTGGGGCGTCTGGGCAGTGCGGACGAGGTGGCTGCGCTGCTGGTGTTCCTGGCAGACGAAGGAGCCGGATACATTACCGGACAGGTGTTCGGTGTGAACGGAGGACTTGTGATCTGATGCACGGGAGCAACTTATATTACGATTTTCCCCGGAGCGAGAAGGAGAGAGCAAAATGGGCATGACTTTAAAAGAACTGTTGACGAAAGGCGAGGGCTCTATTTCGGCCAAGGAGGCCAAGGCGCTGGCCACGCAGTGCAGAATGGATGAGGAAACGCTCTATACCCTTCTGGAAGAACGCGGGATCAAGGTGCAGGAAGAGGACACCGAGCCGAGCCTGGATGTGGAAGGCATCATGGCCGAGGTGGAGAACGCCGAGAACAACAACGATGATCTGGGTCTGAGCGACGACGGCGAGGACGAGCAGAGCGAGGAGAACCCGGCAGACCTGAAGGCTGCCATGGATGAACTGCTGGATGACCCGGTGAAGAACTACCTAAAGCAGATCGGTCAGATCCCGCTGCTGAGCGCAGAGCAGGAAGTGGAGCTGAGCCGCCGCATCCATGCGGGTGCCGAGGCTGCGCACATCCTGCAGGCCGACCGCCAGAAGTACGGCGGCCCCGAGTACATCAAAAAGAACAGCGCCCGCTTCTCGTTTGAAGAGGACGAGAACAGCCGCAGCTATACCGAGGACCTGGACGACGAGGGCAACGAAAAACCCAGCGAGGACGCTGATGAGAAAGCTGCAGAGGAAGAAGCCATGGAGGCTGTGGAAAACGGCCCCCTGACCGACGAAAAGCGTGCAGAGCTGCTCAAGACCCGCCGCGACGGCCTGAATGCCCGCCGCAGTCTGAGCGAGGCAAACCTGCGTCTGGTGGTGTCCATCGCCAAGAAGCACGTGGGCCACAATCTGGCGTTCCTGGATCTGATCCAGGAGGGCAACATCGGCCTGATCAAGGCAGCCGAAAAGTTTGACTGCGACCGCGGCTTCCGTTTCTCCACCTATGCAACGTGGTGGATCCGTCAGGCCATCACCCGCGCCATCGCGGATCAGGCCCGCACCATCCGCATCCCGGTTCACATGGTGGAGACCATCAACCGCATGCGTCAGGCCACCAACCAGCTGGTGTACCAGAACGGCCACGAGCCGACCCCGGAAGAGCTGGCAAAGGCTATGGACATGAGCGTGGAGCGTGTGCGCGAGATCCAGCGCATGGCACAGGAACCCGCCAGTCTGGAAAGCCCCGTGGGCGAGGAAGAGGATTCCTCTCTGGGCGATTTCGTGGCCGACGAGAACGCCGAGGCTCCCGGCAAGGCAGCTGACCGCGCTATGGTGGCCCAGCAGATCAATCTGGCGCTCAAGAGCCTGACCCCCCGTGAGGAAAAGGTCATCCGCCTGCGCTTTGGTCTGGACGACGGCCGTCCCCGCACGCTGGAAGAGGTGGGCAAGGACTTTGGCGTCACCCGCGAGCGCGTGCGTCAGATCGAGGCAAAGGCCATCCGCAAGTTGCACAGCCGCAAGTGCCTGTCCCTGCTGAACGGCCTGATCGAGTGATCCGGGCGTTGAGTCATTGATCCAGTAAGCTCCCCCGGCTGTGCCGCATGGCATGGCCGGGGGAACTTTTTTCGCAAAACCTGAAATTTCTTGCAAAAAACACTTGCAAAACAACAGAACCTGTGGTATTATAATTGAGCTGTGATTGTGCTGCTATAGCTCAGTTGGTAGAGCGCATCCTTGGTAAGGATGAGGTCTCCAGTTCGAATCTGGATAGCAGCTCCAGCTCAAAACGCCTCGAAGCGGAAACGCTTCGGGGCGTTTTTCGTTTGCATAAAAACCGGCCGCTGTCTCTCTGAGCGAGAAAACAGCGGCCGGAATGGGAGGCTTATGCGGTCAGGCCGTCAGGGTCAAAAATCCACCTCGGTGTCGTAGTAGCAGCACTTGAGCAGCTTTTCCATCTCTTCCTGGCTGGGCTGGCGCGGGTTGGAGCCGGTGCAGGCGTCGGCGATGGCATTCTTTGCGATCTCCGGCAGGCGCTCCAGGAACACTTCCTCCGGCACAAAGCCCTGCTCTGCGGGGTAAGAGTCCGGGCCGTAGTGCTGGATGCAGTGGGGGATGTTCAGCGCGTCGTTCATGCCGCGCAGGTACTCGATGAGCAGAGCCACCTTCTCGTCATCGTTGGCACCGCCCAGCTTCATTTCGTCGGCAATCACACCGTAGCGCTTCTTTGCTTCCGGGTCCTTGGCGTTGAAAGCGATGACTTTGGGCAGATACATGGCGTTGGCTGCGCCGTGGATGATGTGGGCACCGTAGTCCGCAAAGGCGGCACCGGTCTTGTGGGCCATGGAGTGCACAATACCCAGCAGTGCGTTGGAGAAGGCCATGCCGGCCAGACACTGGGCGTTGTGCATGGAGTCGCGCTTGGCCATGTCGCCGTTGTAGCTGTCCACCAGATCGCCCTGGATCATGCGGATGGCAAAGATGGCCAGCGGGTCGGTGTAGTCACAGTGTGCGGTGGAAACGTAGGCCTCGATGGCGTGGGTCATGGCGTCCATGCCGGTGTGAGCTACCAGCTTCTTGGGCATGGTCTCGGCCAGATCCGGGTCAACGATGGCCACATCCGGAGTGATCTCAAAGTCGGCGATGGGGTACTTGATGCCCTTCTGGTAGTCGGTGATGATGGAGAAAGCCGTCACCTCGGTGGCGGTGCCGGAAGTGGAAGAAATGGCGCAGAAGTGTGCTTTGCGGCGCAGCGGCGGGATGCCGAACACTTTGCACATCTCTTCAAAGGTGATGTCCGGGTACTCGTACTTGATCCACATGGCCTTTGCGGCATCGATGGGGGAGCCGCCGCCCATGGCAATGATCCAGTCCGGCTCAAACTTCAGCATGGCCTCGGCACCGCGCATGACGGTCTCCACAGAAGGATCGGGTTCGATGCCCTCGAACAGCTCCACCTCCATGCCGGCTTCCTTCAGATAGCCCACGGCGCGGTCCAGAAAACCGAACCGCTTCATGGAGCCGCCGCCGACACAGATCATTGCCTTTTTGCCGGTAAAGGTCTTCAGCGCTTCCAGCGCACCTTTGCCGTGGTACAGATCGCGGGGAAGGGTAAAACGAGCCATAATGTATTACCTCCAAAAAATCAAATACTCTCGGCGCAGCCTGCAGCTGCCAATATACTATGATAATTGTATAACAAGCATACGGCAACATCAATTGACGGTTCCGGAAGAAAATCTCCCGGAAGTTTGGCCAGAGTGAACAATCAGATGGATGCAACACCGGCGGACAAACAAAAAAACACCCCGAAGTTTTACAACATCGAGGTGCTTGCCTTTGGAGCTGCTATCCAGATTCGAACTGGAGACCTCATCCTTACCAAGGATGCGCTCTACCAACTGAGCTATAGCAGCA
>ENA-ORCP01003073-ORCP01003073.1-human-gut-metagenome-genome-assembly--contig:-NODE-3073-length-12742-cov-4.524358_pt1 | contig 12742 bp, 11 predicted proteins | sample MGYA00242990_ERZ507991 | MGnify/ENA primary metagenome ERZ507991 (study PRJEB26167, sample SAMN06115496) | human gut metagenome | host: Homo sapiens | place: China:Henan | collected 2015-05-07... | reverse complement strand
GTTTTTTCTCCTTTCGGCTTGCGGGTACGAGTGCATTTCCCCGTCACAGTGTTGCCTGAACGATGGAAATTGACTATGTCATGGGAATACTTGCCGTCTTCATGGGCAGTGTATTCATAACGGATAGGCGAGAAGTCGGCCGCATTCATAGTGGTGCGTAGCGTATCGCGCAGTTTGTAGAATTTATCGGCCCACGGATCAGACTTGCCAGTGGCTATCGCGCTGTAGAAATTTCCCGAACGGTTAAGGAGGATTTTTGCTGTTCCGGCCTGTTTGTGAACGAGGCCCCATTTGTAGATTACTTTGTATCTCAGCGTTTCGTTAGGCAGAGAGATAGCACTTGCCGAAACTGCTATCAGCATTCCGGCCAGTGACATGATAATATATCTGAGTGAAGTTTTCATAATGTATATTTGACCGGATTTCAGTCAAAAGGTTTATTTATGGGTCTTGAATTCAAGGAATGGCAGAGCGTCGCGTGATGACTGCTCAATTTTTTTGTTGCGCCAGCATTTGCGGCATACGGCAATGTAACGGTCGTCGCCGCCTATTTCAACCTGATTGCCTTCCTCTACAAAATCGCCCTTATGGTCAATTCTCGCATTTATAATGGTTTTCCTCCCACAGTTGCATGTCGATTTTATTTCATCAATAGAATCGGCTATCTCAAAAAGTCGGCGGCTGCCTTCGAAAAGATGGCTTTGGAAATCGGTGCGCAGCCCATAGCATACTACATTGCTTCCGAAATCATCAACAATGCGTGAAAGTTGGTCAACCTGTTTTTCAGTCAGAAATTGTGCTTCATCAACGAGAAACCAGTCGATAATGGTGAGATTCTGCTCAAAAAGCTTTTGGGCAAGTTCATATAGGTCTGTATCGCCGTGAATCCACTGGCATTCGCGTTCAATCCCTATCCGAGAGCGTATAACATTTGATTTCTCGCGGTTATCTATTATCGGTTTCAGGCACACATAGCGCATGCCTCTCTCTTCAAAATTATAGGCTTGAGTGAGGAGCAACGCGGTTTTTGCCGAACCCATTGTGCCATAACGGAAATATAATTTGCCTTTGCGATTCATCTTGGTTTTATGGGAGAGATTGGTGAAAAATATTAATGCAAAAATAGTGAGAAATGCAGTTATTGACTAACTCTTTAAGCTAAAAAGGTGTTAAAAAATCCGCGTTCCAATGTACCTTATTTCAATAAACTGCTTTGAATCAGGCTTGACGCTGAATTCTCGCGAGTGCCTGAGTCCCGTAACCCATAAGACGGTGTCGCCAATAGTTAGTATAGGTATGCGTGATTTGGTTTCGAGTGGAAGCTTGGCGTCACTGAAAATATCGCTCACAAGCTTTGAGCCTTTCATGCCGAATGGTCTGATACGGTCCGAGTTTTGCCAGAACCTCACTTCCAATTTGCCAGAGTCAAGAATTGAAGCGTCAAAATAGGCTGTGAATTTGTCGCCGGTGGGCTTGAAATCTTCTGCCGGATGGATTTGCATGCTGAACAGTCGGTCAAAGTCGGGGCGTTCTCCCTGAGCAGGTGCGAATCGCAGCAGTCCGCGGTCAGTGTAGTAGTGGCCGCCATCTACAATGAACAGTTTACCGGAACTTTCGGCAGAGTGGGTAATGTCATTAATTTGCCTCATTGACAAACCGTTTGGCGAAAGCCATTCATAGAGGAGAAGAGCGTGGGATGGCTCGTTGTCCACAAGCCGTTTCAGTTGGATTGCTCCTGTGGAATCTTCATATTGACTACGGAGCCTCTCTGCACTCTCCCTGAAAAAACTATCTGTCGTTCTCAATATATCAATAGTTGCGGCTATTCGGTCGACGGCGTCAGGAAACCATTCGGCGATAGTCGGTAGCACTTTGTTACGCAGTTTATTGCGCGTATAGTGACATTCAAGATTGCTTGAATCAGTGATATATTCCAGTCCGCGCTCCGCAAGATAGTCCTCGATTTCCTGCCGGGAACAGCAAAGTAAAGGGCGGATAATGTGGCGGTCATTGCGCGGCAGCATTCCTCGCAAGCCGGCCAATCCGGTGCCCCGGAACAGATTGAGCAATGCGGTTTCAACATTGTCGTTTCTGGAGTGTGCTACTGCTATAGTTTCGGCATTTTCCTCTTGTCGCAGTTTCTCAAACCATTCGTAGCGGAGTTCGCGGCAAGCCATTTCCACAGAGACCGGCCGGCCTGCACTCTTGCGATAAGCTTCAACATCAAAGTCAATGAACAGGAAACGGCAATTGAGCTTTTCGGCAATCAAACGAGCGTGAGCCTTGTCGCGCAAACTTTCTCCGCCTCTCAGGTTGAAGTTGCAGTGGGCTGCAATGCAATCGTAGCCAAGCCGCGACAAAACAGCAAGCAGCGCCACCGAATCGGCGCCGCCGCTTAGTCCTATTATTACTTTGGCTGAAGGTTGAAGCAATTTTTCGCTGAGGATGAACCGCTCAACTTTATTTTCAAAGGAGTTCATGAATTGTTGCGGTTGTAGAATCGGCAAATCTCAGTCATCCCGCAGTTCAGACAGTCGGGCTTGCGGGCTTTGCACACATACCGCCCATGGAGAATCAGCCAATGGTGGGCCTTGGGTACAATGTCTTCCGGTATGTAGCGCATCAATGTGCGCTCGGTTTCCAGAGGATTTTTTGAATTAGTGGTAAGTCCTAAGCGCTCGCTTACTCGGAACACATGCGTGTCAACCGCCATGGCAGCTTTGTTGAACACCACTGACAGTATCACGTTGGCGGTCTTGCGTCCAACTCCAGGCAGGCTCATCAGAGAATCAATGTCAGAGGGCACTTCACCATCAAAATCATCTGTCAGTTTGTGGGCCATGCCCAACAGGTTTCGCGCCTTATTGTTGGGGTATGATGCCGATTTGATGAAATTGAATATCTCCTCATGTGAAGCTGCGGCCATTGCCTGCGGAGTGGGGTAGGCCTCAAACAGCGCGGGGGTTATCAGATTGATGCGCTTGTCAGTGCACTGTGCCGAAAGAATAACGGCCACAAGCAATTGAAACGGATTGGCGTAATGAAGTTCGGTTTCGGCAACAGGCATGCTGGCCTCGAACCATTCAATCATCCGTTCAAACCGTTCTTTAGTAGTCATAGTAATCAGTGTGCGCTTTGAAATTCTTCCAGGAAGCGTTTGTCATTTTCGGAGAACAACCGCAGGTCACTTACCTGATATTTGAGGTTGGTGATTCGCTCTACACCCATACCAAGCGCGAATCCGCTGTAAACTTTTGAGTCTATGCCGCATGCTTCAAGCACATTGGGGTCAACCATGCCGCAGCCAAGGATTTCTACCCACCCGGTGTGCTTGCAGAATGAGCATCCTTTCCCTCCGCAAAGGTTGCAGGAAATGTCCATTTCAGCCGACGGCTCGGTAAATGGGAAGTAGCTGGGGCGTAGACGTATTTTTGTCTCGGGACCGAACATCTCTTGTGCGAAATACATGAGTGTTTGTTTTAGGTCGGCGAATGAAACGTTTTTGTCGACATACAGAGCCTCTACCTGATGGAAAAAGCAGTGGGCGCGGGCGGAAATAGCTTCATTACGGTAAACACGTCCCGGACATATAATACGGATGGGAGGCTGGGTGTGTTCCATCACGCGCGATTGCACTGAGGATGTGTGTGTGCGCAGCAACACGTCAGGATTGCGGGCGATGAAAAAGGTGTCCTGCATGTCGCGTGCGGGATGGTCTTCGGCAAAGTTCAATGATGAAAACACATGCCAGTCATCTTCAATTTCTGGACCTTCGGCCACTGTGAACCCGAGGCGCGAGAATATTGAGATGATTTCCTCTCTTACAATCGACAGCGGGTGACGGCTACCTAACTCGATGGGAGCGGGGGTGCGGAACAGGTCAAGATTAGCATCGACAGTGTCGGCCGTCTGAAGGTTTTCACGTAGCGAGTTTATCTTTTCTGTCGCAAAATTTTTCAGTTGGTTTAAAGCTTGTCCAACCTCCTTCTTGCTTTCAGCAGGAACCGAACGGAAATCATTGAACAGAGCAGATACAAGTCCTTTCTTGCTGAGATATTTTATACGGAACTGTTCCACCTCGGCCATGTCGGCCGCCGAGAGGGTTCCTATTTCTTCTTTGAGCTGATTAATTCTTTCAATCATTTCAGAATATATAGTTAGCAGGGTGAAAATTAATTCTTTAGCGGTAGAGAGGGGCTAAAGGTATGTTTGGCGATTTTGGATGTAACCTTATTCGGCAGATGCATTCAATGCTTTTTCAACGTCGTCCACAAGAGCCTGACCCTGTTTGCCTCGGCTGACAATGTTGCCTTCGGGGTCAAACAATATTATGCAGGGTATGCCGGCAATGCCGTAGATGTCTGTTGGTATGGTCTGAGCATTGATTATCTGCGGCCAAGGGAGAGCGTGCTCACTGATGGCTTTCCTGGTGTTGTCAGGTTCATCCCACACGGCTACTCCGAGGAAGTCAAGTCCTTTGCCGTTGTATTTTGAATAGAGTTTCTTAAGAGTTTCGGTTTCACGGATGCAAGGACCGCACCAGCTTGCCCAGAAATCAACGAGTGTCCAGTTTCCTTTGCCCACATAATCGCTGAGGCGTTGCACTGTCGAATCGTTTTTCACTGTGAAGTCCTTGAATTTGTTACCCACTGATGTCGCCGCCTCATTGGCTTTGGATGTGCGCAGTTTCTTTACACGGGTAAAGTTGGCCATGGCAGGACTTTTCACAATCGCTGCTTCAAATTCGGCGGGAGTAAGGTCGTAGGCGCGGTCAAGGAACAGACGGTAGCCTATAATGTTGTTTGAATTGGCGTTATACATTGAATCGGACACAGCGTTGTAGCGGCTTTCAAGTGCTTTCAATGCATCTTCCTTATCGGCTCGGTCCGACTGATATATTTCCTGATATTTTGCAGCGACAGACTGGAGCGATTCGTTGAAACTGTCCCACGCCTGAGAGAGATTTCCTGATGCCTTGATTGAGCGTTTTTGCGTGTCAACTTCAGTTGTGCCGGGCTCAAGGATAAAGGAACCTGCACGGTTGCCGTCAAGCACGAGCTGCGCCATAAGCGGGTCACCTACATAACCGGCCATTGAAGCTACGCCGTTGGTCACGATAGCGCTGTCGATTTTTGCACCGTCATCATAGTTAACCATGTAGAGCATCAGCCCGTCTTCATCGGGCGTGAAAGTTACGTTTACATTATAGTTGTCAGTGCCTGCGGCTGCGCATGACAGAACTGCAGTCGCGGTCAGGATTGATGAAAAAAGTCTTGACATAAGGTTTAAAAAACAGTGGTTATAAAACATGCTGCAAATTTCGGATTTATTTCGAGATTATCCAAAGAAAGCCGCATGTAATTATTGAACGGTAGCATAAAAATGGTTATCTTTGTGCCTGATTTCATCCAAAATGAACAGTATATGACACCTCAAAACAGCGTCAACAAATATTTACTTGATACTATAACAAGAAATTGGGAACATCCGGCTCTCACGGATTTCAACGGAGTTTCCTACAGTTACCGCGACATTGCGCGAAAAATAACCAAACTCCATATCCTTTTTGAACACTGCGGAGTGAAACCCGGCGACCGCGTGGCGCTATGTGGCAGAAACTCTTCAAATTGGGCTGTTGTATTTTTCGCGGTGATGTCTTACGGCGCAGTTAATGTTCCTATTCTCAATGACTTCAAGCCCGACAGCGTTCAAAATCTTGTAAATCACAGTGAGGCAAAGCTGCTTTTTGTCGATGAGGCAATTTGGGAGAATCTTGATTCGCAGGCTATGCCTAAAATTGAAGGCGCGTTGAGCCTCAAGGATTATTCTCTGCTCTATTCACGCTCTGAGGCGCTCAACCATGTGCGGAGTCGCCTAAATGAATATTTCGGCAAACAATTCCCGGAACGTTTCACTTCGGCTGATTTCCGTGTCTACGACAGTGAGCCGGAGGAGCTTACACTGATTAATTATACATCGGGTTCCACCGGCTTCTCCAAGGGAGTGATGCTCAGCAACAAAAATATGTGGAGCAATCTTCAGTATTGTCTTGACAATATAGGCTATCTTGAAGATGGTGACGGCATTGTGAGCATGCTCCCCATGGCCCATATGTATGGACTGATGGTTGAGATTGTGTTCCCGCTCGTAAGAGGATGCCACATCCATTTCCTGACCCGTACCCCCTCGCCGAGAGTCATAATGGAAGCTTTTGCCAAAGTTCGCCCCAAAATGATTGTTTCCGTTCCGCTGATTCTTGAAAAGATTATTAAAACAAAGGTGTTCCCGCTGCTTGACAAGCCTTTGATGAAGATACTCATGCATGTGCCCTTTGTCGATGATCGGCTTATGTCTCGCATCAAGGTTCGCCTTCAGGAAACATTCGGCGGCCAGCTTCAGGAAATGATTATAGGCGGAGCCAAACTCAATAAGGATGTTGAGGTGTTTCTTAACCGAATTGGTTTCCCTTTCACGGTTGGCTACGGCATGACTGAATGCGCTCCGCTTATCTCCTATTGTTCTTGTGGAATAGCTCGTGTGGGTTCATGCGGCCAGGTTGTTGACCGAATGGAGGCCCGGGTGAATTCTGCCAATCCGGCAAGTATCCCCGGCGAACTCCATGTGAAAGGCGATAATGTGATGATGGGCTATTATAAGAATGATGAAGTGACCCGGTCAGTTCTGTCGCCCGACGGATGGCTAAACACAGGCGATATGTGTGTGATTGATAGTGATGGCTTCATCTTTCTGCGCGGTCGCAGCAAGAATATGATTCTTGGCCCCTCCGGTCAGAATATCTATCCCGAGGAGATTGAACAGGTTCTCAACAACATGCCTTATGTCAATGAATCCGTCGTAGTTTCCGAAGGCAACAAACTCATAGCTCTCATATATCCCGACTATGAACTTGCAGCCCTGGATTCCATAAGCGGCGTTCAGCTTGAAAGCATAATGAAAGAGAATCTTGCGTCTGTAAATAAAGAGATTCCCGCCTACAGCCAGATGAGTGATTTCCGTTTAATGAGCGAAGAGTTTGAAAAAACGCCCAAGCGTTCGATTAAGCGTTATCTCTATCAACATAATTATTGAGTAAAATTTCATTTCCCTCTTTCGGGAAGAACATAAAAACACACTATAGGAAAAATGGACCAACTGGAAGAAAAACGTCAGTTCATCCGCGATTACAGGCAGTTGCGGCATCTGTGTGCCGCGGTGGCCGATTACAGCGATGTTGTAGCTCTAAGGGCAATGCTGAAAGATTCATTGGCCGATGGCAAATTTGAGCGCGACAAATTTGGGTTTCACCCCGTTTTGCGAAGCCTGTCAACAGCTGTGGCACTTTGTAAAGAGGTTAGCGTTGACCGTAATATGGTTATAGCCATCTTGCTTTCACGTCTGATTGATGTGGATGACCCGGGCTTACATAGTCTTGACCCGGATATTCTCAGCATGCTTCAGGGACTTGAGAAAGTGCAGAAACTCTATAGCCAGCACACCGCCATGGCAAATGAGAATTTCCGCAATCTTATGCTTACTTTCGCGCAGGATATCCGCGTGATTATCATTATGATTGTCGATCGCCTTGCATTGATGAGGGCAATCAACCATCACCCCGATGAGGAGAATGTGAAGATTGTAGCGCGCGAGGGGGCTTATCTCTATGCTCAGCTGGCCCATCGACTTGGACTTTACAAAATCAAGGGTGAACTTGAGGATATGTCGTTGAAATACACTAATCGTGAAATGTTCACCCGCATTGCCCGCAAGCTCAATGAAACCAAGCGCGAGCGCGATGCTTATATGTCGTCTTTCATCAAACCTGTCAAGGAGGCGCTTGAGAAACAAGGCTTGAAGTTCGATATCAAAGGGCGCACCAAGTCCATATACTCAATATGGAACAAAATGGTGAAACAACATACGGATGTGGATGGAATCTACGATTTGTTTGCCATTCGTATAATTCTTGATGTTGATTTGCTCCGTGAACGAGCCGAATGCTGGCTGGCATTCTCAATAATCACCGATATGTTCCAGCCTAATCCGGCGCGAATGAAGGACTGGCTTTCAGTGCCTAAATCAAATGGCTATGAATCGCTGCACATCACAGTGCTTGGTCCTGACGACAAATGGGTTGAGGTGCAGATTCGATCGCGCCGTATGGATGAGATAGCTGAAACCGGTGTTGCGGCTCACTGGAAATACAAAGGCATAAAAAGCGAGAACAACCTTGACACATGGATGAACCATGTGCGTGATATTCTTGAGGACGCCGAGTCGGGCCCGATGGAGCTTATGAAAAACATGAAAATGGACCTTTACAATAAGGAAGTGTTCGTTTTCACTCCTAAAGGCGACCTTTATAAATTGCCGCTCGGAGCGACAATCCTTGATTTCGCATTCAACATCCATTCCAATCTGGGGTGTGTTTGCACCGGAGGGCGCGTAAACGGCAAGACACGAAAGCTTAACTACAAGTTGCGCAGCGGCGATACTGTGGAGATTCTCACAGGAAGCAACCAGGCGCCCAAACTTGACTGGCTGTCGATGGTGGTAACTTCCAAGGCCCGAAGTAAAATACGTCAGGCTCTCAAAGAAAGTGAGAACCGGGACGCAGAGCTTGCCAAGGAACTGCTGCAGCGCCGTTTCAAGAACCGTAAGATTGATTTTGATGAGGCTACTATGATGCGTACCATAAAGCGCCTCGGATTTAAGACAGTTACAGATTTCTACAAAGCTTTGGCCACGGATGAACTTGATGTGAATGATGTTGTGCAGGAATATGAATTTCAGCTGCATAAGGATGAGGCCGTGACTGAACGCGTTTCGGCCGAAGGGTTCACGTTACAGTCATTTTCGCCGAATGATGACAGCAATTCATCAAGTTCCGACATTCTGATAATTGGCGACAATGTCAAAGGTATTAATTATCGCCTTTCAAAATGCTGCAATCCTATCTATGGCGATGATGTATTTGGCTTCATATCTTCGGAAGGGGTTATAAAGATACATCGTTGCGACTGTCCGAATGCCCGGCATATCACCGAAAAATATCCCTACCGAGTAATAACTACCCGCTGGTCAGGAAAGACCGGAAACCAGTTTGTGGCAACACTTTCGGTGGTCGGTACCGACGACATAGGTATAGTTACCAACATCTCCTCGATCATCAACAAGCAAACCGGATCTTCGTTGCGTAATATCACCATTGATTCTCATGATGGTATCTTCCATGGTTATCTTGTTGTTGGGGTTGAAACCACCGACACTCTCAAACAATTGATAACAAAGATTTCCACCGTTAAAGGCGTTAAAAATGTTCAACGTACAAAATAAGAATATAATTGCCTGCATAGTATGCGGAGCAGCGCTGGTTCCGTTCCTTGACTCATGCGTGGGGACCAGTACGGCCGAACGTGCCAATGAACTTCTCCAGCAAGCCGAAACCTTCGCGAAGGAAGGGAAATATCAGGAGGCGCTGAATCTGCTTGATTCCCTTGATCATGCGTACCCTGCCGAAGTTGATATGCGTCGGCGCGGTATGGGAATGCGTCCGCGTATGCTTGAGCAGCTTACTAACCTGCAATTGCAAACAGCCGACAGTATAGCGGCCATAAGTGCTTACAAGCTCGATTCCCTTTCAAAAAACTTGAAAATGGTTAGCAATGCTGTTGAAAACTATTATGTATACGCTGCGGAAGGCGCAGGGTCATCCTTATCGCCCGGATTGCATCCACGTGTGGCTGCCGATGGCCGATTCTATATTATTGCAGCATCTCCAAAACCGGTGGGCGCAACCTCGCTGACAGTGTTGTCGGGAGGGGAGTCGGCCGCTACTTCCATCGTAGGTTACGATGGGGAGCGCAATGACCGCTCAAGCGGCACTGATGTTATAACGTTCATTGAGGCGGAATGTGATGATGTAGGCCGTTTCATAGCCACACACAGGGATGAGCCCGTAACGGTTACTTTCAATGGGAAATCGAACGCGTCACTCACCCTCAGCGATGCGCAGTGTAATGCTGTGGCATCACTTTATGAAACCGCTTCGCTGATACGTGAACGAAAGAAACAGGAACTTGAGAAACAGCGTTTGACTCGGTTGCTCGACGTGGCTCGCAGCCAGATTGCCCGCACAACGCTCGATTCCATCCCTGAATAAAAAAAATCCTCCGGAAGGAGGATTTTTTTATTCAGTTCTTGTGGAGTTCCGATTTGTGGATAATGTATTCCTTGACGTTTTGGAAAAGCTTTGTGGCGAATACAAAATCGTTGAGTGCCTCATTGGTAGAACGGAAAATCTCCTCCTTGTTACCCACCCATTCGCGGCGTCCCTTATTGAGGAAAATGATATTTTCGCCGATCCCGAGCACGGAGTTCATATCGTGGGTGTTGATTACGGTTGTCATCCCGTACTCGTGTGTAATGTCACTCAGCAGTTCGTCAATGAGGATTGATGTGCGGGGATCAAGGCCTGAGTTAGGTTCATCGCAAAAAAGATATTTGGGATTGAGCGCAATAGCTCTGGCAATGGCCACACGTTTTTGCATACCGCCTGAAATCTCACTCGGATATTTGCTGTCGGCACCTTTAAGATTCACTCTTTCAAGACAGAATTGCGCTCGGTCCTTCATTTCGCCCTGACTCATGTTGGAAAACATTATGAGCGGGAACATCACGTTGCCGAGCACTGTTTCGGAGTCAAAAAGGGCCGAACCCTGAAAAAGCATTCCGATTTCTTCGCGAAGCTTCTTAGTCTGGTTACTGTTCATTGACAGAAGGTCGCGGCCATCGTAAAGAATCTCTCCGCTTTCGGGCCGTATGAGACCAACGAGCGATTTCATCAACACCGTTTTGCCCGAACCGCTCTGTCCTATGATCAGATTGGTTTTGCCTGTTTCAAAAATGGCGCTGACATCATGGAGAATAGTCTTCCCGTCAAAAGATTTTGTGAGGTTCTTGACTTCAATCATTGCAATAGGAGTTTGGTCAGTACAACGTCTGTGAGAAGAATCAGGATGCTGCTTGAAACAACAGCGTCGGTGCTTGCCTTTCCGACTTCAAGCGCGCCGCCTTTTACGTAATATCCGCAGAATGAGGCTACCGTGGCGATTATGTAGGCAAAGAAAAGCGATTTTATAAAACCGTACCACACATACCATTCATTGAACAGTGCCTGAATGCCATAGACATAGCGCGAAATGGGAAACAGGTCGGTGAACACAGCCACTATGAAACCGCCCATGAGCGATGTGGCTATACAGAAAGCCACCAGCACCGGCATGAAAAAGATGAATCCTACAACTTTAGGCAACACAAGGAAATTTGCCGAATTTATGCCCATTATGTCAAGCGCGTCAATCTGTTCGGTGACGCGCATGGTGCCTATCTCCGATGCTATGTTGGAGCCAACTTTTCCGGCGAGTATGAGGCACAGAATGGAGTTGGAGAATTCAAGCAGCACAATGTCGCGCGTAGCGAGTCCTACCGAGTAGCTCGGAATCAGGGGCGAAGATATGTTGAGCTGCATCTGGATGGCAATCACCGAACCGATGAAAAGCGATATGATGATAACGAGCGGAATGGAATCAACGCCGAGCTTAGTTATTTCAAAAACAGTGCGTTTGAAAAATACTTTCCACTTATTGGGCTTAACGAACACCCGTGTCATGAACAGGCAGTATTTCCCGAAATGGGATATGGCATTGGTAATAAGCATTGGCGTGCAGATTTATTTTTTCAAGATGCAAATTTAAGCATTTTTTCTTTTTTAAACCGGTGTGGCGCTTCACAACTTGGCAAAACAAGAGTTTTTAACCACAATTATGGAAATGTGAGCGTTTGTTAGATTGGAACAAAGTGGGGCCTGCGAATGTTTATTAGCTATAATTATCATTAATTTGGTTTTGTCATGAAAAAATTCTTCACTATTGTGGCTGCGCTCATCGGCATGATTGTCAGCGTCCCGATCAAATCCGAAGCGTGCTCGCGAATACTCTATGTCGGCAATGATAATCTCCGTATTGTTGGACGTTCTTTAGACTGGAAAACGCCTATTCCTACAAATATCTATGTTTATCCCCGAGGGATTTCCAAAATCGGCAGCGATGCGCCCGATGCCATCCGGTGGACTTCAAAGTATGGCGCTGTATATGCCGTTGGCTATGACAGCGGTGTGACGGAAGGCATGAACGAGAAGGGGCTGTCAATTAATGGCTTGTTCTGCAAGGGTACGGTTTATGTCAACGAGCAGACGCAAGGACGGCCGGCTATGTCGCTTGCAATGTTCGTGGCGTGGCTGCTTGACATGAATGCTACTACGCCAGAGGTTGTTAAAGTGTTGAAAGAGCAGAATTTCACAATCTCCGGTGCAACCTTCGATGGCGGAACCGTTTCCACTCTACACTGGGGCATTACCGATCAGGAAGGCCGATGCGCTATCCTTGAGTTCGACCATGGTGTAGTGAAGGTTTATGAAGGTCAGGATATGCCGGCAATGACCAATGATCCTCAGTTCCCGGCAATGACAGCTATAAACAATTACTGGGAGGGCATAGGAGGAATCAACATGCTTCCGGGTACTGTCAAGAGTCCCGACCGTTACGTGAGAGGTTATTTCTTTGACAATCATGTGGAGAAGACTGCCGATGCCGCTCTTGGAGTGTCCATTACCCGGATTCACCGCCCAGCCTTCCATGGCTTCCGATGCATTTTCGGGTGACACAATGCTTGAAATCAATTTTTC
>ENA-ORCP01003072-ORCP01003072.1-human-gut-metagenome-genome-assembly--contig:-NODE-3072-length-12742-cov-5.918121_pt1 | contig 12742 bp, 9 predicted proteins | sample MGYA00242990_ERZ507991 | MGnify/ENA primary metagenome ERZ507991 (study PRJEB26167, sample SAMN06115496) | human gut metagenome | host: Homo sapiens | place: China:Henan | collected 2015-05-07 | study... | reverse complement strand
GGAGTCATTGAGGCTTCCGTTAATTTTGCTACCAATACATTGACCGTTTCTTATGAGAAAGAGCATTTGACTCCCGGAGAGATTCGTGCGGCTGTCCTTGCGGCAGGTTATGATCTGATTGTGGAAGAAGCCCACAAAGAAGAACGCCGGGAAGAGGAACAGCATAAGCGTTACACTCGTTTGAAGTGGAAAGTGATTGGTGCATGGATTTTGGTAGTACCGTTATTGGTATATTCCATGATACTGATGCATGTGCCATATTCTAATGAGATTCAAATGGTACTTGCTATCCCTGTTATGGTCTTTTTCGGAGGTGGTTTCTTCACCGGAGCCTGGAAACAGGCTAAATTAGGACGGAGCAATATGGATACTTTGGTTGCGCTTAGTACTTCCATTGCTTTTCTGTTCAGTCTGTTCAACACTTTCTTCCCCGAATTCTGGTATGACTGCGGATTGGAACCGCATGTCTATTATGAGGCTTCTGCGGTGATTATCGCTTTCGTTCTTACCGGAAAGTTGATGGAAGAACGTGCCAAAGGAAATACCTCAACAGCCATTCGTAAGTTGATGGGAATGCAGCCAAAAGCGGCTCGCGTTCTGCGCAATGGAGTGGAGGAGGAGATCTTGATTGAGAAACTCCAGGTAGGTGATTTGGTGGTTGTACGCCCGGGAGAACAAATACCTGTGGACGGTCAGCTTTCCGAAGGCGACTCGTATGTCGATGAAAGTATGATTAGCGGTGAACCGGTTCCGGTAGAAAAGAAGAAAGGTGATAAAGTATTGGCGGGAACGATCAACCAGCGTGGCTCATTTATCATTCGTGCCGCACAGGTAGGCAGTGAAACCGTGCTTGCCCGTATTATCGCTATGGTGCAGGAAGCACAGGGCAGCAAAGCTCCCGTGCAACGCATTGTCGATCGTATTACGGGGATTTTTGTACCTGTCGTATTGGGCATTGCCATTCTGACATTTGTATTGTGGGTTACCATTGGTGGTAGTGAATATATTTCTTATGGTATTTTGTCGGCTGTTTCTGTTCTTGTCATTGCTTGTCCATGTGCTTTGGGGCTTGCTACACCTACTGCGTTGATGGTGGGTATAGGTAAAGCTGCCAGCCAGCATATTCTGATTAAAGATGCAGTGGCTTTGGAACAAATGCGCAAAGTAGATGTCGTTGTTCTGGATAAAACGGGAACACTGACTGAAGGACATCCTACAGCTACCGGATGGTTATGGGCGCAGTCGCAGGAACCACATTTCAAAGATGTACTTTTAGCTGCGGAAATGAAATCGGAGCATCCGCTTGCCGGCGCTATTGTCTCTGCGCTTCAGGACGAAGAAAAAATAAAACCTGCCGCGTTGGATAGCTTTGAAAGCATTACGGGAAAAGGAATCAAAGCCTCGTATGAGGGACATACTTACTGGGTAGGCAGTCATAAACTCCTGAAAGATTTCAGTGCGACAGTAAGCGATGTGATGGCTGAAATGCTGGTTCACTATGAATCGGACGGTAACGGCATCATTTACTTTGGACGTGAAAACGAGTTGCTGGCTATCATTGCTGTTTCCGACCCGATAAAGGCTACTTCTGCCGAAGCAGTGAAGGAACTGAAACGTCAAGGGATTGACATCTGTATGCTGACGGGGGACGGACAACGGACTGCACTAGCCGTTTCTTCCCGTTTAGGAATCGAACGTTTTGTTGCCGACGCTCTACCGGACGATAAGGCCGAATTTGTACGTGAGCTTCAAATGCAGGGAAAGAAGGTTGCGATGGTGGGCGATGGTATCAATGATTCGCAGGCACTGGCATTGGCTGACGTCAGCATTGCTATGGGAAAAGGAACTGATATTGCTATGGACGTGGCTATGGTGACTTTGATGACATCGGACTTGTTGCTGCTTCCTAAAGCCTTCCAGTTGTCAAAGCAGACAGTCAAACTGATTCATCAGAACCTTTTCTGGGCGTTTATTTACAACCTGATCGGTATTCCTATTGCTGCCGGTATCTTGTTCCCGCTGAATGGTTTGTTATTGAATCCGATGCTGGCAAGTGCCGCAATGGCGTTCTCCAGCGTGAGCGTAGTGCTCAATTCGTTGAGCTTGGGACGAAAATGAGAAATGAACTATAAAAAGACAGGAACCTGTAAGCTGTAAACGATGAATGGTAAGCTGTCATTTATGAACAGCGAACTGTAAATAATAGACGGTGAATACTTTGCGGATAATACGCAATTTATTCACCGTTCATTGTTTTACAACTCACCATTTATGTTTTCTATCGTCCTTCGTATAAATTATCTGTTTCTAAATTCCAATGGCGTCATTCCTACATATCGTCTGAAATACTTGCCAAAGAAAGAGGCACTGGGGAAGTTTAGAGAATATGCTATCTCTTGGATAGTCATATTGGTTCCTTTCAGTTTGGCTTTAGCATCCATAATGACAATATATGCAATAGTGTCCAATACACTTTTACCTGTCACTTGTCTTACTGTCGTACTTAAATGTTGAAGAGATATACCTAATTTATCTGCGTAGAACTGTGCACGACGTTCGTTTTTATAATTCTCGGTGATAACATGAATCAGTTCCCGGCAGATTTCTTTTTTTCGATTCGAACTACCGTTTTCACCCGGAAATTTATGATATATCAATCGTATGCTTGTCAGGATGGTCTGAAGAGACAATTCAACCAATTCAGAATCCATTTCGAAGTTCTCATTGCAGCTGGCCCGTGATAATAGAGCAAAATAGTCTTTCAGATAACTGGCTACCTCTTCATTAAGAGGAACCACCGGCTGTTCTATCAGTTTGGGATATGCGTTACCAATATTCTTCATCAGGTTGATTCGTCCGGCGCAATGTGCGGAAAAGCCGGCAAAGCAAAGGCATACCTTTTCTGTTCTCTCCCGAAACTGAATGATTGTTCCCGGTAACAGAGTTATCAGGTCATTAGGACGAATCTCATAATCAAGCAGATTGATGGAGGCTTTCATCGAACCTTCGGTACAGATGGCAACAATACATGCTTGCAACCGGCAAGATTGCTTGTAAATATTGAGAATGTCTTCTGTTACATTCGTCCATGCTAATACTTCGGTAGGCAAGTCTACCTGTGGAAAGTCCATTTTCATAGTTGTGTGTGTTATATTAGGCCAACAAATGTACGCATTTTCTTTTTATTTCTTACCTTTGTTTTTATGAAAACATTTTTTATTGATTGGAATTTGATACCATACGCCGAAGCATGGCAACGGCAGACAGAATGGTTTGATAACATTGTCCGGGCAAAAGTTCAGGGCGAGAGTTATGAAAACCGTATTGTGATGTGCGAACATCCCCATGTTTATACATTAGGACGTAGCGGGAAAGAAAATAATATGTTGTTGAGTGATGAACAACTGAAAGCAATTGATGCCACCCTTTATCATATTGATCGGGGAGGGGACATTACTTATCATGGTCCGGGACAATTGGTATGTTATCCGATATTAAACCTGGAAGAATTTCAGTTAGGATTGAAAGAGTACGTGCATTTGCTGGAAGAAGCGGTGATTCGGGTATGTGCTTTTTATGGCATTGAGGCCGGACGTTTGGAGAAAGCGACAGGAGTCTGGTTGGAAGGTGATACGCCTCGTGCGCGTAAGATTTGTGCTATCGGAGTGAGGAGCAGCCATTATGTCACGATGCATGGACTGGCTCTGAATGTGAATACCGATTTACGTTATTTCAGTTATATCCACCCTTGCGGATTTATAGATAAAGGCGTCACTTCTCTTCGTCAGGAATTAAAGCACGATGTGCCGATGGACGAAGTGAAGCAACGCCTCGAAGAGGAGCTTAGAAAACTATTCCAACTCCCAGTTGCCAGGTGCGGCGCATAAAGCAATCTTTATCAGCCAAGGCGTATGAGAAGTCTGCACGTATCGGCCAGAAGTTTATTCCGCAGCCTAGGGTGCCGTAGTTGCCCGCTCCTTTGTCTTTGTCTCCGAAATGATATCCCGCACGGACAACACCATATTTCAGGAAATTATATTCAGCTCCTATGCCAGCCTGGAGATGACGGATTTCAGAGGGGAGCAGATAGTTGAAGTCGAGAGCCACTTGCAAACGGTTTTCTATGCTGAATGGCAGGTCGATTGTACCTCCCAATCCTAATCTGGCGGGTAACTTTTGTCCGTCCAGCTTTTTACCTAAGTTGGCAGCTTGGAAACCAATGCTCCAGGAAGCCATTTCGTCCAATAGAGCCATATTGCGATAGTAGGTCGCGCCGAAGTCCAGACAAACGCTATTCTTGCTGTCTGCGTTTTCCGCGGCTTTGGCTTGCAGGTATCTGAACGTTAATGAAAGAGACAGATTTTTGGCTACATTTCTGAAATAAGCAGCTTCTAAATCCCAGATATGAGGACGGTAATCGAATACCTTAGGATCTTTGAAATGCCGGAAACCTACAGCAAATCCATGTATGCCTTCCCTTCCGATCCGGTAGAAAAGAGAGGCGCTATGTAGCGCATAATCTTGGTTGATCTTAGCGTATGAATAACTCGCACCCATCACTTCTTGTGAGAAAGCGATGGTAGAAGCATTATGAAAAATAGCTGTACTACCGTTATCGGTGGTAGCTAATCCTGTACCTGCCATACCTGCCGATTGGGCGTCCGGAGTAAGTTCCAGAAAATAGGCGCTTGCCATTTCTTGTGCTCCCAGCAAAGTGGGGAATAAGCACGAGGCGAGAAGGAAATGTTTTACTCGTTTCATAATCAGTTATTTTTAGAGTGAGACATCCGGACAACACGTATGCCTGTCCACGATTTATTGTTGTTTAGCATGTGATTGAGAGGTTCGTCGCTGACAACTACTTTTCCCAATGTAGAAGAAGCGTGCAGCAGGTGCAGTTTTCCCTCTTTATATTCTGCTATTCCCACATGAGCAATGTCCAGTCCGGGCATCTTCGTTGTAATAGCAATAATGTCTCCATTCATGATCCAGGGCAATCCGGCTTCCGGCAGTTCGCTTTTCGGCAACCAATGTACGACTTTTCCGGAGATTGCTTTTTCATATTCGGCCATTTGTCGTACATTTTCCGGCGAATCAGCCAATTTTTTATATTGCTTGGGATGGGTAGACATATACGAAAGAGAGATTTTCTGGGTATGCGCACTGTTTTTGGCAGTAATGTCGGTGAGGAATCCGTGGCGGATTCCGTTCTCTATCCATTCGGAAGTATAATGCAACCGGGAAGGATAACCGTTGATGATGCCGTCCCGATAACGTATTTTTTGCAGATTGTCGGCAAAGGAAGAGCCGAGTGCCTGTGCCAACGTGTATTCTACGAAAGTGAGGCAATCTACGGCATCAGTCCGGATCACTAATGATTCTTCTCCGTCTTGATCTAATGTGTTAGCCACGTATTTAGTTCCCAGGTAAGATTTCCCGATTCGTAACATGGGTTCGGGGTTTTCCGGGAATACAACGCCGTCGCGCAACCATTTCTCCAATTCCTGTGTCCATTGTTGCTTATATTTAAAATGATCCTGAAATCCCCAGCCATGTCCTCCGGTAGGATAAACATGGAGAGTTGCCGGAACCTTGTTTTTCTGTAAAGCAAGGTAATAGTTTACTCCGTGGTAAGGTGCTACGGAAGGGTCGTCGGAGGTAAGAGCGATAAATGCTTGTGGAGTATCGGGCGTTACTTGCAATTCGGCGGAAAACTTCTGTATTTGTTCCATTGTTGGATTTTTGCCTAGCAATGCAGTTCTTGTATTTCCACGGGTGACTTGCATCATCGTAACCACCGGATAAAGTAATATCTGAAAGTCCGGACGTGTTTCCGAATTGTAGTGAGTGGCGAGTGTAGCAGTTAAATGTCCTCCCGCAGAGGCTCCCATTAATCCTACCTTGTAAGGGTCGACATTCCATTCTTTGGCATGTTGGCGTACCATGCGAATGGCTTGTTCGGCGTCTGATACGGGGACTTCCCAATGTCCGTTCGGCATCCGGTATTTTAATACTATATAGGTAATACCTTGTCCGCAGAACCAGGGAGCCATATCATACCCCTCTCCATCCATACCCAGTCCACGATACCCGCCTCCGGGACACATGATAATAGCCATTCCATTCGGCTCTTCCGGGTGGTAGACCGTCAGGGTGGGATGCGTGACATTCGTGACAAAATGAGGACGCGTTTCCTGCTCCTCTCCGGTTAGTCCACTGGAGTTGGGAGCACCGTCGGGCCACAAAGGTAGCTCGACGGGCTGCTGCGCAAATGATATGGCAGTTACAAGTGATACTATAATGGATAATAGTCTCCTCATAATGATTTATTTAACTTTCATTGAAGCCTTTATAAAGTAAAGAATCAGTAAGGCATACGCTCCTAATGCCAACACTTCTGACCAAGTATTGTTCAACCATGCCTCATTAACCAGATTGATTCCACCAAAGCGCATCGCGGCACTGATTACTCCCATCAATGCACCTCCGGCAATGAAACCGGATGCCAGTAAAGTTCCTTTTTCACCTCTTTCCGTATTCAGAGATGCATCTTTGCTACGTGTTGTAACAAACCAATTCACTGCTCCACCCACTACCAACGGTACATTTAGTTCCAATGGAATAAACATACCCAATGCGAAAGCTAATGCAGGAATTTTACAAAGAGTCAGAATAATAGCTAAGACAGCCCCAATGCCATATAACAACCAGGGTGCACCTACACCGCTCATTAGTGGTTCGATAACGGCCGCCATCGCATTTGCTTGCGGAGCAGCCAATGCGCCACTTGTAAATCCGTATGTCTTATTCAGGATAATCATTACACCGCCTACTGTTGCAGCCGATACGATTGTTCCCAAGAACTTCCATGTTTCCTGTTTGGCAGGCGTGCTTCCGAGCCAGTAACCAATCTTCAAGTCGGTGATAAAACCTCCTGCCATCGACAGTGCGGTACATACTACACCACCCATTACCAATGCGGCAACCATGCCCGAAGGACCTTTCAGTCCGACAGCTACCATCACTACGGAAGCCAATATCAGTGTCATCAATGTCATTCCCGAAACCGGATTAGTACCAACAATCGCAATGGCGTTAGCTGCTACTGTGGTGAACAGGAAAGAGATGCCGGCAACCAATACAATGGCTACCAATGTATGCAACAGATTCCCTTGCATGACATCGAGATAGAAGAATAATACGATTAATATCAGTGTGATGATGGAACCGATAGCGATAATCTTCATGGAAAGATCCCGTTGGGTACGGATAATGCTCTTCTCTACATTCCCTTTACCGCCCATTTCTTTGGCTGCCAGCCCGACAGCGCTCTTGATGATGCCCCAGGAACGGATAATACCGATCACACCTGCCATAGCGATACCGCCGATACCGATGCTCTTGGCATAATATTTGAATATTTCTTCCGGGCTCATCATACCTACGGTAGAGGTGATTTCCGGATTCCATGCATTCAGTACACTGTCACCCCAGATAGCAGACATTCCCGGAATGATAATCCACCACACAGCCAGTGAACCGGCACAAATGATGGAAGCATATTTCAGTCCGACGATATATCCCAAACCAAGCACAGCGGCACCGGTGTTTACCTTGAATACCAATTTTGCCTTTTCTGCCAGCATTTCTCCGGCACTGCAAACACGGGTAGTAAAATTCTCGTTCCACCATCCGAATGTCGCTACGATGAAGTCATATAATCCGCCGATCATACCTGCCATCAATAATGGTTTGGCCTGGCTGCCGCCTTTTTCTCCGGAGATCAACACCTGTGTAGTAGCTGTTGCTTCCGGGAAAGGATATTTTCCATGCATGTCGCTGACGAAGTATTTACGGAAAGGGATCAGGAATAGAATACCCAATACGCCACCCAATAAAGAGCTGATGAATACCTGCATGAAGGTAACCGTCATCTCGGGATATTTAGCTTGGAGAATATAAAGAGCGGGGAGGGTGAAGATCGCTCCGGCAACGATTACTCCGGAACAAGCTCCGATAGACTGGATAATCACATTTTCGCCCAACGCATTTTTTCTTTTGGCAGCTCCGGAAACTCCTACGGCAATGATCGCAATTGGAATAGCTGCTTCAAATACCTGTCCGACCTTCAACCCCAGATAGGCAGCGGCGGCTGAAAAAAGGATTGCCATGGCAATACCCCATGCTACTGACCAGATATTAACTTCCAGATAATTTTTAGAGGGACCCATCAACGGGTTGTACACTTCCCCAGGTTTCAACTCTCTGAACGCATTCTCGGGTAACCCGGTGAATTTGTCTTCTTCTTGTTTCATAGTTTTTATAATTTGCTAATGTGTTAATTTACATTTCCGTCCTCAAAGTAAACAAAAAAAAAGGAGAACCGAAAGATTCTCCTTTATGTAATAGTCTATTTTTTCCTACTTTGCATCTTTTGCCGTCATATCGCCTTCGATATACAATCTTACCATCTCTGTTTTGGCGTTGGTACGCAAGGTGATTGATTTTTTGAAATGTCCCGGATATTTGCCTGTTCCGTTATAAGTCACCTTGATTGTTCCCTTTTTACCCGGCATGATGGGTTCCTTTGTATATTCGGGTACTGTACATCCGCAAGAGGCTACAGCCTGATGGATCACCAGCGGGGCATCGCCGATATTAGTAAAGGTAAATGTGCAACTGACAACCGGGCTGTTTTCAGAAAACTTACCGAAATCGTGAGTTGTTTTGTCAAACTTGATATCTGCATTTGTTTGTGCAAATGCAAAGCTTACGCCCATTACTAACAGGGTCATTAAAAAAAGTATCTTTTTCATTTTTCCTTCTCTTTTTGATTACAAATGCCAAAGATAATGCTTTTTCCCCTAAAATATACTTTATGGAGTGCGAAATAGTATTAAACGGCTCTCTTTTGCTATTTTGAGAGTTGGAATCCCAACATCATTCCGTCGTAATTTTCAGCGAGTGAACTAACTGTTTTTAGTGCGGTACTGTTGCTTTTGCTACCGATGAAAGCCATCAGTTTCAGTAGCTTGTCCGAGTTGAACAGTAACTCCAGTGAACTGGAGCTGCAATTAACTTTTGCATGTAGATTCAGCAGTTTCAGGTATTTCAGGTCTACTTGTTTGGTTGAAGCGTTGTAGGAATAAGTTCCTTTCAATGTTTTTTTACCCACTGTGCTGGTGAAAGTGCTGTCGGCATTGAAGGTGAAGCTCATCTGACCGTCTTTAATACCTATTTTGCTTAATTGCTCGTTCAGTTTGTTTTCAGCCATAGTAGCTGCGGCCGCTCCTCCTGCTTTCATCAGCAAGTTGTCCGATTCGAATTCTACAGCCGAACCTTTGTAGTTCCATGTTCCGGTCATATCGATAGATTCGGTATTTCCTGTTATGGCATTCACTACCTTTGAAATGTTGTCCTTATTTAATAAATCTGACCATGATTGTGCCTGGCTGTTAGTCGCCATTAGCATAAATGCTGCCATAAAGGCAATTGATAAAAAACTCTTTTTCATTTTCATTCTTTTTTCATTTAATATTGAGATCCTTGTTTATGTTTTCGATGTAGTTGAGTATGTCTGTACGCCCCATACGGTCTTCCGAGGAAGAAACGAAGTAAGGCGGGAGCTCTTCCCATTGTTTACTCAACTCACGTAAGTAAGCATTGATATTTATTTTTAAACGTCCACCTTTGAGCTTGTCGGCTTTGGTAAAGATGATAGAGAAGGGAATACCATTCTCGCCCAGCCATTCCATAAACTCCAGGTCTATTTTTTGAGGTTCCAGCCGACTGTCTATCAGGACGAAGAGATTGGTCATTTGCTCCCGTTCCAGGATGTAATCTTCGATTATGGTACGTATCTGGTCTTTTCCTTTTTGTCCGCGCCGGGCATAGCCATATCCCGGAAGGTCGACGAGGTACCAGTTCTTATTGATAAAGAAGTGGTTGATTAACATCGTTTTTCCCGGAGTGGCGGAAGTCATAGCCAGTCCTTTACGGTTAGTCAGCATATTGATAAGACTTGATTTACCCACATTTGAACGGCCTATAAAGGCATATTCCGGGAAAATTCCGGCCGGGCATTTTCTCACGTCCGTATTACTAATCACAAATTCAGCACTTGTTATTTCCATCTTCTTGTCATTTATTTCTTTGTAGCTCCTTTTTAGACATCAACATTAAGCCCGCAAAGGTAAGCGTTCCATTTAACATTAGCAATTCATAGCCGAATTTATATCCGGTTTCTTTTCCAATCCACCAGTCGGCAAGATAACAGAGTAGTGGTGATAGGATGGCTATCAGAGGGACCCACCGGTCATTTGTTTGTCTTCGGGTAAAGAGCCCGAAAGCGAACATTCCGAGTAGGGGACCATACGTGTAGGAGGCGATGATATATATGGCGTCAATTACGCTTTTGTTGTTGAGCATTTCTACCAGGCAAATGAAAAATGCCAATAAGATTGATAGCAGTAAATGTACCTTATTCCTTTTGCGACGCGCTACCTCTTCTGTGTCTTTTTCGGTATTCAGCAGGTCTACACATACGCTGGTTGTCATTGCAGTCAGAGCGGAATCCGAGTTGCTGAAAGCTGCTGCGATAATACCGATTGTAAAGAGTATCAATACGGATTGTCCCAGATAACCTTGCGCTGCAAACATGGGTAGTATATCATCATTCATAGCCGGTAGTTCGAGCTGCATTTGTCCCGCTAGCGTTATCAATAGAATTCCCAGGCATAGAAAAAGAAAATTTAATGGAATGAACGAGAAGCCGTAGCAATACATATTTTTTTGTGCTTCCCGGAGGTTCCGACAGGAAAGGTTCTTTTGCATCATATCCTGATCCAGTCCGGTCATCACGATAACGATGAAGATACCGCTGAAGAACTGTTTGAAGAAGTTTTGCCGCGATACCCAGTCGTCAAATACAAAAATACGGCTATGTTCACTACTTTGGATTGTTTGGACAATACCGCTGAAATCAAGGTCTAATCTTTGGATCGTAAAATAGATGATAAAGATCAGGGCGGCAATCAGGCAAAATGTTTGTAAGGTATCTGTCCACACGATGGTCTTTATCCCGCTTTTATGAGTATAGATCCATACCAGTGTGACAGAGCCGACAGCAATCAGCCAAAAGGGGATGTGCATTTCCTGAAATACATAAGTATGTAGAATGAGGCAGACCAGATAAAGTTTGGCTGCGGTTCCGAGCATGCGTGACAGTAGAAAGAAAAAAGAACTTGTGCGATAAGCACGCAATCCGATACGGGTGCCGATATACCCGTAGATACTTGTCAGATTTAGCTTATAATATAGAGGAAGTAAGACGTGAGCCACAACCATGTATCCGAAAAAAAATCCGAGTACCGTTTGCATGTAAGTCATATCCATTCCGCGCACCATTCCCGGTACAGAAACAAAAGTGACTCCGGAGATAGAGGCGCCAATCATTCCGAAAGAGACTATATACCAAGGTGATTGGTTCTCTCCCTTAAAGAACGCTGCATTCGATCCGCCCTTGCGTCCGGTGATACGGGCTATTAGTAGTAATACCGCAAAGTAGCAAATAATAGTGACAAGTATCATCATAACAGATGCAAAGGTAGCAATTTTTGTAGGTATTAAAAACAATAATCTGTATCTTTGCAAGGTTTTATCGATAGAACAGCAATTATTATCTATGAACCAACAATATCCTTCTATACTGCTTGAAAAGGCAGTCGGCGAATTTTCCAAACTTCCGGGTATCGGGCGTAAGACAGCTATGAGGCTTGTACTGCATCTGCTCCGTCAGGATACGGCTACTGTGGAAGCTTTCGGGAATTCTATCATTACTTTGAAACGTGAGGTGAAGTATTGCAAAGTGTGTCATAATATATCCGATACTGAAACTTGCCAGATCTGTGCTAATTCGCAACGGGATGCTTCCACTGTTTGTGTAGTGGAAAATATTCGTGACGTAATGGCAGTGGAAGCAACACAGCAGTACCGCGGACTTTATCATGTCTTAGGAGGAGTCATTTCTCCAATGGACGGAGTCGGACCGAGTGACCTTCAGATTGAAAGTCTGGTGCAGCGGGTGGCTGAAGGTGGAATTAAAGAGGTCATTCTGGCTTTAAGCACCACGATGGAGGGTGATACTACCAATTTCTATATCTATCGCAAGTTAGATAAGCTGGGCGTGAAACTTAGTGTCATAGCCCGTGGTATATCAGTTGGCGATGAACTTGAATATGCCGATGAAGTAACTTTGGGACGCAGCATTGTAAACCGGACACTTTTTACCGGAACAGTATAATCATTATTAATTATTTAAGAACGAACATGGAAGAACAGATAAAACGAGCTGTTAGAAATTTGAATATTAGTTATGTTTTCTTTTGGGTGCTCCCGGCTTTTTTGCTTGGGGCAGGAGAGTTTGAACTCTTTCCCGTAGGAGGTTTGGTAGATAATGCACAAGCTATCTACTATTTTGAGACAATCGGCATTTTGCTTACAGCTTTGTGTGTACCTCTTTCTCTCAAATTGTTTAGCCTGGTGCTTAAAAAGAAGATAGATCATATGACCATCACGCTTGCTTTGAAGCGATATGTGCAATGGAACATTGTTCGTTTGGGAGTGCTTGAAGTAGCTATTGTAGTGAATCTTTTGTGTTACTATCTGACATTAAGCAGTACGGGTAATCTTTGTATGCTGATCGGTCTGACGGCATCACTTTTCTGTCTTCCCAGTGAGAAAA
>ENA-ORCP01003068-ORCP01003068.1-human-gut-metagenome-genome-assembly--contig:-NODE-3068-length-12769-cov-10.798141_pt1 | contig 12769 bp, 16 predicted proteins | sample MGYA00242990_ERZ507991 | MGnify/ENA primary metagenome ERZ507991 (study PRJEB26167, sample SAMN06115496) | human gut metagenome | host: Homo sapiens | place: China:Henan | collected 2015-05-07... | reverse complement strand
TATTAATAGTTTCTACTGTATGGTATAAATGTTTACATGCTTCTACATGTACTGTTACAGAATTAACAATGATCCGTGTGATCAAAACAGCGCCGACGGAAGAAGGGGAAACGGAGATCATTTTAGATGCAACCGGAAGAAAGAACGGAAGAGGTGCTTATATCTGCCCAAACCGTGAATGTCTTGCAATGGCGATAAAAAATAAAGGGTTAGAACGATCATTTAAAATGCCGATCCCGAAAGATGTATATGAAACGCTGACAAAGGAGATGGAACAGCTTGAAACCAGATAGAGTGTTATCTATGCTAGGAATTGCCGCAAAAGCCGGCAGTGTGGCGAGTGGAGAATTTTCTACGGAAAAGGCGGTAAAAGAGGGCAGGGCATATCTTGTCATCGTTGCACAGGATGCGTCAGACAATACGAAGAAAATGTTTCGAAATATGACAGATTTTTATCAGGTGCCAATGTATGAATATTCGGACAAAGAAATGCTCGGGCATTTCATCGGAAAAGAATTTCGTGCATCGCTTGCAGTCACAAACGAGGGACTGTCGCACTCGATCGAAGAGAGACTGAAACAGCAATCACAACTGAATAATGGGAGGAATTAAGATAAATGGCAAAAATGAGAGTATATGACCTTGCAAAAGAATTAGGAATAGAGAGTAAACAGATTATAGAAACATTAAATACGACGGAATATGCAGTGAAAGCAGCTTCCAGCAATATCGATGATCCGGCACAGAATATCGTGAGAAAGAAATTTGGAAAGTCTGCAGCAGCGGAGAATACTGCAAAGGCACAGAATAAAGAAAATGTGTCAGAGAGCAAACCTGCAGAGAACAAGACAGCAGCACCGGAAAATAAACCTGCACAGAAGCCACAGGCAAACGAGCAGAATAAACCGGCTGAGGGTGCAAAAACTGAGAACGCAGAGCAGCGCCCGAAGAAAAAATCAAGCATTACTGCTGTGTTCAATGCACAGTACAGCAAACAGGGCGGCGGCCGCGGCGGCAATAACAACAGACGTTCTGGAAATGGTGACAGACGCCAGGGGAATGGCGACCGCCGTCCACAGGGACAGAATCCAAACCGCGGCAATGCGCAGGCAAGACCGACATCCGGTTATGATGTAAGAAAAGCATTTGAACGCGCAATTAACCCGGAGGCAGCAAAAGCAGCGGAAGAGGCAGAGCATCTTGCAGCGGCAAAAGCAGCAGAACTGAAGGCACAGAGAGAGGCAAAACCGGCAGCGGAAGAGCCGAAGAAAACGGTTGAAAAAGTACAGGTACAGACTCCAAGAGAAAATGTCTATGCACAGAATCCGGAGTACCGTCCGCAGAATAATGACCGCCGTCAGGGGAATAATAATGACAGACGCGACCGTAACAATAATGGTCAGCGCCGTCCGCAGGGAGATGGAAGAAACCAGAGAAACAATGGTGACAGACCACAGCGCCCGTACGGTGACAGAAACGGAAGAAACGATGGACAGCGTCCATACCAGAACAATGGCAGACCGGGACAGGGTCAGGGCGACAGAAATAACAACAGAAACAATGGCTTCCGTGGTGGAAATAATGGTGGTGGCAGACTTGACCGTGAGATCGACCGCTTCAATAAAGAGGCAGCGGCAGCAGCACCGGAGGAGTTAAGAGGAAAAGAATCCAGAGAGCGCGATAAGGACAGAAACAAAAACGCAAGACAGCGCAACGATTACGATGCACTTGGCGGAAAGAAACAGGAGCGCTTTATCAATCTTGAGAAGAACGGTGGCAAGAAGAAACCTCAGCAGCAGCCAAAACAGCAGCCGGAAGAGGATGTGATCCGCACACTGGTATTACCGGAGAAACTTACGATCAGAGAGTTAGCTGACAAGATGAAAGTACAGCCATCCGTTATCGTAAAGAAACTGTTCTTAAAAGGAACGATGGTTACGGTAAACCAGGAAGTAGATTACGAGCAGGCAGAAGAAATCGCATTAGAGTTTAACTGCATCTGTGAGCCGGAAGAAAAAGTCGATGTGATCGCCGAACTCTTAAAAGAGGAAGAAGATCCGGAAGATACTTTAGTAGCACGTCCACCGGTTGTCTGTGTTATGGGCCACGTTGACCATGGTAAAACATCCTTGCTGGATGCAATCCGTTCTACCCGTGTGACAGACAGAGAGGCAGGCGGTATCACACAGCACATCGGTGCATCCGTGGTATCCATCAATGGTCAGAAGATCACATTCTTAGATACACCGGGACATGAGGCATTTACTGCAATGCGTATGCGTGGTGCAAATTCCACCGATATTGCGATCTTAGTCGTTGCAGCAGACGATGGTGTAATGCCACAGACCGTAGAGGCAATCAACCATGCAAAAGCAGCAGGTGTTGAGATTATCGTTGCGATCAACAAGATCGATAAGCCGAGTGCAAATATCGAGCGTGTAAAACAGGAGTTATCCGAGTATGAACTTATCCCGGAAGACTGGGGTGGAAGCACGATCTTCTGTCCGGTATCCGCACATACCAAAGAGGGTATCGACAACCTGCTTGAGATGATCCTTTTAACAGCAGAAGTACTTGAGTTAAAGGCAAATCCGAAACGTAATGCAAGAGGTCTTGTCATTGAGGCACAGCTTGATAAGGGCCGCGGTGCCGTTGCCACTGTTTTGGTGCAGAAAGGTACTTTAAAAGTTGGCCAGCCGGTAGCATGCGGAAGCTGCTATGGTAAAGTCCGTGCAATGATCGATGATCAGGGAAGACGTGTCAAAGAAGCTGGCCCTTCCATGCCGGTAGAGATCTTAGGTTTATCCTCTGTACCGGAAGCGGGCGAGACATTCGTTGCCATGGATACAGAAAAAGAGGCGAGAGCATTTGCTGAGACCTATATTTCCGAGGGCAAGAACCGTCTGATCGAAGATACAAAAGCGAAGATGTCCTTAGACGATCTGTTTTCACAGATCCAGTCCGGAAATGTCAAAGAACTCGATATCATCGTAAAAGCCGATGTACAGGGTTCCGTGGAGGCAGTAAAACAGAGTCTTGTAAAACTGTCGAACGAAGAAGTTGTTGTAAAAGTCATCCATGGTGGTGTTGGTGCGATCAACGAGTCTGATGTCAGCCTTGCATCTGCATCAAATGCGATCATCATCGGATTTAACGTAAGACCAGATGGTAATGCTACAGTTCAAGCTGAAAAAGAAAATATTGAAATAAAGACATATAGAATAATCTATGATGCAATTGAAGATGTTAAATCAGCTATGATTGGTATGCTTGAACCAGAATATAAAGAAGTTGTAAATGGTAAAGCTGAAGTAAGAATGACTTACAAGATTTCAAATGTTGGTACTATAGCAGGGTGCTATGTTACTGATGGTAAGATAGTTAGAAATTCTGAAATTAGAGTTATTAGAGATGGTATTGTTATATTTGAATCAACATTAGCTTAATTAAAGAGATTTAAAGATGATGCTAAAGAAGTAGCTAAAGGTTATGAATGTGGTTTAAGTGTAGAAAAGTTTAATGATCTTAAAGAAGGCGACGTTATAGAATCATTTACAATGGAAGCTATAAAAAGAAAAGAGCTTTAAGAGGTGTTTTAAATGGCTAACTATAGAGGCGGAAGAATAAACGAAGAAGTAAAAAGAGAAGTCAGTAATATAATACAAAATGAAATCAAAGATCCTAGACTTACTGCTATGGTATCAGTTACTGATGTTAAGGTAACAAGGGATTTAAGATATGCAAAAGTATTTGTAAGTATATTTGGAAAGAATGATGAAGACATAGAAGCAACAAAAGATGGAGAATTCCCAGATCTTCCGAGATTTGGTGTGAGAATGTTCCTGGATAAAAAACTTTCAGATGCCAGATACTTTGGAATGGGACCACAGGAGAGCTATCGTGACAAGCATCAGGCAGCGAGTCACGGTCTGTACCGGGCAAATGTAGGGGATTTACATGAGGACTATATCCGTCCACAGGAAAATGGAAGCCATTACGATTGTGAATATGTAGAGCTTAACAACAGCCGATATGGAATTGTGGCATCCGCAGAAAAGGCATTTTCATTCAATGCTTCTTATTATACACAGGAAGAACTTGAGAAGAAAACGCATAATTATGAATTAATAGAATCAGATAGTGTGGTATTTTGTGTTGACTACGCATTAAATGGCATTGGTTCTAATAGTTGTGGACCGGTTGTATTGGAGCAGTACCGATTTGATGATGTATTATTCCGGTTCCAGTTTACACTGATGCCGTATGTAAAGGGATAATAAAGTCTCATGTAACCCGTAAACAAGGAAAGAGAGTCTGATTGTAATGTAAAGTCCGGATATACAGAGCAATCAGACAAAACAGAGAAAAAAAAGAATTAGATATCATGCGGTTAGGCATATTGAGATTCTAAGTGTGATGAATATGAGGAGCAAAAGAATTCGATGGAAGAAAAAAAGTATTTGAAATGGTATAACAAAATCGGATACGGATCGGGTGATATCGCAGGAAATGTGGTCTATGCGTTCCTGACATCCTTCATGATGCCCTATCTGACAGACTCAGTAGGACTTGCTGCAGGTGTTGTAGGTACCCTGATTGCCGTATCAAAACTATTTGATGGTTTCACGGATATATTTTTTGGATCAATGATTGACAAAACACACAGTAAAATGGGAAAAGCGAAGCCATGGATGCTATACGGATATATTGGTTGTGCCATTACGCTGGTCTGCTGCTTTACAGTACCGGTCAGTTTGGGAACAACGGCTAAATATGCATGGTTCTTTATTTCATATACACTGTTAAATGGCGTGTTTTATACAGCAAACAATATTGCTTACTCAGCACTTACGTCACTGATTACAAAGAACAGCAAAGAGCGTGTACAGATGGGATCTTACCGTTTTATTTTTGCATTTTCAACAAGTCTTCTGATTCAGGCGATTACAGTTGGATTTGTAGATAAATGCGGTGGAGATGCTGCGGCATGGAGAACGGTTGCTATTATCTATGCAATCATTGGTCTGGTCGTAAATACGATTTCAGCACTTTCTGTTAAGGAACTTCCGGAGGAGGAACTTAATGAAGGAGAAGTAAAGAATGATAATGAAAAGTATGGAATGGTACAGGCATTCAAGCTTCTTGTCAAAAACAAATATTACATGATGATTTGTGGAACATATATTTTACAGCAATTATATGGTGCCATGATTGGAGCTGGCATTTATTACATGACATGGGTACTGAAAAATAAGAATTTGTTTGGACAATTTGCATGGGCAGTAAATATTCCACTGATTATTGCCCTGATTTTTACACCGACATTAGTTGGTAAGTGGAAAGGCATGTATAAACTGAACTTAAGAGGTTATGTCTTAGCAGTCATCGGTAGAGCACTTGTTGTTGTTGCCGGATATATGGGTAGTGTTCCGCTGATGATGGCGTTTACAGCTCTTGCAGCCTTAGGTCAGGGACCATGGCAGGGAGATATGAATGCTGTTATTGCATCCTGCTCTGAATACACTTATCTTACACAGGGAAAGAGAATTGATGGAACGATGTACTCTTGTACTTCTCTTGGTGTAAAAATCGGTGGAGGTATTGGAACCGCTGTTGTTGGGTGGATGCTTGAGCTCAGTGGATATGTCGGAACAAATGCAACTCAGCCACAGTCTGCACTTGATATGATGCAGTTCATGTATCTTTGGCTTCCGTTAATCTTGGATGTATTGATTATGTTTGCACTTTCAAGAATGAATGTTGAAGATGCAAATAAAAAACTGAAAGCAGAAAAAGGAATTGCTGCAGATGAAGTAACAGATAAATCGGACATGAATTAGATTTGTAATTCCTCCTTTCCTTATTTACAAGTTGATTATAAGATGGGTGTAAAAGAATTGCTTGCCAAATCGAAAGAAGATATAGACAAATGTTGCAAAGGGGAGTATTTCATGCAATTAAAATATGTTGACACAAAAGAGGAGATCATAGCAATAAATAGGAAGTCAAAACATATTGAACCACATCTTCATAATGCACTGGAGATTGTTTGTGTAACGAGTGGGACATTAGAGCTTGGTGTCGGACAGGAACTTTACCATATGGAAAAAGGAGATATAGGCTTTGTATTTCCAAATATTATTCATCACTATCAGGTACTGACACCAGGGATAAATACGGTGACTTATCTGATTGCATCGCCATTTACGATTGCCAAATTTGCAGATATCATGCAATCCATGGCTCCTGAATACCCAGTCATCACAGCGGAAAAGGTTGAATCAGAGGTATATAGGGTTATAAATGCAATTTTAGAGACAGAACAGTCGGATATTACTGTTGCACAGGCATATCTTCAAATTGTGTTTGCGCGCTGCATAGGAAAACTGAATCTAGTAGAGAAGAGTCATGTGGGGAGCAAAGACCTTATTTACCAGACGGTTTCCTATATATCAGCAAATTTCAAGAAAAAGTTATCATTGGAAGAAATGGCAAAAGACCTGGGTGTGAGTAAATATGCCTTATCCAGACTCTTTTCCAAAATCTTTCATAGAAATTTCAATCAGTATCTTAATGATGCAAGGTTGAACTATGCATGTCATCGCTTGGAAAATACGAGCGATTCTATTACAAATATTTGCCTGGATAGTGGATTTGAAAGCCAGAGGACATTTAACCGGGTATTCAAGGAAAGATATAAAATTTCGCCAAGTGACTATCGAAGTACATGTGTGAAGGATATGCAGTCATAAAATGTTCTGCAGATAGAAAAAATTACTTTGATTTTATGCATGGATGATACAATGTTAAAATGGTCGTAGAAAACAGATTTTTCTGAAGTGAAAGAACAAGGCATACTCTAAAGAGAAAGAAAGGCAGGACATATATGAATATGGGAAAATCAGTAATTGATTTTAATGAGAAAAAAGGCTTTATCTGTGATATGGATGGTGTAATTTATCATGGCAATCAGATATTGCCAGGTGTTCCAGAATTCATTCAGTGGCTACATGATGAAAAGAAAGAATATTTATTTTTGACAAATAACAGTGGATATACACCACGAGAATTAAATCAGAAACTGGCTAGGATGGGACTTGATGTGCCAGAAGAACATTTTTATACCAGTGCATTGGCAACAGCCGCATTTTTAAAAGAACAGGCGGCAGGATGTTCGGCATTTGTGATAGGAGAAGCCGGCCTGTTAAATGCACTTTATGATGTAGGTATCACAATGAATGATGTAAATCCGGATTATGTTGTTGTGGGAGAGGGACGTTCCTATTCATTGGATACATTAACAAAAGCAACGAATTTAGTTCTGAAAGGTGCAAAGCTGATCGGAGCAAACTCAGATGTTTCCGGACCGATTGAGAACGGCATTGCTCCTGCTTGTCGTGCATTGATTGCACCTATAGAAATGGCAACAGGAACACAGGCATATTTCTGTGGAAAACCGAATCCACTGATGATGAGAACTGGATTAAATATGCTTGGATGTCATTCAGCAGAAGCAGTAATGGTTGGGGACCGTATGGATACAGATGTGATTTCAGGAATGGAAAGTGGTATGTCTACTGTATTGGTTCTCTCTGGATGTTCAACGAAGGACACACTCAAAACTTATGCTTATCTTCCGACAATGGTATTGAATGGAGTGGGAGATATCGCCAGTATAGCAAAAGCAAAAGAGAAATAGTGTTCGATAAATGGAAAACGTCATGCATCTCCACATCTTTTCCTTATCATGGAAATAGAAAAGGGAATTTTACTTTCTTCTTATGAAATTCCAAAAGGAGAAGATAAAAATACATTTTCATATGATTCTATGAAGAATGTTGATTACTCTAAACTAGAAAAATCTGAAAAATTTACTCCAACACTTTATCATGAAAAGGACGGAATCTGGGAAGGTGGCAGCACAAGCCAGTTCTCTCCGGTAATGACATTCAAACTTGGGGAGCGGAGTGTCATTGGCTGACGTTCGGGTTGATATAAAAACAACGATTGATGTATAATATTTATAGATTACAACAATGTTAAGGAGGGAACGAATGAATTTAGAAATATATCAACAATTGTGTGCTGAATCAAAAATTCTCTGGACACAGCATTGTTTACAGCGAATGCAGGAAAGAGATATCAGTCGTGCCGACGTAAAAAATGGAATTGCAACCGGCGAAATCATAGAGGATTATCCAGATGATTTTCCTAATCCAAGCTGTCTGATTTTTGGATATAATGTAAATGGACGGATTTTGCATATTGTTGCAGGTTGTGATAATATAAATATATATATCATAACAGCGTACTATCCAGATACAAAGAAATTTGAAGATGATTTAAAGACACGAAGAAAGAGGTGATGGATATGTGTATGTATTGCAAAAATAGTACAACCATAAATAGTACAACAACACACGTCGTAAATTATAAAAATTGCATTATTGTAATTAAGAATGTTCCATGCCTTGAATGTGAGCAGTGTGGAGAAAAATATTATACGGACGAAGTTGCTGAGCGACTTGAAACGATTGTAAATATGGCAAAGAAATTGATGCAGGAAATTGCAGTTATTGACTATCCACAGGTAGCATAATCTTCTATATCGGGAGAGGGTGCCGAGGCCCCTCTCTTTTTCTCTTTTCTTTTTATCTTTTCTCTGCACTATTCAATCCATCCACCCAATTACACAAAATCACATAGGAGCACCGTCTATGCGTTCCTGCTCGGCTTGTAAGACATTTGCATGTAGCTGCAGTGTCTGTTCCCTTTTTTCAAAGGCATCAATACTCATCAAAACAAGATTTCCTTCTCCCATCTTTGACACTTTATAGAGCCAAAGATGGGATTGTAGCATAGTAAAGTGACAGTGAAGATCGCAAAGCCGTGCCATGCGAGGACAGTTTAGTGCTAATGTTGTGCCACAAAAGACTATTGATTTTTCGGAGTACTTTTGTAACAATACATAGGAAATATTACGTTACGTTTTATGAAAAGGGAAAATATATGATTTTCATCATATGGAACACTAACAGTTAAAGGGATAGTTAGTAATGCTTATGGAAAATAGTAATATCGAGATTATAGGTGGAGGATTGTTTTTTACAGAAATAGAGGTAAAAAATGACAATGAGAAGTTTGTGCCTTCTGAATCTGATAAAGAGGCAATTAGAAAGAATATTGAAGAGATAGAATGCTTGAAAATACAATCGCCGTAGGTATAGGAGGTAAAGGTTTTGTATTGGAATAAAAATAAGAAAAAATATATAGTAATTATTTTCGGAGGAATCCTCATACTTGTGATATTATGCCTGGGAGATTATGGGATACGATATTACAATGCACCAATAGAAAAAGATTATAAATATATCGGTACGGGAATGCTGGTGCATTTGAGCGATTTTACGAATGGCGAATTAGTATCGGTAGAGATGCGGAGAAAGACAGCGTATTATATCTGGGGAAATCAAGAAGATTATATTCAGGGGAACGTGTGGCTAAATGGAGAAAAAATTTTCGGAAAAGATGATATGGAAATTGTGGGTCTATTTATAAATGCAGAACCATACTATTAAACAGCCGAAAAACAGTCCCAGGCATTTTCTCAATGGTTATCGAATGCACGTAGAGGAATAACGGATTGATTTTATTTGGTAGACTATCCAAAGTGCTGAAGGACCTCAGAAATGTAATATTTCTGAGGCCTTTTCGATTGTGTCAGGGAAAAAGATACGCGTATTTACGCATTTGGGCAGATAAAATCTTTTCCACCCGGCTGCGGATCTCTTCCGGGTAGGATGTTGCATTTGCAAGTAATTCAGTCACGTCTTTTTTGGTGATTCTATCATGTATCTACCTTTCTATACGAATCCAGAAATCATCTTCTGCCATTCGACCTTCTGTTTTCTCAATGATCATCATCGGATCATAAAATGGCAAGTCAAGATCTTTCAGTATCAGTTTCATTTTATCCCTGCTGGACGGGAAACATCTTGACTCAAGAAACTCCAGGTATTGATCATAATCCGGAGTTTCAACCACACCGAAAGCGCGGAACATAATTTTATCTGTATAATTTTTCACTTTTACTTTTCGTTCCGGCTCATTCACATCGATCAGGGTACATATATCCTGAGTAAAGGAACAATCGGTCCACGGATCACCTCTTCACTTCGCTCCCAACGCTCTACGGTGGGTTTGGAACAGTTGATCAGTTCGGCAAAGTCTTTCTATGTCAGATGTAAATCCTTCCGAAGCTTTTTGATTTGCAAATTAGAAACCATTAAAATGATTGTTTATATTGCCTAAAAAACCATCATTTTAATTATATTCTACGAAAAATAATGGTGAAAATACAGAGAAATTTCATTGCACTGGTATTTTTAGCATGATAAGATAAAGTCAGGAAGATAGTTTATAATGGCAGAAAAGCCATGGCACAAGGTCCGTTCAAGCTGGTTGGAGGGATTGCAAAGGGGCATCCAAATGATCAAGATCTGGAAGATGCGGTAGAGTTTTATAAGGGAATCATTCGGAGGTTTGACACCGTTATTGGATAGAGAAGGGAAGCCTGTTATTTCGCCAATTATGAACAGTTAATTTAGTTTGCAAAAGCCATGCCTATGAAAATGAAAACTGAGGAAACCATAAAACTTATCAAATATGTTACCGGCTCCGTAGCGGCCGTATTGCTTGCAGCAGCCCTGCAGCTTCAGTTTGCGTATGCCGCAGGAATTATCACTCTCCTGACGATCCAGGATACGAAGAAGGAAACTGTGCGGATAACAGCGAAGCGCATGATCATATTTGTGATCATGACGATCTTGTCAGCAGTGATCTTTCCGCTTGCCGGATATCACGTATGGGCATTCGGTATTGTACTGATCCCATATCTGTTTAGCTGCATGGCATTAGACATGAAGGAAGCGATTGCTCCTATTGCAGTACTTTGTACACATTATGTTTCAGCTAAGAGCTGCAGTCCGTCCATGATTCTGAACGAATTCCTGATCCTGGTGATCGGAGCGGGGATAGGCACACTGTGGAATCTCTATATGCCGGATGGCAGAAGACAACTGTTGGATTATCAGAAAACCGTGGATGATAAAATCGTGTACATCTTACACAGAATGGCGATCTACATTGAACTGGAGGACAAGACGGATTATACTGGAAGCTGCTTTGATGAACTGGACGCAATGCTTGTGAATCTGAAAAAAGAGGCATTACGATATATGAATAATCATCTGATCACAGAGGATGATTACTATTACGAATATATGCAGATGAGAGCAAGACAGTGCGTGATACTGAAAAGAATATATGCAGATATCATCCGTCTGACCACTACGCCGGAGCAGGGGAAAGCGCTTGCAGATTTTATACGTCAGACTGCCGATGAATTTGAAGAACAAAATAATGTGGAAACCCTGCTGTCGGAGTTAGAGAGACTGCACCACTATTATGAACAGCAGCCGCTCCCGGTCACGAGACAGGAATTTGAAAACCAGCCCATAAGCCAATGACAGCAGCCACTACCATATATGCGCCAACCTTATATATATGGTTCATATTCCCGGCATTGACACCATCATCAATAATAGATGCCATCAACAGCGGAATAATCATTTCCATGATAACTTCAAGAATCATGAAAACGGGCGTCATAAGGGAATCTTTTTTAAATTCCTTGATCTGTGCGCCTAATACTTTCAGCATAATATTTTCTTCCTTTCACATTTAATCTTTGATTCTTTTGTGTATACACTCCTCTTTTTCACCAAGATTCTTACGAATCTTATCCGAAACATTAAAAAAAGTCTCTATCTCTTCTTTTGTCAGATCTTTTCTGATCTGTAATTCCAGGGAATCCAGAGTCTGTTTCGTCTTAAAATGCATTTCTTCACCGAGCGGGGTCAGGATAAGTTTCTTTAGTCTGGCATCACCGGGTACATTCTCACGTTCTATGTAACCTTTCTTCTCCATGAGCTTTACAATACTGGTCACTGTTGATCGGTTCACACCGAAAGTAGACTCTATTGTCTTCTGATAGACCGGCTGATCTTTGTGAAAATATAGATAAGCCATAATCCAGCCATTCATCTGTGTCGCCTCGTCTATTCCTGCCGCTATTCCTTCTTTTATAAAGCACCGGTTGAAATCCTGCTGCATCCTTCGGATCACATGTCCAATCGCCCTGTTGGGACCATTTTTCTCTTCCATAGTCACCCCTCTTTCTGTAGCCTGGCATAAACAGCAGGCAATTATGTTCGCTGACGAACTGTTCGGCAGCGAATTGTTGCATATCGAACTGTTAGTCTATGAACAGTTTACCTCTGATTTCTTTTATAGTCAATCAAGTGCATGTTTGATAACCTTTTCACTCTCCATTTCATCCAAAGTCCAGCCGTGCATGGTTCCCGCTTTTCCAAAACTCATACATCCTACACATAATTTTGACACTTTTATATCTGTATTCCCAAGTTTACCGTATTCCATAATTCCCTCCTTATTTTAAACCGGCATACTCTTTTTCTGATACTGCCTCACACCACTCATTGGAACACTCCACTCCCGGCACCTCAATTGCCAGATGTGAAAACCATTCATCCGGAGCTGCCCCATGCCAGTGTTTTACTTCAGCTGGAATGTTAATACAGTCACCCGGTTTCATTTCTACTGCTTCCTTTCCTTCTTCCTGATAGTAGCCCCGTCCGGCTACACATACTAAAATCTGTCCGCCACCGCTTTTTGCATGATGAATATG
>ENA-ORCP01003060-ORCP01003060.1-human-gut-metagenome-genome-assembly--contig:-NODE-3060-length-12783-cov-3.325279_pt1 | contig 12783 bp, 11 predicted proteins | sample MGYA00242990_ERZ507991 | MGnify/ENA primary metagenome ERZ507991 (study PRJEB26167, sample SAMN06115496) | human gut metagenome | host: Homo sapiens | place: China:Henan | collected 2015-05-07... | reverse complement strand
GGGTTCGTAAATACCCTTGAAGAAGTACTCAAAAAAGAAAATCCATCCCATATTGGTGTGGCTTTCGACCCGGCAGGTCCTACTTTCCGGCACGAGGCCTACGAACAGTATAAAGCACAGCGGGAAGAAACCCCGGAAGCAATCCGTCTCTCCGTACCTATTATAAAAGATATTATTCGTGCCTACCGCATCCCTATCCTGGAAGTAGCGGGCTATGAAGCGGATGATGTCATCGGTACGCTTGCTACTGAGGCAGGTCGCCAAGGCATCACAACTTATATGATGACACCGGATAAAGACTATGGACAATTGGTATCTGAAAATGTATTCATGTACCGCCCCAAACATACAGGTGGTTTCGAGGTCATGGGTATAGAACAGGTAAAAGCTAAGTTTGATATCCAATCGACCCAGCAGGTCATTGACATGTTGGGATTAATGGGTGACGCATCCGATAACATACCCGGCTGTCCCGGCGTAGGAGAGAAAACCGCACAAAAGCTAATCAGCGAATTCGGCAGCATCGAAAATCTTCTGGAACACACCGACCAACTGAAAGGTGCCTTGAAGACTAAAGTCGAAAACAATCGCGAAATGATTACCTTCTCCAAATTTCTTGCAACTATCAAAATTGATGTTCCCATCAAACTTGATATGAAAGCACTCGTTCGTGAAGAACCCGACGAAGAAGAACTTCGGAAAATTTTCGAAGAGATGGAGTTTCGTACACTCATTGATCGCGTACTCAAAAAAAGCAATGCCCCCTCTCCTTCTTCCGCTGCTCCCGATCTTTTTTCACCAGGCCCGCTTTTTACCCAAAATAATGGCCCGGTTCAAGGCAATTTGTTTGAAGAATTTGCGGGCGACCGACCGGACGATGAAAAAAAATCGAATCTCGCGCGTTTAGAAACCAGTGATTTCGACTACCAACTCATTGATACAGAAGAGAAAAGATCTAAAATTATTAAAAAATTACTTACAACGAAAATTCTCTCAATAGATACCGAAACCACCTCTGCTGAGCCAATGGAGGCAGAATTAGTAGGAATGAGTTTCAGCGACACCGAAAATCAGGCCTATTATGTTCCGGTTCCACCCGAACGGGAAGAAGCGTTAAAAATAGTAAATGAATTCCGACCACTCTACGAAAATGAGAATTCAATGAAAGTCGGACAAAATATCAAGTATGATATTCTGGTTCTTCAAAATTACGGAGTGGAGGTGAAAGGTGAACTTTTCGACACCATGCTTGCACATTATGTATTGCAACCCGAACTTCGCCATAATATGGATTATCTGGCAGAAATTTATCTGCACTATCAAACTATCCATATCGACGAACTTATCGGACCGAAGGGAAAGAATCAAAAGAACATGCGCGACCTCCCACCGGAGGAAGTTTACAAATATGCTTGCGAAGATGCGGACATTACCCTGAAACTTAAAAACGTTCTTGAGGAAGAATTAAAGAAACAAGGCGTGGAACACCTCTTCTATGAAATAGAGATGCCACTTGTACGTGTGCTTGCCAACATGGAAAGCAACGGAGTGCGTATTGATACCGAAGCACTGAAGCAAACGTCCGAACACTTCACTGTCCGCCTGCAGGAGATCGAAAAAGAAATTTATGAGCTGGCAGGTGAAACATTCAACATCGCCTCACCTAAACAGGTAGGTGAAATCCTGTTTGACAAACTAAAGATTATAGATAAAGCAAAAAAGACAAAGACTGGTCAATATGTTACTTCGGAAGAAGTGCTGGAGAGCCTGCGCAATAAACATGAGGTCATTGGAAAGATACTCGAATACCGTGGACTGAAGAAATTACTGGGAACCTATGTGGATGCTCTTCCTCTATTGATCAATCCACGTACCAGGCGCATCCATACTTCCTTTAACCAGGCAGTCACAGCTACCGGACGCCTCAGTTCCAGCAGTCCGAACCTGCAGAACATCCCCATCCGTGACGAAGATGGAAAGGAAATCCGCAAAGCTTTTATTCCGGATGATGGTTGCGAATTCTTCTCTGCCGACTATTCGCAAATAGAATTGCGCATTATGGCGCATCTAAGCGAAGATAAGAATATGATCGACGCTTTCCTTAGCGGTTATGACATTCATGCCGCCACCGCCGCTAAAATATATAAAATAGATATCAAAGACGTCACCTCCGATATGCGCCGCAAGGCAAAGACCGCCAATTTCGGTATTATCTATGGTATTTCTATCTTTGGCCTGGCAGAACGTATGAACGTGGACCGCAAAGAGGCTAAGGAACTGATTGACGGATACTTTGAAACTTACCCGCAGGTACGCGAATATATGGATAAAAGTATCCAAGTGGCGCGTGAGCAAGGGTATGTGGAAACCATTTTCCATCGCAAACGCTTCTTACCTGATATCAACTCGCGAAATGCAACCGTACGCGGATATGCAGAGCGCAATGCTATCAACGCACCTATTCAAGGAAGCGCTGCCGATATCATCAAAGTTGCCATGGCACGCATCTATGAGCGCTTCCAAAGTTACAAATTGAAAGCTAAGATGATTTTACAGGTCCATGACGAACTAAATTTCAGCGTTCCAGAGGCTGAAAAAGAGTTTGTGCAACAAATTGTAATCGAAGAGATGGAACGCGCATATCGTATGCACGTGCCTCTGAGAGCCGATTGTGGGTGGGGAAAGAACTGGTTAAAGGCCCACTAAATCCAACTATAACTTTATTTAACTTACAATCAGAAAGCAACTGAAGTAATCTATTCAAAATACAGTTTGTTCACCAGAATATCCGGCAACATCACTGCCGGATATTTTTTTGTCATCAATATTGGCAAAAAGAAAGCATTACAAACTCACCGATGCTAACATTTTGACTATATTTAATCTATTTATCACGATTATGTCAATTTAATCCGTACCTTTGCGGCGAATTTAATGACATAATGATAGAATATAGTAAGAGATAACTTAAAAACATATAGAACCATGAAAACAAAAGTATTTTTAAAAACAGTTGCATTATCAGCAGTTATTCTATTTGGTAGCATTGCAGCTTCTGCAGCTAACAAAAACAATCTCATTTACAATTCGGAAGAGAAAGATGGAGTGATGGTTGGACAGACCGTTTACAAAATGGACGGTGGAACTTTAGCACACTATATGAAGCATAGTTATAAGTATGACGACCAAAAACGTATGACTGAAAGCGAGACTATGAAATGGAATAGTGAAAAGAATACTTGGGTAAATGACCTGCGCGTTTGCTACGCTTACCAGGGCAAAACTCTCACTACTACTTACTATAAATGGAACAACAAACAAAAAGCATATGTCCTTGTTCCCGAAATGACAGTTACAATGGACAATCCAAATCTGTAAAAACGACAGATACTCTCTTAAAATTCTAACAAACAAATTGAACAAACCGAAACCTTTATAAGTTTTGTACACTAAGTGAAAGCCGGAATACGTGATGTATTTCGGCTTTTTTCATAACTTTGCCTGCCTAAACAAAACCTATTTATGATACCCGCTACCCTCACCCACTACATTGAAACAGAGATTATTCCCCGTTACGAGCACTTTGACAAGGCACACAGCCTCTCACACGTACGTACCGTTATAGAAGAAAGCCTCGCACTTGCCAAAGAATATGATGTGAACGAAAGCATGGCATATACCATTGCAGCATACCATGATACAGGGCTTTGCCGGGATCGTGCCACACATCATCTCGTCTCAGGAGAGATCCTGAAACAGGATACCACTCTCCGCCAATGGTTCAATGAAGAAGAAATAGAAACCATGAGAGAGGCGGTGGAAGATCATCGGGCATCTACGGATCACGAGCCACGGAGCATCTACGGAAGAATAGTCGCAGAAGCAGATCGTGTGATAGACCCTACTATCACTCTGCGTCGTACTGTACAATACGGACTGAAACAACAACCGGAAGCAGATAAAGAATGGCACTATCAACGTTTCCATCAACATCTGATGGACAAATATGCGCCCGGAGGATATCTGAAACTTTGGTTCCCAAACTCTAAAAATGCGGAACGACTGAAAGAACTACAAGCTATTATCCTAAATGAAAATTTGCTCAAAGAGATATTCAACAAGCTATTTTCAGAAGAAAAAAACAATTAATAGTCTAATAATAAAAGCACTATAACCCGTTGGTGGAATTCATTCACACCAGAATAGTTATGAACAAAGGAGTGATAAGGTGATAGGGTGATAAAGTGATAGCAGGATAACGCTCTGTTATATATAGCGCAGCTACTTTATCGCCCTATCACCCTACCACCTTATCACTCTTTTATTTCTTTCCATCCCGATATGCGCCTTACCTTATAAGTACATTTCCTTCTATGGAAATTCTGTTTATCTCACACGGTAACTCCATTTACACGCCGAGGTAAAGGTCGTTACATACCGAGGTAAAGAGCGTTACAATAAGGAGTAAAGGCCGTTACATCCTGGGGTAAATGCTTTTACATTATTGGGTAAATGAGATGTAAATGCTATCTGTTGATAATCAGATATATATACTGTTCTGATTAACTTTGCTAATTCTATTTGAGCATAATTAACAAAATGCTATGCAGTCTTTTCCTCAATATCTCATTTCTATAACGTAGAAAAGTTATTTTAAATGTTTAATAGGAGGAACCACACTATGAAAATTAATTCTGTATTTAATAAAACACTTTTATTTGTTGGGGCTATAGTTTGTACTATAGGTTTGCAGTCCTGTTTGGACGATGATGATAACAATGCCTATTATTTGAGGTATCCTAATGCTCTTGTAACAGTGAAGGGTGCTGCCGACGATGCATTCTTCTTGCAGTTGGATGATAAGACGACCTTATTGCCAACCAATGTAAAAACTTCTCCTTTCGGAGACAAAGAAGTCAGAGCCTTGGTGAATTACAGTGAAGTGAATGAACCCAGTGGCGACTACACGAAAGCCGTGCATATAAACTGGATAGACAGTATCCTGACCAAGCCTATTGCACCGGATTTAGGGGAAGAAAATGATGAGGTATATGGCACAGACCCTGTAGAGATTGTGAATGATTGGGTGACTATCGCTGAAGATGGATATCTGACACTTCGCTTCAGAACTATATGGGGCGGTAGTAAAAAGCATTTCGTAAACTTGTTGTTGGGACAAAATCCGGAGAATCCTTATGAAGTAGAGGTCCGCCACAATGCTTATGGCGATACCTACGGAAGTGAAGGTGACGGCTTAGCAGCTTTTAAGTTGGACGAGCTGCCTGATACGGAAGGTAAAACAGTTAAACTGAAATTGAAATGGAAGTCATTTAGCGGTGAAAAATCAGCCGAATTTGATTATTGTACACGGAAGGCGGTTACACCGAGTGAATCGGCTATTACGGCAGTAAGAAGCACTTTAGAATTGAGATAGTTTTCATAAGACTGTGATTGATAAGAGAAGGACGCCATGATTTTTGGCGTCCTTCTTTTTGTTGCAGTATTACAATAATTGACCTACCTGTTGAAGCCTGTTTCTAAGTTGTTTTATATCTACATTATGTACGTCAGGCGATTTGGATCTGCAGATTTGTCCGGCAGCTACACCTACAGCCTCTCCAGTCACCAGGCAAGGTGGCATTACACGCAGACTTCCATGTGCGTAATGATCGGTTGAAATACAACGGCCGGCTACAAAAACATTCTTTAGTCCTATTGGAAGAAGGCTTCGGAAAGGAATTCCGTGCGATTCTCCTTTTCCGTATCTGGGATATGTTGTGGCATTGCTTTTATGTACATCGATATAATAGGCGTTACGACCAATGCCATCCTCAAATTCTTTGCGGGCCAACCAATCATCTAACGTGAAAGTATAATCACACTTGATGCGTCGACTTTCGCGGATTCCCATTAATGAAGCAGTACTTGCCAGATAAGAGGAAGCAAACACCTTAGGTTCATATTCGGCGAGTCCTTCCTGAAATTGTCGGGCTACTTTCCGGCCGGCCATCATGGCTTTCGAAAGAGAGACTGGATCTGTACTGTCTACTGTTACATGTCCTGCGTTGAACATCAGATATCCTGGTCCGGCGTATTTATCGTTGATATGATTGTCTTTTATCAGATTATATTTACCTGAATCGAGCATCTTATGAATAGGTCCGTCTTTTCGGTTGGTATGCACAGAGCCAACTAGTGAAAATTCGTAAGGGTCGATGTTGGATAAGGAAAAACAAAGAGTGCCTTGTTGAACATTTCCTTCTTCATCGCCCATATCAAAACCTGCACCAGCCCATGTTGCCAAATCACCATCGCCCGTGCAGTCGATAAACAGTTTTGCTTTGTAAGCCGTGAGTCCGGCTTTGTTGGCTACAACAATTGCATCCACCACTCCTTCCTGCTTCATCTCTACCGCGGCCATGGTGGAGAAGAATAACACAGAAACTCCTTCGGAAGTGACCAGATCGTCGTATACCGTTTTCAGATATTCCGTATTGATGGGTACCCAGTCGTTACCTTTGGTATGTGGAACTCCTTTTTTTGCCTCAAGGAAAACCCTTTCGGCAATTCCTCTGTAAATTATCTTTTCTTTATCCGTAAAGGGGCACCAGGCATTTAACAATCCTGATGTTCCCATTCCTCCTAACATTCCTGTTGATTCTATCAACAAAACCTTAGCACCTTCTCGTGCCGCTGCCGTTGCCGCTGCGCAACCGGAGGGGCCACCTCCCACCACAATTACATCCCATTGGTCACCTGTTTTTATCATTCCTTTTTTTGAAGAAAGACTATTGCTCTCCTCTGTGGATGTTGTTGCTTGCATTATTCCCGGGATGGCTGCAGCTGCAGCTATCATTCCGGCCTTTTTCATAAAATCTCTTCTACTAGTCATATAAGCTATTTATTTTTATAATACTGTGTTATCATTGTCTTTTTCAATTCGCACAAAATTATATTAATAAATTCATTCCATCTATACCATATCCGTATTATTTGTTTATTGGATTCTACAGATAGTTTGTTTTTCACTAAATCATATGGTTTTAAATCTAAATATTAACAATGATAAAATAAGAATCACCCTTGGAAATTAGATATAAAACTTTCGGGGGCTTTTTGGATGGCATTCGACAAATTTTATCAGAAATAATCCATATCTTTGAGGGATAAAAGAAAATAGTTTTAATATTTTATCTATTTATCATGAACAACATCTTAAAGATGGTTCTTTTCGCACTACTCTTTTGTTATAGTTGTAGCTCGGGAGACGACGATGAACCTACACCGGAAACGACTCCGGAAATTGTAATTCCTACAGAACAGAAAGCCCCTGTGATGGATACAAAAGGAGGAACGGGCACTGTGACATTTTCCTCAAATCTTCCTTGGACTGCCAGCGTGGTGAACGCCCGTGCCGACACTTGGTGTACCGTGTCACCAACCAGTGGTGGCGCCGGAACCGCTACGCTTACTATCACCGCCACTGAAAATATTTCACCCGATGAGCGTAATGCCACCATTATCCTGAAGGCAGGTGCGGCAAGCAAAACTTTTACAGTCATTCAAAAACAAAAAGATGCGCTTGCGGTAACTTCTTCTAAAATAGAAGTCACCGCTGACGGTGATGAAATCAGCATTGAAGTGAAAGCCAACATCTCTTTTGATTATGAGATAGAAGAAGTTGCCAAACCGTGGATTACCTCCGCCACTACTCGTGGACTTTCTACCACTACGTTGAAATTTCGCATAGCGGAGAATAAGGGCTTGCAAAAGCGGGAGGGCTGCATAATCATACGCAGTGGGGAGTTCATGGAAAAGGTCACAGTATATCAGGAAAGTGGTGTAGGAACTGGTAATCCCGGTGCTACGGGAGATGATATGCCATGGCAATAACTATTAAAATAATACGAAAGATGAAAAAGAATAAAATGACATTGCTTGCAGTTGTACTTTTCGCTGCTTGCTCACAAGAACAGACGGATATTATACAAAAAGAGATAGAAGGAGATGTGACGGGAATTATCATGATAGCCGACGACTTTGTAGCTGATGCGCAAACGCGTACTGTGTTGACGCCTGGTGCGGATGGTATGCAATTCACTTGGGCAGATAAAGATACGGTAGGTATCTATCCCGACCGCGGAGATCAGGTGTGCTTCCCGATCAGTACGGGTACCGATAGCAATATGGCATCATTTGATGGAGGCGGCTGGGCGCTAAAGGATGCTTCAAAATATGCGGCCTATTATCCTTTCGACAAGGCCAACTATTTCAGGAACAACAGTTCGGTACTTTTGAAATATGCCGGACAAAAGCAGACGGCAAATGCATCTACGACGCATTTGGGTGCATACGATTTTATGGCTGCAAGTGCGGTGGCACCTAAAGAGGGCAATGTGACTTTTGCATTTAAGCATCTCAATAGTGTGCTTCAGTTGAAGCTTACGATGCCTCGCGCTGCTACATTTCGTTCTCTCGCTTTAACTACCGACAAGAATGTACTTACGGAAGAGGCAACCTTAAATTTGAAAAGTGAGCCTACTCTATTGACCACTACCAAAGCTGTGAATACGCTGATTCTTGAATTGGAGAATATTACCACTACTGCCAATAATCAGGAAATTACGCTCTATATGATGATTCCACCAGTTGACTTGTCTGGCAAGGAGCTTTCTGCCGAGTTGCTCGACTCTAATGGAAATAGCTATTCGGCTGCTTTGGTTGCAAAGAATTTCGAAGCAGGAAAGGCGTATTCTTTTTCTGCTACTGCCGCTGTCAGCGCAGCTACTACGGATGTGACATTGAGTAGTGCCGGTACATTATTGGCTGCCATTGGTGGCTATGATAATCTGCGTAATATCAAGAAGTTGAAGATTACTGGTGAGATAAATGGCGATGATGTTTATGAGATTCGCAGAATGGTTAATTTGGAGTATTTGAATTTGAAGGACAGTAAGATTGTGGCTGGGGGGAGAGCGTATTATCAAAAATATACAACTGAAGAAGATGTAATTGGGAATAATATGTTTGGCGGATTTAAAACTATTAAACAATTAATTTTGCCTGATAATATAAAAGCCATTGGACCTCACTCATTGTTTGGTTGTGAAATACTATTATCGATTCATATTCCTGAAGGGGTTAAAAAAATCGATGGTCAAGCTTTTCAATTGTGTCAAGTTTTGTCATCTGTAGACCTGCCAGTTGGTCTTGAGACTATTGGTTTTCATGCGTTTGCAGATTGTAGAAATCTTTCCAAAATCGAGATACCCGCGACTGTACGCGTTATGGAATTTGGCGCATTTGACAACTGTAGGCAACTCCGAGAAGTTCATATTAAATCTATGCCTACTACTCTAACGGCAATTGGTACCGATCCTTTTGGCGGTTGCTATGATAAAGCTGTTCTCTATATTCCGAAAGGTACAAGAACCGCATATCAAGCAACAGAACTCGGTCGCTTTGCTACAATTATTGAAGAATAAAATCTTCTGTTAATATAGCTAGATGAGTACTTAATATTTCCAAGGAGATGTGTCAAAATCGTCACATCTCTTCTTTATGCACAAAGCCCCTACTTTCACAAGTTGAGGCTTTGTCATTACCTAAAACTTTTGTATCTTTAAGCATATCTTTCAGCTATGACAAAGTTGTATTTTCGTCCTTACATTCCCAACCAAACAGTTCTTTTCCTCAAAAATTTGATGTAAATATTGTAGCAAACGACCTTGTCCGTATAGTGAATGCTATTGTGGATAATCTCAACCTAGACGGTTTTAAGAAGCTTTACAAAGGAAGTGGCGTTGCCCTTACCATTCCCAAATGATGCTCAAGGTTGCTTATCTACACTTACATGAACAATGTCTATTCCTGCCGTAAAATAAAGAAACCTCTCTTCTGTGACATTCATAATATCTGGCTTGCGGGTTGAGCAGCCGGACTTTATCACGATCAACCGTTTTCGTAATCGTGTAAAAGAGGAGATAAATAGAAATATAACCATCATCTTGATACTCTTGAGGAGCGTAACTCTTATTTAAGGATGAACCCTGACGCCATAGTCATACGTATGAAAGAAGACGCCATGAAGAATGGGCAAACTAAGCCTGGATATAACCTACAAATAGGTAGAGAAAATCCCTCAGGTTTTTACGTTGATCCCTTAATGGGTCAGTCCGAAAACCCTGTGGATAATGTTATGTTAATACGCGAAAGTGAACTATCTTTGTGTTCAAATTAAAATAATCTGTCCAATGCCTTCCAATCGCAACCTCCATAAGTTACTACGAGTCATCTTCCCCGAAGTTTTAATGACGTATTTCGAGATCTCCGGTTGGCATGACGGCTCCGTCAAAATCGAAGTTTGGCTTGATGAAAAAAACTACATGGAACGTTCTGATTACAAGAGTGGAACTGTGATTTCACATGGTTTCACAGATGAGAAAGTGATTCAGGACTTTCCTCTGCGTGGCAAACCTGTTTATCTCCACGTAAGACGTCGTCGCTGGTATGACAAAGCTACAGGGGAAACGTTTTCCTATACCTACGATGATCTTACGGCCGAAGGGACGAAACTCACTCCTGAGTTCGTTGCTTTTTTAAAAGAAGAAGATTGAAACTACCTCGGCCAGCATAAGCTCCATAGCAGATGCTTATGGGGTAAACGGTAAACAGTTAACTTCCCAATACAAGGAGTTTATCAGCGCATACCGACAGTGGGACCAGCTAGGTCATGCCTCAGAATATGTCCTGTTCAAACAAAACATAGGTCCCAGCCTTTGTATTGACGAAACTTCTTTGAGCTGTGGAGAATTATACACAGTTGTCACTAACCGTGCTGGACGTGGTGGCAGAGGTACACTTGTGGCCATGATACGTGGCACGAAGTCTGAAGACGTCATAAAGGTGCTTGAAATGATTCATCTCTCCAGGCGCAAGACGGTCAAAGAGGTTACTTTGGATCTTTCACCGACCATGATGCGGATTGTCCGAACGGCTTTTCCCAATGCCACTATGACCAATGACCGGTTTCATGTACAGAAACTCTTTTATGAGGCAATTGATGAGCTCAGGATTACTTATCGCTGGATGGCACGGGATTTAGAGAACGATGAAATTCAGCGGTGCAAAGAGCAAAACATAGAGTATGTTCCGTTTCGATATACCAATGGTGATACCCGTAAGCAGCTGCTGGCAAGGGCCAAACATGTACTTGTTAAGCATTTCAGTAAATGGACTGAATCCCAAAGAATACGTGCGGAAATCATATTCGACCATTATCCGGAACTGAAATCTGTTTACGACTTAGCTATAGAGTTGACCAATATATATAATAAGCACTATGACAAGGATGTGGCACGTGGAAAGCTTGCCTTGTGGTACAATAAAATAGAAAAGCTTGGATACGGATGTTTCAGAACCGTAACAAATACCATGCAGAACTATTATGAAACAATACTAAACTATTTCGTTAACAGGGAAACGAATGCATTTGCTGAATCATTCAATGCAAAAATTAAAGCGTTCAGAGCACAGTTTAGGGGAGTCGGAGATATACCATTCTTTATTTTTAGATTATGCAAACTAACAGTGTAGATTTAACATACCCACAGGGTTTTCGGACTGATCCCCTTTTCCTGACAGCCTCTTCTCTATTTTGTCCATGAATCTGTCCATTCCCATTTTGTCCTTCGTCGGGCTGAAATAATTATTTTTGCCCCGGCGAATAAAAGTTTAGCTCATATTGTTTGCTGTTTTTCGGCTTTTCTTTATCTTTGTCACTGCCCTTGTGAGAGAGGGCGTGATTTTTAGATAACGGAAAGCGTTTGAAGAATATCATCTTCGTCAATCAAACTTCGCACCTTTGACTTGTCACCGTGAAGATGAATGCAACAAATGCTCACGTTCCATTGTTTATATGGATGCCTGTTTGCGCCCCCACTTCCCCCTCCGTCCGGAGAGGGGAGGGGGACGATACACAAGCTTTATATACGCCAATGGCGTGAGTGTTCTGTTGCTTATCTACGGTATGGGCAGTGCGAAGGCCCCGATTGACGGATAAGCATACGGACACTTACGCCTTTCTTGTATATAAACTTTTGTAATCTTATGTTACAGGTATGAGAATGAAAAACAAACAAAACGTAGCGTGGAGTACATTCCGTTACTTCGTACTGGCATTTTTGCTATGTCTATCGGTTGTTCCCTTGTGCGGTCAGCCGGATGCTGCCGTCCTTTCCTCACCTTCGGCAGACAGCCTGATTATTTTCAGCTATCCTTCACGTATCCGGATGTTCAAGACGGAATATGCGGACAACCGACTGTCGTTGCGGAAGTTGAAGAAACGGTTGCGCACCTTTCGTAAACGTCAGGACACCCTCTATGTGCAGAGCTATTCCGGTAGTTGGGGCGATGAAAAGGCGAATCTGCACGCCGCCTACTGGCGTGCCAACAATCTGAAAGGCTATCTTATCGACCACTACGGACTGCGCGAACGGCATTTCCGGACACTCAACCACCCGTTGGCTCATCCCTTGTGGGGAGAAGTCGTCGTGGTACTTTGACGGCTACTCCTGCGTGGTGCCGGACAAGGGCTCCATTGCAGAGCTGCTCAACACCTATTTCCGCAACTACACCGGCCCGGTGGACGCCAGCGAGCTGAACCTCGTCACCGACAGCTGGCCCCACGGCACGGCTTCCACCAGCGCCAACGTACAGTTCGTCGGCCAGCTGGATAAGGAGTCCGACGACGCCATCCTCAGCGGCGACACCGATGTGGCGGGT
>ENA-ORCP01003058-ORCP01003058.1-human-gut-metagenome-genome-assembly--contig:-NODE-3058-length-12786-cov-15.654969_pt1 | contig 12786 bp, 9 predicted proteins | sample MGYA00242990_ERZ507991 | MGnify/ENA primary metagenome ERZ507991 (study PRJEB26167, sample SAMN06115496) | human gut metagenome | host: Homo sapiens | place: China:Henan | collected 2015-05-07... | reverse complement strand
GTGCTGGAACGCTGCAACAATCAGTACGGCAAAATGTGGGAGTGCCCGGACTTCTTCCCGCTGGACGGCAAGCAGGTTCTGATGCTGGGGCCCATGGAGATGCTGCCCAAGGGCGAGTTCCACAACGGTCACAACGTGATTGCCTTCATCGGCAGCTACGACCAAGCCACCCACACCTTCAACAAGGAAAACGTGCAGCTGATGGACGGCGGCATCGACTTCTACGCCACCCAGACCACTCTTGCCCCGGATGGCCGCCGGATCATGACCGCATGGCTGCAGACCTGGTCGGACACCGAGGATAAGCCCCAGGGCTGCAAGTGGTTCGGGCAGACCATCTGCCCCCGGGAGCTGCACATCAAGGATGGGCGCATTATTCAGACCCCCGTGCGGGAGCTGGATGCCGTCCACGGTAAGCGCACCTTCCACGAAAATGTGACGGTGCAAAGCGAAACTTCTCTGGAAGGCATCAAGGGCCGTGTGGCCGATTTGACCATCACGGTGCAGCCCGGCGAATACCGCTCCTTCACCCTGAAGCTGGCCGCCGATGCAGACCATCACACCAGCCTGACCTACGACCCCTACACCTCGCAGCTGACGCTGGATCGCAGCTATGCCGGTTCCCGTGCCGACATCGTTCACCGCCGCAGCTGCAAGGTGCGCAGCCAGAACGGTGCGCTCAAGCTCCGCATCCTGCTGGATAAGAACAGCATCGAAGTTTTCGCCAACGATGGCGAGCAGACCATGACCGCATGGATCTATACCCCGCAGTCTGCCGATGGCATCACCTTTGCTGCCGATGGCAAAGCAACTGTTACGGCAGAACAGTTTGAGCTGAATCTGTAACCTGATATTCCCATCATTTCTCCTTCATTGAATACAGCCCCGCTTTGGCTTCCCCCTCGCCAAAGCGGGGCTGTGTTTGTTATGGCATTGATCTTCCAGCCTGCCATGGTCGCAACCAAGCGAGAGATAATGCTCAATCTTCCCACCCAGCACAAGCTGGGCATACTCCAGCGGCTTATTGTACAGCAGCCAGTCCAGTTCTGCCCGTTGTGCCGGGGTGTTGCCGTACTCGTCCTCGACGGCGATGCAGTCGATGGCAACGGTGGTGCCATCCTCGAACCGGGCTTCCACCCGGTTGGCGTCCATGTTGTAGCGGCAGGAAAGCAGTTTGTTCATAAGAAAGCCTCCATGTTTTTCACATTTGCTTCTTTTGCGGTGGAAAGTTCTGGCTATCCGTTTAAAAATCCATGAACCCACTTTCTGATGCAGCCCTTTGCAGGTCTACACCCGCCTACCACACAGCCGTTTCTACTGCCAAACCGGAACAACGCTCTTTTTGCTCTGCACAAAATCCTACATCGTATGGCGTAAAATTGGCGTATGGCGTAAAAATTGCTGGAAATCATTGCAAACAAAAAGCCCGAAACTTCTCGGTTTATCAAGAAGTTTCAGGCTTTGTTTTGCTTAAATTGGAAATTTACTGATTAATCGGCTTCATCGTGGGGAGTTGGTGCAGGTATTTCTCGCCGTGTATTTGCCAAGCACCAAGTTTCATAAATATGGAATGATCTACCGGACGACGGCAAAAGGAAAAAGCCGTCGTATGGCAGACATATCCGCGCGCCCATTTTGAAGCGGCGGCTCAATTTTCAGAGCCGCCGCTTCTTTGTGTTTACACAAACCAATGATGACTTGCAGGGATAAGTCTCCATCTCCTTTATAAATGATGAAATTGGCAGAATGTTCCACACAATTTTCTATCAAAACGATTTTCATTATGCTGCATTCATTCTGCCGGGCTTATGAAAAGGCAGGCATTTTTCTTGCTTTCATCATCCTGCAAACAGATGGTTAAGCACTACTGGGTATCAATATCAAAAAAGTCTTTATTTGAGTTCAGAATTCATTGAAGATCAAAGGATCATTCGGATTGCAATTACTGTATGAATATGCTATGATTACGTTGAAAACCATTTGTGTTTCAACTGATCAGACAGGGAGCGTATGAACAGCCATGAAGCATTTGCAGGATATTGCAGATCAAGTTGGTGTAAGCCGGACAACAGTGTCCAATGTGCTGCACGGCAACACAAAAAAAGTTTCCAAGGAAATGATCCGGAAAATTTCGGAAATTCTGAACCAGGAGGGCTATGTCCCGAATACATCTTCCCGTGAGCTGACCCGCAAAGGGTCCTGCATCATTGGACTGGTGCTGGGCTACAGCTGTATCCACGGCATCCCTTCTCTGCGCGATACCTTTGTGGCAGAATTTCTGTCTGGTGTAGAAGAGACAGCCCATCGAAACGGATATTATGTCATGCTGATCAATGGCCAGGACAAAAATACGGACCGGGTGGCAGAGATTGCCTCCCGATGGAATGTGGATGGTCTTGTCGTTCTGGGACTGGACGAAAAGAAATACAAGGAGCTGCGCAGGCAACTCAACAAATATATGGTCCTGATTGACACCTATCCCGAGGCGAAGTACCACTACGTCAACGTGGGGACTGATGATTTCGGCGGCGGCGCCATGATTGCAAAGTATCTGCTGGACAACGGGTACACCCAGGCCATCTTTGCCGCCGAGTGTGATACCGGCGCAGACCATTACCGCTGGAAAGGATTTCAGCATCAGATGCGCTCTGCCGGGATTGACTGCGGAGAAGAGCGCCATATTCTTCTCCCCGAGGATCTTTCTCTGCGCCGTGTCATGTACGGCCACTATTTGGATCGCTTTGTCCAGGCCAGGGCTGTGGCCCTGGCCTCTGACTATGATGCGGCGGAAGTGATGAATTATCTGCAGGACCACGGCATACAGGTGCCGGAGCAGGTCTCCGTCACCGGGTTTGACGACTGCATCTATGCAGAACTCATGCATCCCCCTCTGACGACAGTGCGTCAGAACGTCCCGGCCAAAGCAGAGGCCGCCGTGGAACTGCTGGTGCGTCTGATTCGGCAGGAACCGGTGGAGTGTAAAAATTACGTTCAGCCTGTTGAACTGATCCGCCGCAACTCGGTGTGCGAATCAACCCTCAACGCCGCGCCCTGGTCACAAGATCTGCACAAAACCCACAAATAATTCTTGTGGTATTTATCAGTTTCGTAGGAAACGTTGCGCAAAACCCTTTTCAAATCCTCTTCGGTTTTGTATAATGAGCTCGTCAAAAAGACACGCTGCGCAGCCTGTCAGAACGAGACATATACAAACTGGAAGAGGATTTGTTTTTTGTATCCTGGATGGAGCAGACAAAAAACGAATTCCGGAAAATCTGACTGAACATCGTGGAGGATTTTATTAAGGGCTAATTTATATTCTTTCAGAGCGCTCCGGAGACGGGGCGCTCTGTCTGACAAAACAACCACTCAGTCACTTTTATTTGGGAGAACGGTATGATTCAAAAGTATCTCTATGGTGTCCCCTTTGACACCGAATCGGTGGTCGCACCAATCCCTGCAAGCCAAGGCGAACCCCCTGTGGGAACGGTCAAAACCAGCGAGTCCGGCTTCTGCTTTGCCTGCCCCCTGGCGGAGGGCGACCGGGTCTACGGCCTGGGCGAAGCCACCCGCGGCATCAACAAGCGGGGCTTTGTCTATGTCAGCGACAATGTGGACGATGGCCTCCACACCGAAAACAAGCAGCGAATGTACGCCGCCCACAACTTCATCGTGATTTCGGGCCAGCAGAATCTGGGGCTGTTCTTCGACTATCCCGCCCGGATTCGGTTTGACATCGGCTTCACCCGCAGGGATTGGCTGGAAGTCACCTGTGAGCGGGCCGACCTGGCCCTTTACGTCATCACCGGCGACAGCGCCTGCGATGTGGTCAAGCAGTTCCGGGCCATCATCGGCCGCAGCTACATCCCGCCCAAATTTGCCTTTGGCTTTGGCCAGAGCCGCTACGGCTACAAGACCCAGGCCGACTTTGAAGAGGTGGTGGCCAAACACCGCCAGGCCCACATTCCCCTGGACATGGTGTATATGGACATCGACTACATGGACCACTACAAGGACTTCACCGTCAACCCGGAGAATTTCCCCGATTTTTCCGGCTTTGTATCCAAGATGAAAGAGCAGGGCGTCCGGCTGGTGCCCATCATCGACGCCGGCGTCAAGGAGGAAGCAGGCTATTCGGTCTGTGACGAGGGCAAGGAAAAGGGCTACTTCTGCAAGCGGGCCGACGGAACCGATTTTGAGGGAACCGTCTGGCCGGGGTGGAGCCACTTCCCCGACGTGCTGAACCCCGAGGCGCGGGCCTGGTTCGGCAGCCAGTACAAGGCTCTGACCGACTGCGGCATCGAGGGCTTCTGGAACGACATGAACGAGCCCGCCATCTTCTACTCCAGGGAGGGGCTGGCCGAGCGGCTGGATCATCCGCCGGTTCCCCATGAAGATGGCACCATCGATCATTTTGGCCAGGCCATCGGCTGGCTCAATCTGTCCAATGCGCCGGAAGACTACGCCCGCTTTTATCACAAGGTGGACGGCAAAATGGTCCGCCACGACCAGGTCCACAACCTCTACGGCTACAACATGACCCGGGCCGCCTCGGAGGGGCTGGCCAGCATTGCCCCGGGCAAACGGTTTCTGCTGTTCTCCCGGTCTTCCTGCATCGGGATGCACCGGTACGGCGGCGTCTGGACCGGCGACAACCACTCCTGGTGGAGCCACCTGCTGCTGAACCTCAAGATGCTGCCCTCCCTCAATATGTGCGGTTTCCTGTATGTGGGAGCCGACCTGGGTGGCTTCAACGCCGACACCAGCCGGGATCTGCTGCTGCGGTGGCTGGCGCTGGGGGTGTTCACCCCCCTGATGCGCAACCACTCGGGCTGCGACACCCGCCGGCAGGAGTTCTACCAGTTTGAGGGCCCCGAGGACTTCCGTAGCGTCATCGAGACCCGCTACCGGCTGATCTCCTACCTCTACAGCGAATACATGAAGGCAGCGCTGAACGGCGATATGCTGTTCAAGCCCCTGGCCTTCGTCTACCCCGAAGACGAGATCGCCCTTCAGACCGAGGACCAGCTGATGCTGGGCAATGAGGTGATGATTGCCCCGGTCTACACCCAGAACGCCACCGGACGGATGGTGTATCTGCCCGAGGAGATGCTGTTTGTTAAGTTCGGCCCCGAGGGCCGCATCACACAGGAAGTTCTCCCCGCTGGCACCCACTTTGTGAAGGTGGACCTCAACGAGGTACCCCTGTTCATCCGCAAAGGCGCCTGCATCCCGGTGGCGGACCCCGCCCAGACGGTGGCCGGCATCGACCCCGCCACCATCCGGATGATCGGCTGGCCCGGGGCCAGCTATGACCGCTACGACGACGACGGGGTCACCATCCCCGCAGAAGAATAAGGAGGCATTGCCATGGACCGCAAATGGTGGAAAGAAAGCATCGTATACCAAATCTACCCCAGCAGCTTCCAGGACTCGGACGGGGACGGCATCGGGGACCTGAACGGCATCCGTTCCCGGCTGGATTACCTGAAGAATCTGGGGGTCAATGTGCTGTGGCTGTGCCCCATCATGGACTCCCCCATGGATGACAACGGCTACGACATCTCCAACTACCGGGCCATCAACCCCCGGTTTGGCACCATGGAGGACTTCGACGCCCTGCTGGCCGAGGCCCATCAGCGGGGCATCCGCATTGTGATGGACCTGGTGGTCAACCACACCTCGGACGAGCACCCCTGGTTCATCGAGAGCCGCAAGTCGGTGGATAATCCCTACCGAGACTATTATATCTGGAAGCCGGGCAAAGACGGCCACGAGCCCAACAACTGGGGCGCCAGCTTCGGCGGCTCGGCCTGGAAATACGACCCCCAGACCGATATGTATTACCTGCACCTGTTCTCCCCCAAGCAGCCCGACCTGAACTGGGAGAACCCCAAAGTCCGGGACGAAGTGTTCAACATGATGACCTGGTGGTTTGACAAGGGCATCGACGGGTTCCGGATGGACGTCATCAGTATGATTTCCAAGGACCAGCGCTTTCCGGATGGCGAGAAACACGGACTGTATGGCAATGGCGGTCCCTACTATGTCAATGGGCCCCGCATCCATGAATTTTTGCAGGAGATGAACCGGCGGGTCCTCTCGAAATACGACATTATGACGGTGGGCGAGACCCCCGGCGCCACGGTGGAAAACGCCCCCCAGTATGCGGGGCTGGACGGCAAGGAGCTGAACATGGTCTTCCCATTTGATCACGTCGGCATTGGGGACGGACCCCTGGGCAAGTGGACCACCCAGCGCTACGATTTTATGCAGCTCAAGAAAATTCTCAGTCACTGGCAGACCGGCCTGGACGGCAAAGCCTGGAATAGCCTGTTCTGGGGCAACCACGATCAGCCCCGGGCTGCATCCCGCTGGGGCGATGACTCGCCCCTCTCCGCCAAGATGCTGGCCATCTGCCTGCTGAGCCTGCAGGGTACTCCCTACATCTATGAGGGCGATGAACTGGGGATGACCAACGCCTATTTCAAAGATCTCAGCCAGTACCGGGATATCGAAAGTCTCAACGCCTTCAAGGAGCTGACCGGCGCAGGCTTGATTTCTGCAGACGAAATGATGGAGTGCCTGGCCCTCCGCAGCCGGGACAACGCCCGCACCCCGGTCCAGTGGGACGACTCCCCTAACGCCGGTTTTACCACCGGCACCCCCTGGATTGAGGTCAACCCCAACTATACCGCCATCAACGCCGCCGCCGAGGAAAAAGACCCGGACTCGGTGCTCAACTACTACAAGCAGATGATCGCCCTGCGCGAGAGCCATTTGGGGCTGATTTACGGCTCCTTCCAGCTTCTGGCCGAGGAGAACCCCCAGGTCTTTGCCTACCGGCGTACTCTGGCCGAGACCGGCGAGAACTACCTGATCGCTTGCAACTTCTCAGACAAGGACGCGACCTTCACAATTCCCGCTGATTTTGCGGGGGCCCGGCGCCTGATCGGCAATTATCCTGACACCGCTCCCACCGGCGCTGTGACCCTGCGCCCCTATGAGGCCTTTGTGCTCCAGAAGTAAACCAGGTGATACCCTATGAATGACTTTTTCGACCTGGATGCCCCTCTGTTCCGTTTCTTAACCCGGGTTGCGGATATGGTGATTCTCAGCCTGCTGTGGCTAATAGGAAGCCTGCCGTTGTTTACCTTGGGCATTTCCAGCACAGCCCTCTATTATGCAGTGAACAAGTCCCTAATTGAGAACCGGGGAACGGTCAGCGAGGAATTTTTCCGGGCCTACCGCCGGAGCTTCCGACAGGCAACTTTGAGCTTTCTTGCTCTGGCAGTGCCGGAGAGCATTCTGCTGGCTGACTGCTTTATGACCCATTACCTCAAGGGGCAACAGGCAGCGACGGGTAATCCCTGGATCATTTTTACGGTGCTGAGTACCTGTGGGCTGGCCTGGATGATCTACAACGCAGCCTATGCCGCAAGATTTGGAGAAAAAGCAACAGAAAAACTGGTTAAATTTATCAGTAAGTCAGAATATCCTATACCGCCTTTTAGTCCAAAGTCTATTGCTAACTTTATTGATTTTTTTAATGATTCCCATAAACCGCTTGCAATTCTTACCGCACCTATTTTTTTCAAAAGCAATGTTCCAACAATAAATTCTACAGTATCTATCTCTAAATTTGAGAAAAAGTCATATAGTCCGTTAAAAACTGTTTTCCAGTCTACTTTATCTAAGAATCCATTGATAGCATCTTTTAGACCGTTTACCCATTTATTCAAGGTATTAGCTAAAGCCGAAAAATCAAACGTAGCAAAGAAATTATTGATTGCATCTGCAATATTCACGCCAAACTGATAAAAGTCAAACGTTTCCGAAAAAGACTGTGCCGCATATACGATAGCATTCAAAGTATTTGCCAAAGTCTGCGCAACCTTACCGAATAATGTTCTGCCCTCTCCATCATAGTCAAGTAAACCATTCAAGAATTCTGCAAGTCCTGTACCGAAGTTTCTAGCCTTTTCGAAAACACTATCCCATTCTATAGAATCCATGGTTCCTATAAGGGTATCTCTTACCTTATTTCCTAACTGTTCAAGAGTCTTAATACTGCTCTCATAGTCCTTAAAAATGGTATCTACCTGTACAAGACCGCCCTGTGTCTTATCAACTTTGCTTGCGCCTGCACTACCTCCACTGCCCTTACTGTCCTTATCCTCCGAAATAATATTTAATTCATCTTTCCAAGCATACCGCCGAGTCCGCCAAGACCCTTGCGTTTTCCGCCGCCTGCCATACCCGGAAGCTGTTTCATCAGCTTTTTCATATCTCCGAACTGTTTTACCAGGCGGTTGACTTCTGCGATGTCCACACCTGCGCCCTGTGCGATTCGTTTCTTGCGGGACGGATTCATCAGATCCGGGTTGCGCCGCTCTTCGGCTGTCATCGAAAGGATGATCGCCTCCACGCGTCCCATCGTCTTCTCATTTTCATCTAAATCCAGACCTTTAAGCTGTCCCATACCCGGCATCATGCTCATGATGCTCGCCATACCGCCCATTTTCTTGATCTGGTTCATCTGATCGAGGAAGTCGTTGTAATCAAATTCTGCCTTCTTAATCTTGCGACCGAGTTCTTTTGCCTTCTCCTCGTCGATCACAGCAGATGCTTTGTCGATGATGGAAAGAACATCGCCCATCAACACCAGGCGGCATCCTGTACCGGAGTAAACAAACTGTATCAGATCGTCCAGCAAACGCCCTGTACCAAACACAGCACCGGATAAGCCCTCGTTCGAAATCATCGAAGCCTCATCCACTATATATAAGGTATGTGTAGTCAAATTATCATTCACCGAGAAGTTACTCACCTCGTTGGAGAAAGATTGCTGACGGTAAATCTTTTTGTGAATAGTAAACGCCGGATGCCCCGCATAAGCAGAAAAGACTTTCGCCGCCCGCCCTGTAGGAGCCAGCAAAATTGACTTCTGTTGCAACTTATCCAATGTCCGTACCAATGCTCCAACCAGTGACGTTTTTCCCGTACCAGCGTATCCGCGCAGTACAAAAACCGCATCGTTACGGGGAGATAGCAAGAAGGTAGCCAATGATTTTAGTACTATTTCTTGCTCAAAAGTTGGTTCATAAGGAAAATTTTCCTTAATTTGCGTTTCTAAATAGTTATTTATCATTTTTGTAATAGAAAAAAGTTACAGGAACTATCGCCATTAGAATTATTTATTTTATTTTTGCGGTACGAATATAACAACTAAAAAACATATTTATCATGAAAACAGTATTTAATGTCATTTTAGGCTTGTGTGCAGTGGTACTGATCTACATCTGCTATACCAGCATTATGGGTCCTATTAATTTCGAAAAGGCAAGAAAGCACAGAGAGAAGGCAGTTATTGCCCGTTTAATGGACATCCGTAAAGCACAGCAGGAGTACCGTAACTTGAATCACCAACAGTACACAGCAAGTTTCGACACTTTGATTGCCTTCGTTAAAAACCAGAAGTTGCCTTTCATCTACAAAGAAGGTGAATTGAATGATAAGCAGTTGGAAGACGGTATGACAGAAAAGAAAGCTATTGCTATTATTAACAAAGCAAAGAAAACAGGAAAATACGATGAAGTAAAGAAGGCAGGTCTTGAAAACTTCAAACGTGATACTTTGTGGGTTGCCGTACTGGATACAGTATTCCCTAAAGGTTTCAATGCTGACTCTATGAGATATGTTCCTTACGGTGGTGGTGCACAGTTCGAAATGGCTATCAGAAATGATACTGCTAAATCAGGTGCTCCTTTCTGTCTGCTCGAAGTTAAGACTCCGTACGAAACTTACCTGAACGGTCTGGACAAGCAAGAAATTGCTAACATGAAAGACGTACAAACCAAATTGGGTAAATATTGCGGTCTGATGATCGGTAGCTTGGAAACAGCTAACAATAACGCAGGTAACTGGGAATAATTCCTATCCTCAACTCTGTATGATAGAAACGATTGACTTTAGTAAATCGGAACAATATACATTATCCATCCGCCTCAGTGCGGATGGATTTTCTTTTTCTGTATTCAACCCTCTCAATGAAGGTGAACTCTTTTTCCTTGACCGTAAAGTCGAAGAATCACTCTCCCTCACAGCCAACCTGAAACAGACTTTCCGCGAAGTAGAATGGTTAAAACATCCTTACCGCCGGGTAAATATACTCATGGCAGGTAAACGCTTTACCCTTGTACCGTTGGAGTTTTTCGAGGACGAGCAAACGGAAATGCTCTTTTACCATAACCATCCTAAACGGGAGAATGAAGTTATACAATACAACATTCTGCGGAAGAATAATACCGTAGTATTGTTCAGCATAGACAAAAGTGCCCGTTCGTTTCTTTGCGAACAATATCCTGATGTGAGGTTTTATTCACAAGCAAGTTCATTCATTGAACACTTCTCCAGTAAAAGTCGCTTGGGAAACAGTAGGAAAATGTATGTGCACCTGCGGAAAGATGCTGCCGAACTATATTGCTACGACCGCAATCACCTGCTCCTTGCCAACTCTTTTGAGTGCAAACAGACAGCAGACCGTATCTATTACCTATTATATATATGGAAACAGCTTGGTTTCGAACAAGAACGCGACGAACTACATCTTACCGGTGAGTTGTCCGACAAAGAAACTTTGCTCAGTGAACTACGAAAATTCATCCGGCAGGTATTCGTCATGAACCCTGCCACTAACCTCGACCTACAAGCCATAACCCTATGCGAGTAATCAGCGGAATATATAAAAGAAGAAGATTTGACGTACCTCGTACCTTCAAGGCGCGTCCCACAACAGACTTTGCCAAAGAGAATCTGTTTAATGTACTTGCCAACTATCTGGATTTTGAAGATGGTGTATCTGCCCTCGACCTCTTTGCAGGCACAGGCAGCATCAGTATAGAACTGGTATCACGCGGTTGCGATCGTGTAATCAGCGTTGAAAAAGACCGGGATCACCACGCTTTCATTTGCAAAATCATGCAGGAAGTGAAGGATGATACTTGTATCCCCATCCGTGGCGATGTATTCAAGTTCATCAAAGGGGGACGCGAACAGTTCGATTTTATTTTTGCCGATCCTCCGTATGAATTACAAGGGCTGGAAACCCTTCCTAATCTTATCTTTGAAAATAACCTGCTGAAAGAAGGAGGCCTGTTTGTACTGGAACACGGCAAGAAAAACAACTTTGAGAATCATCCGAACTTTGTGGAACGGCGGGTATACGGAAGTGTAAACTTCTCGATATTTAAATGAAGAATTAGCTGCGCAATGATGCCGCATGGTAATTCTTCATTTTTCGTTCTTCATTCTTCATTATAAAAGCGGTGCCATCAAGCGCACCACACTCTCGGCAGCTTTCCGCCACCAAGGACGCTTCACCCAGTTTTTAAGGAAGACTTGTACACAGTCGCGCTGATCCTGAAGAAAGATCTCCCGCATTTGCAATGCCGTTTCCGTATCATAAATGAAAGCATTCACTTCAAAATTATGCTCAAAGCTACGAAAGTCCACATTGGTAGAACCAACAGTGGAAAGTTCATCATCTGATACCATCAGCTTGGAATGCAAGAAGCCTTTTTTATAGAAATAGATTTTTACACCCGCTTGCAATATATCCGCCAGATACGAACAGGAACCCAAATGCGTCAGACGATTATCCGCACGCATTGGCAACATCAGACGTACATCCACTCCTGCCAATGCCGCAGTTTGCATAGCGGCCAAAATCTGTTCCGTAGGCAGAAAATAAGGAGTCTGTATATAGAAGTATTTCTTTGCACCGGAAATTGCCATACTCAATCCTTGCATAATCTCTTTCCAGGGACCAATGGGGTCACTCGTCACAATCTGCACCAAAGAAGTGCCGGTCGCTTCCATCTTCGGAAAGTAACGGGAAGCACTGATCAAAGTACGGTCAACAAAATACCAGTCGAGCAGGAAAGCAGTCTGCAGACCATGCACGGCTTTACCTTCCAGTAAAAGATGGGTATCACGCCAGATACCCCATGAGAAACCACGCATATAGCGTTCTGCCAGATTCATTCCGCCTATAAATCCCACACGCCCGTCAATCACCACAATCTTACGGTGATTACGGTAGTTCACCTTACTAGTGAACAGCGGGAAACGTACTTTCAGGAAACTACGCACTTCAATGCCTGCCGAAAGCATCTCATCATAGAACCGGTTGGGCACATGCCAGCATCCTACATCGTCATAGATAAGACGCACTTCAACGCCTGCCCGCGCTTTCTCCACCAATACATCGCGTACCATACGCCCGATAGCATCATCTTCAAAGATATAAAATTCAATATGGATATGTTGCCGGGCATTCTGCAGTTCCCTCAACAAGGATTGCAGCATAGAGCCGCCATTGGTATAGATTTCGATACGGTTACCGTCGAAAGGGAATGCCTGGGTCGTGTTGCGGAACAGGGAAATAAGCCGACTGTAAGCCATTGGCAAAGTAGTGGCATCCTGCGCCAGATACTCCACCATCGGTTTATTCAGCAGACGGTTATAAATCTTCTGCCCTATGATGCGCTCCCGCCTGCGGCTTCGTCCGAAAAAGAAATAGAAGACTAACCCCACAACAGGCAGGAACATCAATACCAGTATCCATGCAAGCGTCTTCACCGGATTACGATTGTCGAGGATAATGACAACAATTGTTCCGATGATAGCGCCAAAGTAAATAATATCAAAGGCGACAGTTTGGGAAAATGGTTCGTTTTTTACTACTTGCTGGATGCAGATACGCCGCGCTATCAGCTGGAATTT
>ENA-ORCP01003047-ORCP01003047.1-human-gut-metagenome-genome-assembly--contig:-NODE-3047-length-12826-cov-2.511020_pt1 | contig 12826 bp, 10 predicted proteins | sample MGYA00242990_ERZ507991 | MGnify/ENA primary metagenome ERZ507991 (study PRJEB26167, sample SAMN06115496) | human gut metagenome | host: Homo sapiens | place: China:Henan | collected 2015-05-07... | reverse complement strand
GCATAATACCCTCTCCGAGAAGGGCACTGAAAAGATAAAAGAAGGCTACGGAGGCGTGCGACTGGAGGCTATGGTCATCCATGCGTGCTGGACGACCACTTCGTTCTGGATCAGGGAGAGCATGGCGTATCCGCCGCCGAAGCCGAAGAACCCTATTTTGAGGTAGCTTGCGAAGAGTTGCCAGAAGATCATTTTTTTGCCTTTTTAGTGATGAGCAGCGTCCATGAAATGCCGATCGCGGCCGCGGCGATCAGGATGTAGATCGGCGACCAGCCCAGATACCATACGGCGAAGGCCGCCGCCGCGATGACGAAGAACATCGACCAGTGCATGCCGCGTGCGAGCGAAAAAACCGGCACCACGATCAGCGCAACGACAGCCGGGCGCATGCCCTTGAAGGCTGCGTCCACGACCGGATTGTGGCGGATGTCGGCGAACATCAGGGCAATTGCGAGGATGATGACGAACGACGGCAGGACGCTGCCCAGCAGTGCCGCGACGGCGCCTTTGAGACCCCGCATCTTGTAGCCGACGAATACCGAGGTATTGATGGCGATCGGTCCGGGAACCGACTGCGCGAGGGTCAGCAGGTCCAAGAATTCCTTGTGCTCGATCCATCCGCGCTTGGCGATCAGCTCCTGCTCGATGAGCGGCAGCATGGCGTATCCGCCGCCGAAGGTGAAAAGCCCGATCTTGAAGAACGAGGCGAAAATCGTTCGGAGTCGTTGCATGGTCATTCGCGTTTTTTCTTGCCTAACAGGTTGAGGATGCCGTCGATGAAGGTCATCGGATGAGTCGGGGCGCCCGGCAGCCAGAGATCGGCGGCGTGCGTATCGAAGAAGGTGCGGTCCACGGCGCGGCTGCCGGCGAACAGGCCGCCCGAACAGGCTTCCGAGCCGCAGACGACGAGGATTTTGGGGTCGGCAACGGCGTCGCAGCAGATCCGGAGCGCTTCGGCCATATTGACCGTGATCGGACCCGACACCACCACGCCGTCGGCATGGCGGGGCGAAGCGGTGAAGCCGATGCCGTAACGTCCCAAGTCGAAATTGACGTTGCCCGTGGCGTTGAGTTCCATTTCGACCGATGCGTCGCCCCCGGCGCAGACCTCGCGCAGTTGGAGCGAGCGGCCGAAGTAGCGGCCGATTTCGGGGCGTACGGCCGCGGGGTCGAACCGCACGCATTTGTCGCCGGGCCGCACGACGAGTCCTTCGCGCGTCGGCGAGCCGATGCGGTAGTCGTTCGTGAAGCGGATATTGCGCGGCGCCGTGCGGGCGCATTCGCCGCAGAAGAGACAGCGGCCGAGGTCGAGCGAGAGCGGCGCGGTGGTCAGCGCCCCGGTGGGGCAGATTGCCGCTGCCCGTTCGAGGTCCGCGGTGTCCGGGGTTTCGGTCAGTTCGGGCCGTCCGCGGAACTCTTCGGTCAGTTCGACGGCGTCGAGATCGGGAATGTATTGTTTCCCGTGGCTGCGCAGTACTTTTATTTTCGGTAGTATCATGTTTTTCGTCTTTACAAATCGTGGCCGCAGTAGGAGAGGTTGAAACTCTTGTTGCAGATCGGGAAGTCCGAAATGCCTTCGCCGCGCACGGCCAGCGCCAGCGCCAGCCAGTTGTGCAGGCTGGGGTCCTTGATGCGGCAGGCGGCGATCCGGCCTTGGGCGTCGGTCAGCAGGACGTGGCACGTTTCGCCGCGCCATCCCTCGATCAGCCCGAACGCGAGCGAATCGGGTGCGGGCGGAGCGGCATAATCGGGTGCAGGCAGGCTTCCGGGGACATAGTCCGCCAGCAGGCGGTCGATATACCCGGCCGATTGCAGCACCTCGCGGCAGCGCACCATCAGACGCGCCATCACGTCGCCGTGGCGTTTGACAATGCTTTCGTGCCGGATCGTTCCTGCGAAAACGCCCCACGGGTGCGTGGCGCGGATGTCGCGGGCCGCGCCGCTCGCGCGGGCCGCCTGACCCACGCCGCCGATGCGGAGCATCTCCTCGCGCGGCACGATGCCGCACTGCTCGAAGCGGGCCAGCAGCGTCGGCGACGACTTGATGTCGCGGCGCACTTCGTCGTAACGGCGGGCGATCTGCGCGACGTTGCGGCGGATCGTTTCCGCCTTTGCGGCCGTCAGCGGATGGTTCGTGCCGCCGGGGCGGATCAGCCCCTTGCCGAAGCGGTTGCCGCACCACGCCTGCGTGGTGTTGATCGTCATTGTCCGGAGCGCTTCGCAGGCCACCTGCCCCAGCTGGTAGCCGACGTCCATGCAGAGCGCGCCCGTGTCGGCGATCTGCATCGCCATCCGTTCCAGTTCGAGCGCCACGGCGCGTTCGACGCCGAGCCGTGCGGAGGGGACGCCGCCCGTGAGTTTCTCGACCGCCGACGCGAACGTGGCGGCGTGGGTCACGGCGCTGTCGCCCGCGACGGCTTCCGCGAGACACATCTGCCGCAGGCGGTTGGCCGTAGTCTCGAATTCATGCTCGACGCCGCGGTGCTGGTATCCCAGCGCGATTTCGAGGTGGAGCACCTGCTCGCCGTTGCAGATGAAGCGGAACGCGCCCGGTTCGATGATTCCCGCATGAATCGGGCCGACGTTCACTTCATGCAGCGAACGGCCCTCCATCGTGTAGAAGGGGTAGTTGTCCATCGTACTGCCGCGGTCGAACCGGTCGAACGGAAAACGCAGCGGCTTGGGCCACGGCATGCCGTCGAAACGCACACCGTAACGTTCGGCGATGTCGCGCTCGAACGGATGCACCTGCGGGTGCAGGGCCGTGAGCGAGGGGAGTTCCTGCTCGTCGTAGTACTCCATGGCGTGCGACGCGGTCAGCACCTTGGCCTCCGCGTCGTCGAGCAGCAGGCAGAAGAACCGGAGCCGGTCGCCGAGCGGCAGGGCGAAATAGTGGGCTATATGGTAACGCGCGTCGGCCAGCTTGGCGGCCAGATCGGCGTAGAATTCGGCGTACGACGCTTCGGGAATTTCCGACAGCGGTACGGCGGGGGCTGTATTATCGGTTATATAATATTTCATAACGCGGCGATTTCGGTGATGATCCGTTGCAGAAGTTCCGGCTGCCACATGCCCAGCACGATGGCGACCGCGAGCAGCGACAGGGCCGACCACGAGAGTGCCTTGTGGGCTTTCGAGGGGTGCAGACGGTCCTGATTGGGCTGGTAGCAGAGCCGGATCAGACGCGATCCGAACGAGTAGATGACGATGCACATGAGCAGCAGCAGTGCCGCCACGAGCCACCAGTTCCGGTCGGTGATGACCTGCTTGAGGATCATCAGCTCGGAGACGAACAGCGGCGAGGGCGGGAAAGCCAGCAGTACGACCATGCCCGTCAGCAGGCCGACGGCCCCGACGCGGTTGATGCGGATGTAGTCGCCGATGCGGTTGATGCGGTAGCTGTCATACACCTGCCGTACGACGGCCATCTGCAGGAAGAGACTGCTTTTGACGAGCGTATGGCAGAATACGTGGAACAGCGCCGCCCATACGCCGATGCCGCCGATGCCCAGTCCGATGGCGGCGATGCCCATGTTCTCGACGGTGGAGTAGGAGAGGAAGCGTTTGTAGTTGTTGGTGCGGCGCAGGAAAAGCGCGCCCACGCCGAGCGAGAGAATGCCCACGATGAGCAGTACCGAGCGCACCCACGGGAAAACCTCCGTTCCGGCGAGCAGTTTGTAGACGCGCAGCAGCGCGAGGAATCCGGCGTTGACCACTCCCGTGGAGATCAGCGCAGAAGCAGGCGCGGGGGCTGCGAAATTGGCGTCTATGCCGACCGTGTAGAGCGGGAACAGTTCCAGTTTGCAGCTGTATCCGCTGAGAATCAGCAGGAAGGACGTCTTCAGGTAGAGCGGGTTGCCCGACGAGGCCGCTTCGGCGACGGCTTCGTACGAAAGCGTTTCGCATTTGGTCGCGGCGGCCAGCAGCAGGATGCCCAGATAGGCCATGGCGATGCCCGTCGAGCAGACGAAGACGTATTTCCACGCCGCTTCGAGCGCCTGCGCCGTGCGGCGGTGGTAGATGATGCCCGCCGAGCAGAGCGTCGTCGCTTCGAGGAAAATCCACGTTACGGCGAGGTTGTTGGCGAAATAGGCTCCGGCGATGGCCGTGGTGAGCAGCATCAGCAGGGCGAAATAGAGACGGTAGGAGCGGAGGTCCTCCCCTTGCAGGTAGGCTTCCGAGTGACCGAAGACGTACATCGAGACGACGACGAGCAGCAGGTAGAAGAGCGTGCCGAGCGCGTCGAAGGTGAAGAATGCGGCCGAGGTCGTGTCGTAAAGCCCGCCCCAGAGCAGCAGGCCCGCGGCGGCGATCTGAACGGCGTAGAAGAGTATGCCGGCGGCGAGAACCGCACGTTTGGTCCGGGCGAAGAGCGCCGCGACGGCGATCAGGATGCTGGCGATCAGGTAATATATCATGGCGTCAGTCCTTTACGTTGGTGAGTGAATCGGCGTCGTCGGCGTGTATCTTGCCGTCGATCTTGGTGAAGAAGATGCCCAGCATCAGCACCGAGATCAGGATGTCGAGCAGGATGGCGATGTTGATGAGCAGCGGCATTTCGACGCCTATGGCCATCGAAAAGAGGAAAACGCCGTTCTCGATCACCAGAAAGCCGACCATGTGCGAGAAGATGCGCGAGCGCAGGACGATCAGGATCAGGCCGCTCAGCAGGGCGTATAACGCCACGCCGAAGAATACGAGGTCGATGGCCGAGTCGGCGATGTAGTAGGTGATCGAGGCGCTGACCGCCAGCGCCATGAGCGACAGCAGGAGCGAACCCGACTGCGACGATCCGGAGCGGCGTACGCGGTTGATCTTGGTTTTGCGGATCATGGCGAAGAGGATGGCCGGGACCAGCAGGGCCTTGAACGCCAGCGTCTCGATGGCGATGAAGATCAGTTCCAGCGGATTGATGGCGTGCAGGCGCAGCAGGGCGACGGCGAAGAGAATCCACCCCTGCAGTCCGATGATCGACGCGAAGTTGCGGAAACGTTCGGTGATCGCCAGATAGACGAGCGTGATGACGTAGAGTATGACCAGCGGGAGTATCATTGGATGCTGATGTTTAGTTGCAGCAGGTAGCCCGTGAAGAAAACCAGAGCCGCCAGAGCCGCGATGGTGAGAATGAATGTGGTGTTGCGCGAGAGTTTGTTGCGGGCCTGCGTCGATTCGACCACGCCGACCGAGAGTCCGGTGAGGAGTACCGCCAGCGGCGCCGCGGCCCACCAGTGGGGGCATAGCGCCGCCGTCACGGCGTCGGCCGCCAGCATCGAGAGCGCCGCGGTTTTGAGCCACCCGGCGATTTTGATCATGCCCAGATCCGTGCCGCAGTAGTCGAGGCACATCACTTCGTGGATCATCGTCAGTTCGAGGTGGGTGCGGGGATCGTCCACCGGTACGCGGCCGCTTTCGGTGAAGACGATCTTCACCAGCACGTAGGCCGTGAGCACCAGCAGGACGGTCAACTGCAGGTCGCCCGTCGCCGCTTCGGCGAAGATCCGGGCGAACGACGTGTGGCCCGCCAGCAGGGCCAGCGTGCCGGCCGTGAGCATGAGCGCCGGTTCGACCAGCGCGCCGTAGAGGGCTTCGCGGCTTGCGCCCATGCCTTCGAACGAACTTCCGGTGTCCATGGCGCCGAGGATCAGCGCGAAGCGGCCGAGAGCCATCAGGTAGGCGAAGCAGACGATGTCGCCGTCGAACGATAGCAGGGGTTTCAGCTCCCCGACGGGGATGAAGAGCGCGGCGACGATCGCCGAGCCGAGGTAGACCGACGGCACGGCGCGGAACAGCGCCGAAGCGGTCGTCGAATAGACTGCGCCTTTGCGCAGCAGCAGGCGCACGTCGAAGAGGTGCTGGGCGAAGCGGATGCCCCGGCGGCCCGCCAGCACGGCCCGCGTGCGGTTTATCAGGCCCGGAATGCAGACGGCCGTCAGCAGGATCAGGAGTGTATTGAGTGCCGTCATCGTCAGATCAGGTTAAAGATGGACAACAGGAATATCAGGACCAGAAACGCCAGTGCGAAGAGCACGTAGTGGTTGATCTTGCCCGTACGCAGGCGCATGGCGCGCTTGTTTATCACGCGCAGCAGTTCGACCCACCACGCCGCGAAAAGTTTGTCGAAGCGGTCCTTGTGGCGGATATCGAAGTTGTGCGCGGCAGGGAAAATCTCGCCTTTGCCGACGGCGCTGCCTTCGCCGCTGTTCTGCGTGAGCGACGTGGCGATAGACTGCAGTCCTTCGGAGTAGGATTCGCCGCTGTACTGCATCCGCACGTTGGGCGAGGTGAAGCCGCAGCCCCATGTCGCGCCGTCGGTCACCTTGCGCGTGCGCAGGGCGCGGCTGCGAAGCCATGCCAAGAGTCCGACGACCAGAATCAGCAGCCATGCCGTGCGGCTGACGGCCGCCAGCGTGGGCGACAGCAGGTAGTCCGCCGCATCGGCGGGGTGGTGGATGAAAAATCCCGCGGCGCGGGTTACCGCGCTCACGGCGGTCTGCGGAAAGAGTCCGATGAAGAGAATTCCGGCCAGCGGCAGCGCCATGGCGGCGATGCGGAAATTATCGACCTCGGAGGCTTCGGCCACTTCGTGCGTGCGGGGTGCGCCGAGGAACACCGTGCCGTAGAGTTTGGTAAAGGCCAGAATCACAACTCCGCCGATCAGCGCCAGTGCGGCCAGTCCGGCCGCCGAAGCGAGCACGTCGCTGCCCGAAGCGATGCCGTCGAGCATGCCGAGGTAGATCAGCAGTTCCGAGACGAACCCGTTGAGCGGCGGCAGGGCGCAGATGGCCGTCGTGCCGGCCAGAAACAGCAGGCCCGTGACGGGCATGTGCCTGCCCAGCCCTCCCAGCGCGTCGAGCGAGGTGGTGTGCGTTTGGGAGAGTATGTTGCCGGCTCCGAAGAAGAGCAGCGATTTGAACAGCGAGTGGTTGAGCGTGTGGAGCAGTGCGCCCGAAAGTCCGCAGATCGCCGCGAGCTGGTTGCCCGAACTCTTGCCCAGCGCCGCGATGCCCAGTCCGATCAGGACGATGCCGATGTTTTCGATCGACGAGTAGGCCAGCAGCCGCTTCACGTCGTTCTGCGCCGCGGCGAGGATCACGCCCCAGAGTCCCGTGACGATGCCTGCGACGAGCAGGATCAGGCCTGCGGTGCGGAGCGTCGGGAGGTCGGCGATCTGCGCCGTGACGCGCAGGATGCCGTAGACGCCCGTCTTGATCATCACGCCCGACATCAGGGCGGAGACGTGCGACGGGGCGGCGGGATGCGCTTCGGGCAGCCAGACGTGCATCGGGAACATGCCGGCTTTCATGCCGAAGCCCGCGAGGAAGACCACGAACAGCGGCAGGGCGGGCTGCGTGCGGAAATATTCGCCCAATAGGGCGAAGTCGGCCGATCCGCAGACGCTGTCCAACCGCACGAAGCCGATGAGCAGCAGGGCGAATCCCACGTGCATCATGATCACGTAGGCCAGCGCGGCGCGGCGCACTTCGCGGCGCTCGGCGTCGAACAGGATCAGCAGGAACGATGCGACGGTCATCAGCTCCCAGAAAAAGAGAAACGAAAATCCGCCTTCGGAGGTCACTACGCCCAGCATGGCGTAGAACATCGTCGCCAGCGCGGTGTAGTGCAGCGAGATGTGGGCCGGGGATTTGCGTCCGAGGTAGTGCGCGAGATATCCCCGCGAGTAGAGCACCGCGGCGACGGCCCCGACCGAGACGATCAGCGCGAACAGCGCCGAAAGAGGGTCCATCGAGCCTGCGTCGCTTCCGAAGAGGAAGACGTCGGTCGCCCACAACCGTACGGTATGTCCGCCGGCAAGCACTCCGACGGCTGTTGCCGACGCCCAGAGCGCCCCCGCCGCGACGACTGCCAGCGTCGCCCACACCTTGGCCTTGAGAGGGGCGGCGAATATCAGCGCCGTCACCACCGCCAGCGCGAGAAGTGAATAGAGAAACATGAGCTATTTGTGTGTAATTATACTGTTTATACCGTGCCGCCTTGCGGCGGAACCGGCGATGCGGACCGTTTTGTCCGTATCGCTAACCGTTTGCCACGGAGACCATCACCACTGCGGCCACTGCAGCCGTTTCGGTGCGCAGCCGCTGCGCGCCGAGGGTTATCTCCTCGAATCCGTTCGCGCGTGCGAAGGCGATCTCTTCGGGCGAAAAATCGCCTTCGGGACCGATCAGGATCAGCGCCGCCTCGCCCCTGCGGAGCGTCGCCGGGAGGTAGGCTTTGCCTTCGGGCGACTGCGCCGCGGCGCAGTGGGCGATGAACTTGCGCCCTTCGAAGGGCATGGCCGCCGCTTCGCCGAAAGGCGTGAGCGGACGCAGCGTGGGACGGTAGGCTTTGAGCGACTGCTTCATGGCCGCCGTGATGACCCGTTCGCCGCGTTCGGGCTTGAAGACCCGGCGTTCGCAATGCTCGGTTTCGAGCGGGATGATCGTGCCGACACCCACTTCGGTCGCCTTTTCGAGGAACCATTCGAAGCGGTCGGCGTTCTTGGTCGGCGCAACGGCCATCGTCAGCGAATAGGGGAGCGCCTCCCACCCGGCGCGGGTCTCCGTGACGCGCACCGCGCAGCGTTTCGGATTGTCGTCCGTAATCTCGCAGCAAAATAAATTGCCCCTCCCGTCCGTTATATGAAGGGTATCCCCGCGTCCCAGACGCAGCACCCGCACGCAGTGTTTCGACTCCTCTTCGCTCAGCGTATAGAGGGGCGGCGTGATGTCGGGGGCGTAAAAAAGTTGCATACCTCTTATAATTTACTAACTTTGCAACATTGTACGGATGCCTTGCGCGCGTCCGTATTTTCAGCTCGCAAAGTTACATAAAATAACATGAATAGATGAAACGTATTGCAGGATTATTCACAACACTTTTACTGCTTATGACACTTGCGTCATGCAACTCCCCGAAAAGCGCCGGGGAGAATCCCTTCTTCACCCAGTGGGACACGCCTTTCGGCGTGCCGCCCTTCGATAAGATCCGCGCCGAACACTTCATGCCCGCCTTCGAGCGCGGCATGTCGCTGCACGACGCCGAGATCGACGCCATCACCTCGAACAACGACGAGCCGACGTTCGAGAATACGATTCTGGCTTACGACAACGCCGGACAGATGCTCGCGCAGACCGAGCTGATTTTCGGCATGCTCTGCGCCGCCGAAACCAACGAACGGATGCAGGCCCTGCAGGAGCAGGTGATGCCCCTGCTCTCGGCGCACCGCGATAAGATCCGGCTCGACGAGAAACTTTTCGCCCGCGTGAAGGATGTCTATGACCGGCGCGCGTCGCTGGGACTCGACGCCGAGCAGAGCCGACTGCTCAGGAAGACCTACGACGCTTTCGTGCGCTCCGGCGCCCTGCTCGACGCCGGACAGAAAGCCCGGCTGAAGGAGATCAACGGCGAGCTGTCGCTTACGGCCGTGAAGTTCGGCAACAACATTCTGGCCGAGAACAACAACTTCGCGCTCGAACTGACGGCGGACGATCTGGAGGGACTGCCTTCGGGTGTCCGCGACGCCGCGCGCGAGAAGGCGCAGGCGATGGGCAAGGGCGACAAGTGGGTCTTCACGCTCCACAAGCCCAGTCTGATTCCGTTCCTGACCTATTCGGCCAAGCGGGACCTGCGCGAAAAGATCTACAAGGCCTACCTGAACCGCTGCAACAACGGCGATCAGTACGACAACAAGCAGCTCATCAACGACTTCATCCGTCTGCGTACGGAGAAGGCCAAGATGCTGGGCTATCCGTCGTACGCCGCCTATGTCGTGGCCGACGAGATGGCCGGCACGACCGATGCGGTCTACGCGCTGCTGGACCAGATATGGACGCCGGCGCTCGACCGCGCCGGGGAGGAGCTGGCCGAGATGGACAAACTCCTGCAGAAGGACGTTCCGGGCGCGACGTTCGAGTCGTGGGACTGGTGGTATTATGCCGAAAAACTGCGCAAGCAGAATTATGCCCTCGACGAGGAGATGCTGCGTTCCTATTTCTCGCTCGAAAACGTGCAGGGCGGCATCTTCTACCTCGCCAACCGGCTTTACGGCATCACCTTCCAGCCCATCGTGGCGCCGCTCTACCATCCTGAGGCGATCGCCTACGAGGTGCTCGACGCCGACCAGTCGCATCTGGGCGTGCTCTATTTCGACTTCTTTCCGCGTGACGGCAAGAGTCAGGGGGCGTGGTGCGGCAACTATGTCGAACAGACCTACCGGGACGGCGAGCGCGTCGCTCCCGTGGTGAGTATCGTCTGCAACTTCACCCGTCCGGTGCGCAACACCCCTGCGCTGCTGACGCTCGACGAGACGGAAACGCTCTTCCACGAATTCGGCCATGCGCTCCACTTCCTGTTTCACGACGTGAAATACCGCGGACTCACGGAGGTCGAGGGCGACTTCGTGGAGCTTCCGTCGCAGATCATGGAAAACTGGGCTTTCGAACCCGAAATGCTGAAACAGTACGCCGTGCATCACCGTACGGGCGAGGTGATTCCCAAATACCTCGTCGATAAACTGCGCCGGAGCGAACTCTTCAATCAGGGTTTCGCCACTACGGAGCTGATCGCCGCGTCGCTTTCCGACATGGACATCCACTCGACCACCGACTACGAACCGTTCGACCCGATGGTCTTCGAACGCCGGGCGCTCAACGAGAAGCGCGGCCTGATTCCGCAGATCGAACCCCGCTACCGTTATCCCTATTTCAGCCATATTTTCGACGGCGGCTATTCGGCGGGCTACTACTTCTATACGTGGGCCGAAGTGCTCGACAAGGATGCGTTCGCGGCCTTCCGCGAGAGCGGTGACCTGTTCAACAAGAAGATCGCCGCCGATTTCCGCACCAAGCTCCTCGCCCGCGGCGGTTCCGAGGACGGCATGACGCTCTACCGGGCCTTCCGCGGGGCCGATCCCGACAAGCGGGCGATGCTCCGCGGCCGCGGCCTGCTCGCCGAACCCGATCCGCAGCCGGACGAAGAGGCCCCGATCCCCCTCGAACCGGAATCGGACGGGCAATAGACGAATCGTGAAAAATAACCCAATATTTGCAGTAACATGAAAAAAGCACTTATCATTATGACCTTTTCAGCTATGGCGGCAGGCTGCGCCGACAATTCGATTCCCAAAGCGCAGCTGCCCGAACTGGATACCACCAACCCCCTGCTGGCGGAGTGGAACACGCCCCACCAGACGCCGCCGTTCTCGCAGATCGAGCTTTCGGATTACGAGCCTGCGTTCGATGCGGCCATCGCCTGCTCGCGCGCCGAGATCGAGGCGATCGTCAATAACCCCAAGAAGCCGACCTTCGGCAACACCATCGTGGCGCTGGAGCGTCAGGGGGCGCTGCTCGACCGCATTTCGGGTGTTTTCTACAACCTGCTCGAAGCCGCGACCTCGGACCAGATGCAGGAGATCGCGCTGCGCGTTCAGCCCAAGCTCACCGAGCTGTCGAACGACGTTTCGCTCAATCCGGAGCTTTTCGCCCGCGTGAAGGCGGTTTACGAGAAACCCGGCCGCGGTCTTTCGAAAGAGGACAAGAAACTGCTGGAAGACACCTACCAGAGCTTCGCCCGCAACGGCGCCGCCCTTTCGGACGCCGATAAGGAGCTTTACCGCAAGTATACCTCCGAGCTGTCGGCCGCGACCCTGCAGTTCGGCCAGAACGCGCTGGCCGCGACCAACGCCTTTACGATCAACATTACCGATCCTAAGGTCGTTGCCGAACTGCCCGCATTCGTCCGGGAGGGTATGGCCGCCGACGCCAAGGCGCGCGGCGAGAAGGGCTGGACCGTGACGTTGCAGGCGCCGAGCTATGTGCCGTTCATGACCTATTCGTCGAACCGCGCCCTGAAGGAGAAGCTCTGGCGCGCCTACAATTCGCGTGCGCTGGGCGGCGAGAACGACAACACGCAGATCGTGAAGCAGATCGCCAACCTGCGCCTGAAGATCGCCAACCTGCTGGGTTACAAGTGCTACGCGGATTACGTCCTCGAACGCCGCATGGCCGAGAATACTCCGACCGTCACGGCGTTCCTCGACGAGCTGCTCGGCGAGACCAAAGCCTATGCCGACAGGGAGTACCGGGGGAGCGGCGGCTATGCCGCTTCGCTTGGCTTCAAGGGCCAGCTGATGCCGTGGGACTGGGGCTATTACAACGAAAAATACAAGGACGAGAAATATGCGCTCAACGACGAGGTCGTGAAGCCCTATCTGAAGCTTGAAAACGTCAAGAAGGGCGTGTTCATGCTCGCCAACAAGCTTTACGGCCTGAATTTCACGCCCAACGACAAGATCGAGGTCTATCATCCCGACGTGACGGCCTATGACGTAACCGACGAGAACGGCCGCTTTATGGCCGTGCTCTACCTCGACTTCTTCCCCCGCGAGTCGAAGCGTTCGGGTGCGTGGATGACCGAATTCCGCGGCACGAAGATCGAGGACGGCGAGGAGACCCGTCCGCTGGTGTCGCTGGTGATGAACTTCACCAAACCCACCGAGACCGCGCCGTCGCTGCTGACGTTCGACGAGCTGGAGACTTTCCTCCACGAGTTCGGACACGCCCTGCACGGCATGCTGGGCGAGGGCAAATACGAGTCGCAGACCGGTACGAGCGTTTACCGCGACTTCGTCGAGCTGCCTTCGCAGATCATGGAGAACTGGGCTACCGAGAAGGAGTTCCTCGACCTGTGGGCCGTGAACTACCAGACCGGCGAGCCGATTCCCGCCGAAATCGTGGAACGCATTATCGCGGCGCAGAACTATCTGGCCGCCTACCTGAACGTGCGTCAGCTTTCGTTCGGCCTGACCGACATGGCATGGCATACGATCACC
>ENA-ORCP01003040-ORCP01003040.1-human-gut-metagenome-genome-assembly--contig:-NODE-3040-length-12847-cov-4.717541_pt1 | contig 12847 bp, 18 predicted proteins | sample MGYA00242990_ERZ507991 | MGnify/ENA primary metagenome ERZ507991 (study PRJEB26167, sample SAMN06115496) | human gut metagenome | host: Homo sapiens | place: China:Henan | collected 2015-05-07... | reverse complement strand
GGAAAAGCCACGCTCTCGGGGACTGACGGACCTTCCGTTTCCGTGACCGACGCGCCGGACAGTGCCCGCGCCGGCCTGGAATCCGGGCTACTATTCAAAAGCCTCAAAATCCGACTCTCTACAATGCCCGAGGATGAACTCGTATCAGTCTTCACGCTGAACACCGATTTCAGCTTTTCCGGCCTGAAGACGCCGCGCATCAAGCGTGAAAAAGGGGCTGACGATCCGGATGCAAGCTTCCTGCTGAAGATGGGGTACATCGAAGAAACAGTCTCGGTCATGCACGCCCTCTTCCGGAGGCAATTCTGCGGAGAGAAGCAATGACGGTCTTTGGAGCAGCCATGCTCGGGCTTATTCTGGGGAGCTTCTACAACGTCTGCATTTTCCGGTACATCTCCGGAGAATCGGTCGTCTTCCCTCCCTCACATTGCCCGCATTGCCTGCATCGACTAGCATGGTACGAGCTGCTCCCCGTGGTCAGCTATCTCTGCCTGCGGGGACGCTGCTCATACTGCGGCGTCCGGATCAGTCTTCAGTACCCTCTGGTCGAGCTGCTCTCCGGAGCCGTGGCCGGAGCCCTTGCCTGGCGCTTCGGCCTCGGTCCTGCCCTCGCCGTCCATCTTGCCGCTGCCGGCGTTCTGATCGTGGCCTCCGGCATAGATGCCCACATAGGCATCCTGCCGGACGTGCTGCTCCTGCCGGCAACATTCCTCGCCATCCCCTCCGGCGCTCTTGTTCTCGGACATGGGTGGCTGGCCACCCTCTCCGGCTGTCTGCTGGGCGGGGGCTCCTTCTGGCTTCTGTCCGTCCTCTACAAACGCTTTCGTGGCCGCGACGGTCTCGGTCTGGGAGACGCCAAGCTTATGTGTCTGCTCGGCGCTTTGGCTGGCCCTCTGGCCCTCCCCTCAATCATGTTCATGGGTGCCCTACTCGCGCTCACTTTCGTCCTTATAAGCCAGCATACCCCCAAGACTCCCCTGCCGTTCGGCCCCTGGCTCTCCATCAGTTTTTTTCTTCACACTCTCTTGCCAAGGATCATACTATGAAACGTTTTTATCTCTTCCTCTTTCTTCTTTTGGCGTCGCTCGTCTTTTCCAGTCCTGTACTCGCCGCCGACAGTACCAGCTTTGACCCCACAAAGGTCATGGTGCAAAGCGTAGGTGCTTCGATCCCCGTTGGAACGGTGATTACTTGGCCTTCCAACTCATGGCCTTCTGATAGAGATAACTGGCTGGAATGTAACGGACAAGCAATATCGAGTGCAGTATACCCGGAACTGGTCGCGCTGGTGGGTACGACTGTCCCTGACTATCGAGGATACTTTTTGCGGGGAGTTGGCGGAAACAGCGCTAGTTTGGGGGAGAGACAGGGCGATGCCATAAAGCATCCAACCACTGATAGCGTATTGCATTTTTGGAAAAGTTTTGAAAACTGTTGGGCGACAGGAGTATTTTCCATACCAAATCAATCAGAATACGATGTTACAATTAAAAAAAGTAACTCCGGTCACAGCTTCCCAAGGAAACTCCGGTTCGATCTCGCCAACGCTTGGGAATCCGGTTATACAGCGGTAGAGACGCGCCCGGTGAACCGTGCCGTTCGCTACTTCATCCGGTCAAAGTGACTTGCCAAAATTCCCGGAACTCCTTATCCTAAAAAACAGAAAGGGCCAGAGTGCTAACACTCTGACCCCCGGCACGGGATGGTTCTTTAAGGGCCTCCCTCCCGGTAGAAGTTACGGAAACTTTTCCCGATGGAGACCCCCAACGGTGTTCGCAGCACTGTTGGGGGTCGCTTCATTCCATCGGGCTTGCTTCTAGCTCAGGATTTTACCCATGAGCCAGCTTGCCAGACGGGAGAACGCGCCCCACAGGGCCGCTTTCGTCACCAGCCTGAGCAGATGGTACATCCGCCGTTTGGGCAACTTGCCTCCTTTCCATCCCTGCCTGTCTGCGGAGAGGAGGCCCCGTATTGCCCCTTGCGGGACTTCGCCACCCTACGGACATATTCCTTGGAAATCAAGGTACAGCAAGCCCTTTTTGCCTTCCTCCCAGTGTATCCGGAACTGGTCGCAGTTGTCGGCAGCCGGGTACCCGATTACCGGGGACGTTTTCTGCGCGGCCTCCAGTCCGGGTATAGCGTCGGACAGACCGTGGCCAACTCTCTCAAGAGCCACAACCATACGCAGCCGACGCACACGCACAGTTTCAGCGGGCAGCTCGTCAGCACGGCTCTGAGCGGTACGGCGGGCGGTCAGTCTTTCTCTTCAGCGGCAAATCTGGGAGTCAGCGGATGGGCTGCTGGACAATCCATTACGAGTGGTGGAGCTGGAGGGCAGAGCTTTTCCTATCAGGGGAGTACGTCAAGTAGCTCCGGGGGATACGTGACCTTTCGCCATGACACCGGAACCACTAATGGTTATGGGGCAGGTGGAATTATTCCCGGTTATTCTGCTACGCCGCCAACAGCTTCATGGGGCATCACTATTACTGAAAATAATGGAGTTTTTTATTCCAAGTACAGTAGCGACTCAGGTGGGGATAGGAGTACAGTGACAACCAGCTACGTTCCGTTTTCAGGAGCAAAAGTCCAAACGATGGGCGGTGTAACATCAGGTGGTTCAATATGGGGAAGCACAGGAGGAGGGAGCGTTTCTGGGACAGCCTCGGGTACTATAAGTGGAACGGCCAACGCCAGCTCTGTTTTGGGGAATCTGCGAAATGGGAGCGTGAGCGGAGTCATCGACGCAGGAGGTGGTGATCCTACGGACTATACTGGTGGGTCCGAAACGGCTCCAGATCACACCTACGTCCGCTGCCTCATTCGAGCCAAACCGTGACTTGCCAAATTCCCCGGAACTCCTTATCCTTCAAAACAGAAAGGGACAGAGTGTTGACGCACTCTGACCCCCGGCATGGGATGGTTCTTTAAGGGCCTCCCCTCCGGTAAAAGGTTCTCGACCTATTTACCCGATGGAGACCCCCAACGGTGTTGACGGCACTGTTGGGGGTCGCTTCATTCCATCGGGTTTGCTTTTAGCTCAGGATTTTACCCATGAGCCAGCTTGCCAGACGGGAGAACGCGCCCCACAGGGCCGCTTTCGTCACCAGCCTGAGCAGATGGTACATCCGCCGTTTGGGCAACTTGCCTCCTTTCCATCCCTGCCTGTCTGCGGAGAGGAGGCCCCGTATTGCCCCTTGCGGGACTTCGCCACCCTACGGACATATTCCTTGGAAATCAAGGTACAGCAAGCCCTTTTTGCCTTCCTCCCAGTGTATCCGGAACTGGTCGCAGTTGTCGGCAGCCGGGTACCCGATTACCGGGGACGTTTTCTGCGCGGCCTCCAGTCCGGGTATAGCGTCGGACAGACCGTGGCCAACTCTCTCAAGAGCCACAACCATACGCAGCCGACGCACACGCACAGTTTCAGCGGGCAGCTCGTCACACGGCCCTGAGCGGCACGGCGGCGGGGCAATCCTTCTCTTCTGCGGCAAATCTCGGAGTCAGCGGGTGGGCTGCCGGACAATCCATCACGAGCGGAGGAGCGGGTGGACAAACATATCAGGCAGTACAATGCTCAGGGGGAACATGGATTTCCATCAGCCAAACTGGAAATGATTCGGGAATCGCTGGAGGCAGAGTTTCTATTCAACGAACGACTGAAGAAGCACTAAAAGGTACTAGTCCTTTTGGCGATAGAAATACTTTGGTTGCTCCCGGTGTCTATGAATCCAGATCCGGAGGGGGTGTTGCAGGGTTCACTGTAGGAGGTTCTTCCACAGTAGCCGCAACGACTTCAGGAGGTCCGATCTGGGGCAGCACAGGCGGCGGAAGCATTTCCGGTACGGCCAGTGGCACAGTAAGCGGAACGACCAATGCCAGCGGCGTTTCTGGGGCACTTCGAAATGGAAGTGTAAGCGGAAGTATCGGTGCAGGTGGGGGAACCCCTACCGATTATACGGGAGGAGCAGAGACAGCTCCTGATCATATCTATGTGCGCTGTCTTATTCGCGCAAAACCATAAATACGTATTTATATAATTACATATTTATATAAGATAAGGTAACGCCAAAGTAAATTCTTCCCTGGCGTTGCCTTATTTTATTATCCACCTGTATTTCAAAGTTATCTTGCTCTGATAAGATACCGAACAGCACGGTTCACCGGGCGGACTTCACCGACCACAGGAGTAACACGCGACACATCAAAACTGTAGCGTATCTGGTTATAGTCATCGCCTTCTTGTACACCTGCATTCCCGGCAGGCCAAAACGCTCCACTTGATCCCCCTTGGTTATCGTGTCCAGACCAATCACCGCCTACAAAGGTTCCCCAAATCGTCCTGATTCCATCTCCCTGAAGCTGGCCAAGTGCCGCGCTGGAATGCGTCACGGTGCCGTAGTGCGTTGAAGTCTGAGAGCCGTGGCCGCGCAGGAAAATGCCTCGGTAATCGGGCACTCGGGAGCCGACAACCGTGACCAGTTCCGGATACACTGGTGGCAAGGAAATAACCAGCTAACATAAAGAGACAATGCGAAAAAAGAACTCTTTCATCGCATTGTCTCCATATTTTATGCAATTACAGTTTTTGGAAAATTCTTTCACGAAATAGTACTTCTCTCGCACAGGCAATTCACCTGTAAAATCTTTGAATATCCTCAAAATGTCTTCTTTTAAATGTTCTACCGGATATGGAAGTTCAATAGCAGCATAGTAGTTTTTTAAATACTTCCATAACAACGGGTCTCCACGAAGTCCCCATTGCTCTAGTTCGACAAAAATCTCTGATACAAAATGCTTCAAAGTTTCGCTTCCTCCTTCTTCCATTAAGTTCATAATTTTCACCACGACAAACTGTAATTTAGACATTTACTCTATACTTGAAATTTCTTCTTCAAAAAGGTTTCGTTGGGAAGATAATTTGTTTCATATTCACCATGATAAAAGACAGCACAGTTGTTAAAAATGCAAGGGAGATTTTTGGCTTTATCTAAAGTATCTACGGCTATCAGATGGAACGGTATGTTGTTTTTTGTGCAGTATTCTTGCACTTGCTCGATGCAGTTTGGAATGTACGGGCATTGTAAGCCGTAATAGATCGTCAGTTCTTCGCTGCTGTTCTTCATTTCTTTTACGGTTTCAGAGAAATAAGGCTTTTCTCCATTGAAAGACAATGCCAGCAATTCATATTCATCTTTTACGGTATCAACGACTTCAAAGCCATATTTGAGTAAAAACTTCTTGTCTGCTAAAAACGGCTTTTTCTTTTTGGAGCTAAGAACGCAAATGCCCGATTTTCCTTTTTCTTTCGCGTCATTAATACAATACTCAATCAAAGATTTTGCATACCCTTTTCCCTTGAAAGAACCCGATACCCAAAGGCAATAAATATACAAATAATTATCTCCATGAACAGGCACCCACGCCGTTTCCAATGGGGCATATTCAATGAACACTTTTCCTTTTTCATCAAGTTTACGGAAAATATGTCCCTCCGCAATCCGTTCCCTCAACCAGTTCTTTTTTGTAGCTACTCCGACTTGATGTTTTTTATCGGAAATTGCACAACACAAATGCTCTTTATCTATATTGTCGATTGTCAAGTTTATAAATTGTTCACTCATATTTTTTCCTTTATTTTATTGTCAAAATCGTCTTAAGGTTATCTGTATAACGGTTATTTTATTTCCATTGGGCTGACTAATTTTCAATATATCAAATATCTTTTTCGCTTTTTCCTTTAGAATGTTTCTTGCTTCCACAGGCTCAATAATTTCTACATACTCGCCAAATGAAAGCAGATAGAGAAATGTGCAGTCATTAAGCTGGTATCTGAAAGTTACTTCCAGTGTACCATCATCTAATTTTTTAATATATTTCTCTTGAAATTCATCATGTACTTTATACGCTATTTTTACATAAATACATATTTATGGCTTGGCACGGATGAGACAGCGGACGTAGATGTGATCCGGAGCTGTCTCTACCTCCCCCATGTAATCCGTGGGGGCTCCACCTCCAGCGCCAATGGTTCCGGTCACAGTCCCGTTCCGTAGGTTCCCTGAAACTGTACTGGCATTCGCTATACCGGAGACTGTGCCCCTAGGCAGTGTCGTCACAAGATTTTGCACCATAGAGCGATGCAACGCACCTGGACTGCTGCGAGGAAAGAAGAGCTCCTTTTGGCATAACGCGTGGCAACAGCTCGCCACTGCTTGAGAGACAAAAAAGTATTCTCGATGATATGACGCATCTTGTATAAATATTTGTCGTATTCAATGAGAGAACGATTTCCTCGCTGAATGGGCGGTATTACGGCCTGCACATCGTTTTCCTTCAGCTGTTCACGAAATCTATGGGCGCTATGGGCCTTATCCGCAAGAACGAACCGGGCATCTATACCTTGAATGAGTGGGAAAGCCTGACCGATATCAGAACAGGACCCCGCTGTAATAATGATTCTGACCGGCATACCATGCGCATCCACGGCCAGATGTAAGTGTTGAGCCCCTTTTGTGCGGCTTATGTCCTGATTACCGTCTTTTGCCCCTGCTGCATGGGCATGTACCTTGCAATAAGTGGAGTCAATCATCAGCCACTCGAAATCCGGCATATCCATCGGATTCGCAAGGACATGTTCCCATGTACCTTTATCACGCCAACGACAAAAACGACGATGAGTATTTTTCCAGCCACCATATTCCGGTGGAAGGTCTCGCCATGGAGCGCCTGTCCGTAAAATCCAAAAGATTGCATTGACAAAAAGGCGATTGTCTTTGGCTCGTCCACCCCAAGCGCCACGTCTTCCGGGCAAAAGCGGAGCTAACAAACTCCATGCATGATCCGAAATATCATGACGATGCATTGCAGAATCCATAAGCTCCTCCATAGAGAAGAATACATGAATTCAATATGTTAATCAACTTATGACGACACTGCCCAGTTTTGTGAATGATAATGCCAAGAAAAATCGCTTGAGGTTATTTGTCGTTATGGCTTGGCTCGGATACCGAGCGCATATAAATGTGATCTGGGTTTGTTCGCACTCTCCGGCATAATCTGCCGGGGTTCCAGAGCAACGTTCTCGGCGTAATCCACGAGTGTTCTCTACATGTCCGTTTAATCATAACTCCTATTTTGACAGCCCTTCATCGTTGTTATAAAAACTGTTATAGATTTATAGATAGAGGAATTGCTTCGATGATCGTTTCAAGCGCTGACTGGAAACTGACGACGACTGCCTATGCCCATCAACGGGCGGCGATAGAAAAGCTCTCGCAGCTCAAGGTCGGAGCCCTGTTTATGGATATGGGAACAGGAAAAACTCGTACGGCCCTTGAGCTCATCTGGCTTCGCAGGAAGCGTATTGTAAAATGTGTCTGGTGCTGTCCCGTATCCCTCATGGAGGAAACCAGAAGGGAAATCCTCCGGCACACGTCCTGCATCGATACAGATATTCACATGGTGGGTCCCCGGACACGAGAAGAGAACATACCGCAGGCCATATGGTATCTTGTCGGCCTGGAAAGCCTCGGGAGGTCTCCCCGTGTGGCCTATGTCCTTGACAGGCTGATCGACGGTGGAACTTTTCTTGTGGTTGACGAGTCAACCTACATCAAAGGCCATCGGGCGAAACGGACACGGCGTCTTATAGGGTTCGGTACCCGGGCACCGTATCGGCTGATTCTTACCGGAACGCCGATCCAGCAGGGAATCGAAGACCTGTATACGCAGATGGAATTCCTTTCTCCATTGATTCTAGGGTATCCCTCAAGGCATGCCTTCCAGAGTGCTCTTGCTGTTTTTCAAGACCGAAAGCAGGCTTTTCCAGTTGAAGGCGTCAGCCTTGATGAAGTCTGCCGCGCCATAGCCCCCTATGTCTATCAGGTCAGCAAGGAAGATTGCCTGAAGTTGCCGCCGAAACTGTATCGTCGTATTTTGTGCAGTTTTTCTGAAGAGCAGACAAGCCTTTACCAGGCAGTAAAGACCCGTTTCCTGGACGAGATCAATCGCTATGGGCTATCCGATCTCAATATGGCGATTTTCCGTTTGTTCAGCGGACTGCACGCCGTTTCCTGTGGCGTTTTGCCATCCGGCTTTCTAGGCGTAAGGCGTCTGAGGAATCGGAGAATAGATACCTTGTTCAATGAACTCAGGCAATTCAGAACCAGCCATGTGATCATCTGGGCCAACTATCTCGAATCAGTCGCCGCGCTGAATGAGGCGCTCCCCACGGCGTTTCCGCAGATACCGGTATATACTCTTCACGGCAGGGTTCCGGCGACGGAGCGAGCGGCGAAGATTGATCTCTGGAAAAAAAGAGGCGGCGTACTTGTGGCGACGCAGGGGACCGGAGGGTACGGGCTGACGCTGACGGAATCGCATCAAGTCTTTTTCTATTCCGAAAATTGGCGATATGCGCTCAGACTTCAGGCTGAAGACAGATGCCACCGAATAGGCCAGAAGGACAGCGTATGCTACGTTACCCTTCAGGGTGAAAGCCGATTTGACGAACGCATTCGTTCGGCGCTTGCCCGAAAAGCCGATGCGCTTGAGGAACTCAAGAGGGAAGTCAGGAGGCTGAACGGGAACCGGAACGCCATAAGGAAACTGATGGAGCATGCGGTATGAAGCGTTGGCTCGGCATGGATGTGTTCACTGCGGCACGCTCTCGGCTGGCGGAAGTCTTTGACGCTTTCGAGCGAGTATTTGTTTCTTTTTCTGGCGGAAAGGATTCCGGGGTCGTCGTCCAGCTCGCACTGGACATTGCCCGTGAAAAAGGCCGTCTTCCGCTTGACGTGCTGCACATTGATCTGGAGGCGTGGTACGCACATACCGATGCCTTCGTCACCCGCATCATGACCAGACCCGATGTCCGTCCGCACTGGATATGCCTGCCTATTCATCTAAGGAATTCCGTATCACAAATTCAACCGCACTGGCTATGCTGGGACCCCGATGCAAGGGGTTTGTGGGTTCGCAAACTTCCCACTCATCCCGGTGTCATCGCAGACGAAACATACTTTTCATGGTTCAGGCGGGGAATGGAATTCGAAGAGTTCGTCCCCCTATTTGCAGAGCATTTCGCGGAGGGGCGTTCCTGTGCCTCAGTAGTGGCCATCCGGTGCGACGAATCCCTGAATCGCTTTCGGACCATTGCCTCTACGACCAAACGCCGGTGGAACGGAAGAAGCTGGAGCACTGTAACTCCTTCCGGGGTCGTCAATGTTTATCCGATTTATGACTGGAAAACAGAAGACGTATGGACGGCCACAGGCCGGCAGAGATGGGACTACAACAAGATTTACGATCTTATGCACCTGGTCGGCGTGGGCATCCACCAAATGCGCCTCTGCCAGCCGTACGGTGACGATCAGCGCAAAGGGCTCTGGCTGTTCAAAATGCTGGAACCGGAAACATGGTCCAGAGTGGTCGGGCGTGTGCAGGGGGCCAATTTCGGCAATCGTTATGTGGAACTTTCCGGAAACGTGCTCGGCAACATCCGTATCCGCCTTCCGGAGGGGCACACATGGAGAAGTTATGCCGAGTTTCTGCTCGACACCATGCCTCCACCCACGGCGGAGCACTACAGAGAGAAAATCAACACCTTTTTGAAATGGTGGGCGAAGCACGGTTTCGAAGAAATTCCGCAGGAGGCCGATCCGAAACTGGAGTCCCGCCGCAAAGCCCCAAGTTGGCGGCGTATCTGCAAGACATTGCTGAAAAATGATTACTGGTGCAAAGGGTTGAGTTTTGGCCAGACGAAGCGCGATATGGAGCGGCAGGCGCAGACCATTATGAAATACATGGAGCTATGATGGAATTGCTGGAATTCAAGCATGAAAATGATCCGGCAAGGAACCGGGAACTCTTTGGGCTGCTGGGAGAATACGCGACAAATTCTGTTATTTGGGAAAAGTTGGGAGGGACCATCAGTTCCGAGCCGGGACGCCTCTGGTTCATCGCAACGGATGGGGAAACAAGGCACGTTGTGGCGTTCGGATCAATGCGCTTCGGACGGACACGGACCCGCATCCTCCATTTATACGGGCTTGAGGAGGGAGCAGACATTCCCGTGCTGGAACATTGCCTTGAGTGTGCCCGGAAAAACGGTACGGCACATCTGACAACCACGGATTATTGGACGAGAAAGGAACTGTATCTGCGATATGGTTTCGCCCCTGCCCGAAAAATCGGACGCTTCGTGCGCTTTGAGAAGGACCTTACGTGTGAACGTTGATGAACTGTTGACCGAACTGGAGTGTGCCCTTAAGGCAGAAGAAAGCGATCTGGATAGACGCGTTGACGTGTACAATCGTATCGTTTCTCTGGCTGCGTCTTATCTTCATATTCCACATCCGGTGGTATGTCCGCAGCTCGTTCCGGTGGATGACGTCCGGGGAAATGACTACAATCCCAATAAAGTGGCACCTCCCGAAATGCGGCTGCTCAAGTTGTCAATCCACAAGGACGGTTTCACGATGCCCGTTGTGGTGGCCCGCGACGGCAAGGGGCATGTCGTGGTGGATGGTTTTCATCGGCGGCAGGTAGCGAAGACGGATGTACAGATACGGGAAAGCCTTGGCGGATATTTACCCGTGGTCAGGCTCGACAAGAGTATTGAGGATCGTATCACTTCCACTGTGAGGCACAATATGGCGCGGGGTACGCATCAAGTAGAGCTGACGGCGAGGCTCGTGACGCTACTCCGTAATCACAGTTGGACAAACGAAAGAATAGGCACAGAACTCGGTATGGAACCAGATGAAGTACTGCGGCTGAAGCAGATGCAAGGCCTTGCCGAAGCCTTTGCCGACCGGGAATTCTCGCGGGCATGGGATATGTGTTTTCAGGATACGGCAAAAGAGCAGGAATGAACTGTACGGTTCAGCCGTGTGCCGATAAAGGCCGCTGTGGGAAGCCAGGAGACCGTTAGAAGACAAACTCGACCTTCTTCCTGCCAATAGTCGGCTTGCGGAAGCGGAGATGGCCTTTGCCGGTCGCATAGGCCGGGAGAACCTCTTGAAGAAAGCCTTGGTATCGGTCGCCGCCGACTATGACTATATCCTCCTGGACTGCCCTCCTTCGTTGGGCCTGATCACGGTCAACGCGCTGAATGCGGCCAACGGCCTCCTCATTCCCGTTCAGGTCGAGTATTATGCCCTGGCGGGGCTGGCTCTCATCCGGCAAACAGTGAGCATGGTACGGGAACTCAATCCGGGCTTGGCTATCCTCGGTCTTGTACTGACGTTTTTCGATTCACGGAAAACGCTCAACAAAGATGTGGCCGCAGCCCTCGCGGATGAGTGGAGAGATGCCCTCTTCTCCTCTCGCATCAGGGACAATGTGAGCCTTGCGGAAGCGCCGAGCAACGGGCAAGATGTTTATCGGTACAGGAAGAACAGCTACGGCGCGAAGGATTACGCCGCCCTTGCTGAAGAATTCTTGAAACGATCGGAGGGATAAGATGGGGCTCGGAGATAGGGGAAAAAATAAAGTGAAGGAAGCTGCCGCCCCGGAGTTATTCCGCATGACGGAGCCTCTTACAGATGTACATAATAATATAGATACAAAAAAATATATATCTGCAAAACCAGACATACATAAACCTGTATCCGAAAAAAATGATCAGCGGAAATTATTCAATTTTTCCTTTTCACTTTCGGAGCGCCTCCGCAAATGCGCCTATGAAACACGGCGTAAGGAAGTGGAAATAGTCCGGGAAGCCTTGGATGAATGGCTAAAAAAACACGATTACTAGGGAGGTCGGATGTTGCAGACAAAACACTTCAAGCGGTGTATTCAAACCTTGGATGCGTCGTTCGCTCTCCTCAAACAGGCCGAAGCGGGCAGTGTGGAGTACGAGGTCTATCGCAACGCCACCATCAAAGGTTTTGAGCTTGTTCTTGAGACAGGAGGCAAACTTCTGGGAAAATATCTCAAACAGTTTTTCATATCCCCCGCAGAAGTGGACCGGCTCTATTTTAAAGATGTATTACGCCACGCCGCCAAGCATGGCCTGCTCACCCCGGATGAGGCCAGCCGCTGGTTCACCTATCGGGACAACAGGAACCTTACGGCACACGATTATGGGGAAACTCTCGCGGAAGAAGCCCTCAAGCAAGTGGAAAACTTCATAGAAGACGCACGGGTACTTGCACAACGGCTGGACGAAAAAGATGAAACCGCATGAACTTTTTCTTGATCCCGAGATAAAAAAAGACGTATGTGCCCTTCTTCGCACCTTCGTTCCTGCTGCTCAAGTCTGGGCGTATGGCAGCCGTATTTCAGGAAAAGCGCATGAAGGAAGCGATCTTGATCTTGTTCTACGTAACCCTTCCGCGCTTGATAAACCCAGCTCGGAAATCGACCGGCTTAGAACGGCATTCCGGGAAAGTGACATTCCCATTCTGATCGACGTTCACGACTGGGCTCTCCTGCCGGAAGAATTTCAAAAAGAAATAGCTACCCGTTATGTCCTTTTGCAATAATCGCGGGAAAACGCCTAAAAGGGAGGGGAGCACCCACAGTGCGCCTCTCCCTTTTAAAACCTATGCAAAGTCCCGGAATATGGACAGTGGTGCGTTACCCACGTTTCGCTTTCCAGCGATTCCATCCCCATGCACCAATTAAAACGATAACTCCAGCCAGTACAGCCGCCGCCCACTGCTTTCCATCCCAGTGCAGAGGATTCCATATCCCATCCATGAGGCCTGTTGCCAGATAGACGCCTATGGCATAGGCCGGAAACTGGCCCGCGAATTTCTTCATCATGGCTATCGCTCGCTTCTTCAGTTTCTAACACTAGATTTCCTGATCCAGTGCTGCTTCGATGGCATCTTCCTCA
>ENA-ORCP01003039-ORCP01003039.1-human-gut-metagenome-genome-assembly--contig:-NODE-3039-length-12851-cov-20.732895_pt1 | contig 12851 bp, 9 predicted proteins | sample MGYA00242990_ERZ507991 | MGnify/ENA primary metagenome ERZ507991 (study PRJEB26167, sample SAMN06115496) | human gut metagenome | host: Homo sapiens | place: China:Henan | collected 2015-05-07... | reverse complement strand
CAGTTCCAGCAGCCGTGCGGCCGTTCTGTCGTCGAAACGCGGCCGTATCGTTTTGGCCGGGACGCCGCCCACGATCGTGTAGGGCGGAACGTCCCGTGTGACGACGGCCCGCGCCGCGATCACGGCGCCGTCGCCGATCCTGACGCCCGCCATGATGACCGCTTCGTAACCGATCCATACGTCGTTGCCGATGATGATGTCGCCCTTGTTGTCCCACGCCGCGGCGACGTTCGCCCGGTCGAGTTCCCACTCCTCGAAGAAGAGCGGAAAGGTGTAATTGGCCAGCGAGCCGAGCGTGTGGTTCGCGCTGTTGAACAGGAACCGCGCGCCGCAGGCGATGGAGCAGAATTTGCCGATGACCAGCCGGTCCTTGTTGATCGGGTAGTGGTACAGGACGTTGTTCTTTTCGAACTCTGCCGGGTCGTTCACGAAATCGTTGTAGATCGTGTAGTCGCCGACCTCGATATAGGGGTTGTCGATCACCGTATTCAGATAGATCGTCCGGCGGTCGTTCGTGCGGGGATATGTTTTCGTATTCATCGTGTGTTTCGTTGCGCCGCCTTTGCCGGGCCGCCGCATTTCCTGCAAAATTGCGAAAAAATCCCCGCAAACCGGCGGTCCGGCGACGAAATATTTCCGTTGCAGGAATTTGCCGCAGTATCTTGGCAGGAAAGGAGCTGCGCGGAATGCGGCTTCCGGCGGCAATTCCTGCATCGGGGGAGTATCAACCGGGGATATATTTTCTACATTTGCAGCCGTAAATCCGTTTTATGGAACGTGCAAAAGGTATTCTCTATGCGGCGCTGTCGTCGTCCACCTTCGGATTGGCGCCGCTCTTCACGCTGCTGCTCGCCGGGGGCTATTCGCCGTTCGAGGCGCTGTCCTACCGCTGGGGCGTCGCGGCGTTGTTTCCGGGTGCACTGGCCGTGTGTTCGGGACGGAGTTTCCGGCTGGGACGCCGCGAATTGGTCACCGTCTTCCTGCTGAGCCTTTTTCGCGCCGCCACGTCGCTGAGCCTTATCATCGCCTATCAGCATATCGCCAGCGGCGTCGCATCGACCATTTATTTCATGTATCCGCTCGCCGTGGCTCTCGCCATGATGTGTTTCTTCCGTGAGAAAGGCTCTGCGTGGGTTTTCGCCGCTATCGGCATGTCCGTCGTCGGCGCGGTGCTGCTCTCGCTGGGGAATGTCGATTTCACGGTGGAAAATAGCGCGCTCGGCATGGTTTCGGCCTGCGTTTCGGTCTTTTCATACGGCGGCTATATTGTCGGCGTGCGCAAGAGCCGGGCCGTGGAGATCGACTCGGCGGTGCTGACTTGCTATGTCATGGGGCTGGGGGGCGCTCTATTTTATCCTCGGCGGCCTGCTGACGGGCGGCGTCCGGATCGAAACCGACGGCATGACGTGGCTCTGCATCCTCGGTCTCGCGCTTCCCGCCACGGCCCTCTCCAACATGACGCTGGTGCAGGCGATCAAGCGTATCGGGCCGACGCTGACTTCGATCGCCCGAATCGCCCGTGCCCTGCGCGACCATACCGCGAAGTGCATGCTCGGATTTATCGACCATTATCGTCATATTCGCGGTGCGCTGGGTGAGTTGGGCGTCGGGCCGCTGCGCCGGGACGAGATCGAAGTCATGGCGCAATCGTTCGTCCGGACGCTGGAACCGTACCCGGTTGCGCTGGAAACCTGCACCGTGAAGGTCGATCTGCGTCATCTGGGGATTCCGTCCGGAATGTGCATCGACCGCGGGCTGGTCGAGCGGATCGCCGGTTATCCCATAGCTGCGAAAAAAGACAAAAACCAACGGCAGGTGTGCAACTGCATCGAAAGCATCGACGTCGGCACGTACGAAACCTGCCTGAACGGTTGCGCCTACTGCTATGCGATCAAAGGCAACTACAACACGGCGGAATACAACCGCCGCAGGCACGATCCCGACTCCCCGCTGATGATCAGCCGGGTGGGCGGGGATGACGTGATCAGGGAGCGCGAAATAAAGAGCCTGCGGTGCGAACGGCGGCTGCCGTTTTAGCGCGCCGGAACCTCTTCCGCTTCGTGTCGTTTCGATATTTTGCCCCGAAGCTGTTCGTAGGTGCAGTTCAGGATTTCATAGCGGTCGATTGCCTTGGTTTCGCGGTTGGTCTGAACCAGATAGCAGCGGCGTCCCCAAGCTTCGATCGTGTAATTGCACTTCTCCGATTCGCGGACCATCGAGTGTCCGTCCATCAGGTTCCAGAAAATGTGCCTCAGTACATTGGCGTAGCCTGCGAAAGACATCTGCTGTCCGCGCAGGTCTTTGAAATAGACGTCGTTGAAGTTTTCTCTTGCCCGTCCCATAATCGTTCGGTTTTAAGTTTCGGCAAAGATACGCGGCGGGAATGACAGGTTTTGACACGCTGCCGATTGTCGTCGCAAATATCGCCATACCGCCTTTTAGCTATTTCCGCAATTCGAGCACCTTCCGCAGCCGTTCGAGTTCTTCGGCGAGCAGCGTGCGCGGGCAGGCGATATTCAGCCGGATGAAGCCTGCGCCCGCCGCACCGTACATCGTGCCCGAATTGACGCGCAGTCTGCCCTCGGCGAGCAGACGTTCCGCCAGTTCGTCCGACGCCAGTCCCGCGGCCCGGCAGTCCGCCCACACCAGATAGGTGCCTTCCAGCGGCAGTACGGGGTACTGCGGCAGGTGCTGTGCGAAGTACTCCCGCAGGAAAAGGTAGTTGGCGTGCAGGTATTCGTTCAGCGCGTCGAGCCACTCCGCGCCCCGGTCGTAGGCGGCGATCAGCGCGTCGATCGCCAACGGACCGATTTCGCCCGTTTCGTTGATGCGTAACGCCTTTTCGATTTTTGCGCGCACCGTTTCGCCGGCCGCGATGATATTGGCGACCTGCAGTCCGGCGAGGTTGAACGCCTTGCTGGGCGAGCAGCAGGTGACCGAATTGTGCAGGAACTCTTCGCCGAGCGATGCGAACGGCGTGTAGCGGAATCCCGGCATGACCAGCTCGCAGTGAATTTCGTCGGCCACGACGAAGACGCCGTTGCGCAGACATATTTCGCCGATCCTGCGCAGCTCCTCCGGCGACCAGACACGCCCGGCCTCCACTGCCAGCCGGCATGCGGCACTCGGCAATGTCCGGCAACGGAATGCCCGCACAGCCCCCCCCCTCAAAAAATCCTTTGCCCCTTGTTCCATAGGAACAGGGGCTTTTTTATGCGTATTTTTAAATTATTTTGCTATTTTTGCCCTCGGTACCACCCAATATTCACGCTCAAAATCAAAACCATGACACTCAACGAATACCAGCAGCACGCACTCGAAACGGCAATCTATCCCGAAAATCGTCGCATCATCTACCCCACGCTCGGGCTTACGGGCGAGGCGGGCGAAGTGGCCGACAAGGTCAAAAAGGTCATCCGCGACGCCCACGAGGAGTTCTCGGACGAAAAGCGGCTGGAGATCGTCAAGGAGATCGGCGACGTATTGTGGTACTGCGCGACGCTCGCCCGCGACCTGGGGTACGAACTGGACGACGTGGCGCAGATGAACGTCGACAAACTCCGCTCGCGCATGCAACGCCACATCATCTCGGGCAGCGGCGACAACCGCTAAGGACATGGAAGATTATATCTTACGGGAGATCAACAGGATCGGGGAGCTGATCGCCGCCCTGATGGCCAAAATCGGGCTGATGAGACAATCGGCCTCCCCGGAGCAGATACGGACGACGGCCAAGACGGAGCTGGCCGAGAAACTGGACATCGACATCGACACGTTGCTGGATGAGCCGGATTTCATCGGCCGGCTTACGGACGAATACGGGTTCGGCGACCAGGAACTGGACAAGTTCGCCGAACTGCTCTTCGACATGGTTGCCGCATCGGAGCAGCACGCGGAACGGCTGCGCCTCGCGGCTGCCGTCGGCGCGATATACAGTTATCTCGACGCAAAGAAAGCCCCGGCGTCGCTGAACCGCTACTACATTCTCAAAGACCTGGAGAAGTACATCAAAGAATCTCAATAAATGGAACAGGAAAAACAACTTACGTCATTGCCCGAGAACGCTTACCGGGAACTCAAACCGGGCGAAGAGTACACGCCCATCATGCCCGCCTCATCGTCGCCCAGGGAGGTGACGCCCTACTCGGTCACGATGGGTATCGTCATGGCCATCGTCTTCTCGGCCGCCGCGGCCTTCCTCGGCCTGAAGGTCGGACAGGTATTCGAAGCGGCGATCCCGATCGCCATCATCGCCGTCGGCATGGGCAACGTGATGGGTAAGAGGAACATGCTGGGACAGAACGTCATCATCCAGTCGATCGGCGCTTCGTCGGGCGTGATCGTCGCGGGTGCCATCTTCACCCTCCCGGCGCTCTACATCCTCGGGCTCGACGCGGCATTTTACCAGGTGTTCCTCTCGTCGCTCTTCGGCGGGCTGCTGGGAATCGTGCTGCTGATCCCGTTCCGCAAATATTTCGTCAAGGAGATGCACGGGAAATACCCCTTCCCCGAGGCTACGGCCACGACCGAGGTGCTGATCTCGGGCGAGAAGGGCGGCAACCAGGCCAAACTGCTGGCCGTGGCAGGTCTCATAGGCGGCCTCTACGACTTCGCGGTAGGCACGTTCGGCATGTGGACGGAGTCGGTATCGACGCGCATCTGCGCGTGGGGACAGGTGGCAGCCGACAAGTTCAAGGTGGTATTCTCGCTCAACACGTCGGCCGCCGTATTGGGCCTGGGCTACATCATCGGATTGAAATACGCCATGATCATCACGGCGGGTTCGTGCCTGGTGTGGTTCCTCGTCGTACCGCTCGTCGGGTCGCTGGCCGACACGATCGACCCGGCGGCCATGGCCTCGCTGCTGGGCGTGACGCGCGCCGACATCCTCGCCGACCCCGCCAGCATCTTCACGGCAGAAAACCTCTTCGCCTTCATCGGCAAACCGCTCGGCATCGGAGGCATCGCCATGGCGGGCATCATCGGCATCGTCAAGCAGTCGAAGATCATCCGCCAGGCCGTAGGGCTGGCCGTATCGGAACTGGGGGGGGGCAACAAAACCGCCCCGGCTGCGGTAGAACGCACGCAGCGCGACTTGACGATGAAGCGGATCCTCACGATCCTGATCGCCACGCTCATCTCGGTCTTCATATTCTTCCACTTCGGGCTGCTGGACGGCTGGGTACAATCCGTCACGGCCATCCTGATCGTCTTCGTCATCGCGTTCCTCTTCACGACCGTGGCGGCCAACGCCATCGCCATCGTCGGCACGAACCCCGTGTCGGGCATGACGCTGATGACGCTGATCCTCTCGTCACTGGTATTGGTGAGCGTCGGGCTGAGCGGCACGACGGGCATGACGGCGGCGCTGATCATCGGCGGCGTGGTCTGCACGGCGCTCTCGATGGCCGGAGGGTTCATCACCGACCTGAAGATCGGTTACTGGCTCGGCACGACGCCCCGCAAGCAGGAGGCCTGGAAATTCCTCGGCACGTTCGTTGCTGCGGCGACCGTGGCGGGCGTGATGATCATCCTCAACAAATCGTACGGGTTCGTGGGCGAAGGCGCCCTCGTGGCCCCGCAGGCCAACGCCATGGCCGCCGTGATACAGCCCCTGATGACGGGCGGGCAGACCCCGTGGATGCTCTACTTCTGCGGCGCGGCACTGGCGCTGGTGCTGACCTCGATCGGTGTTCCGGCCCTCGCATTCGCGCTGGGCATGTTCATCCCGATGGAGCTGAACGCACCGCTGGTCGTGGGCGGCCTGGTGGCATGGTTCGTATCGAACCGTTCGAAGGACGAGGGGCTCAACAAGGCGCGTTTCGACCGCGGAACGCTCATCGCCTCGGGCTTCATCGCCGGCGGCGCGCTGATGGGTGTGGTGAGCGCCCTCTTGAAATTCGCCGAGGTGGACTGGTTCCTGAGCGGCTGGGCGGCCTCGAACGCCGCCGAGTGGACGGGGCTGGCAATGTACCTCGTACTGATCGGCTATTTCGCATGGCACACGCTCCGGGCAAAAAAAGAGGAATAAACCATAAACAGATATTGTCATGGATTTAAAAGAAAGATTCCTGAAATACGTCTCCTACGACACCCAGTCGTCGGAGGAGAGCACGACGTTCCCTTCGACCGAAAAACAGAAAGTCCTGCTGGCCGCCCTGCGCGACGAAATGGAGGCATTGGGCATGACCGAGGTCTCGATGGATCAGTACGGTTACGTGATGGGCACCGTCCCTGCGACGCCGGGTTGCGAGAATGCCCCGGTGATCGGGTTCATCGCCCATGTGGACACCTCGCCCGACATGAGCGGCAAGGATGTCAAACCCCACGTCATCGAGGAGTACGACGGCTGCGACATCGCACTGAACGGCCAGCTGACGATGCGGGTCACGGATTTCCCCGAGCTGGAGTTCTTCAAGGGGCACACGCTGATCCATACCGACGGCACGACGCTGCTGGGTGCCGACGACAAGGCGGGCGTGGCGGAAATCATGACCGCCGCCGAGTACCTGCTCGCACACCCCGAGATCAAACACGGCAAGATACGTATCGGCTTCACGCCCGACGAGGAGGTGGGCCGCGGGGTCGATTTCTTCGACGTCAGGGCCTTCGGCGCCGACTTCGCCTACACGGTCGACGGCGGCATGGAGGGTGAGCTGGAATACGAGAACTTCAACGCCGCAAGCGCCAAAATCGACATTCAGGGACGCAACGTCCACCCGGGATACGCCAAGAACAAGATGGTCAATGCGCTCGACGTGGCGTGCGAACTGCAAGGGCTGCTGCCGGCCGCCGAACGTCCGCAGTACACCGAAGGATACGAAGGGTTCTACCACTGCGTAGGGCTGAACGGCACGGTCGAGAAAGCCTCGGTCAGCTATATCATCCGCGACCACGATGCGGAGAAATTCGAGCAGAAAAAGGTATTCATGTGGGCCTGCGTCGACCTTTTGAAGAAGAAATACGGCGACGGGGTGCTGACCCTGACGCTCAAAGACCAGTATTTCAACATGCGCAAGATGGTCGAACCGCACCCGCAGGTGATCGACAAGGCGCTCAAAGCCATGGAAATGGCCGGCGTGAACCCGATCGTACGCCCCATACGCGGCGGTACGGACGGCGCACGCCTGTCGTTCATGGGGCTGCCCTGCCCCAACCTCTTCACGGGAGGCATGAACTTCCACGGCAAATTCGAATATTGCTCGCTCACCACGATGCACAAGACAGAGCAGGTGATCCTGAACCTGGCGCAGTTGTGGGCGGAATAACATAACGTATATATGGATAGCTTCGGTTTTCTGAAAGTGGCGGCGGCCGTGCCGCACGTACGGGTCGGCGACTGCGATTTCAATGCGGAGCGCATGGCCGCTATGGCCGACGAAGCGGCACAGCGGGGCGTGGAGATCGTCGCGTTCCCCGAGTTGGCCCTGACGGCCTACACCTGCGGCGACCTGCTGCTGCAACCCGCACTGCTCGACGCGGCCGACGAGGCGTTAGCAAGGCTGGTACGCGACACGCGCAAGTTGCCGCTGACGATGATCGCGGGGGCCCCGTTGCGCCACGGACAAACGCTCTACAACTGCGCCGTGGTCTTCACGCAGGGGCGCATACTGGGCGTCGTCCCCAAAACCTATATCCCCGACTATACGGAATTCTACGAGAACCGCTGGTTCGCATCGGGCGCAGGCATCTCCGAAGAGACGATCCCCGTCGCGGGGCAGGCTGCGGATTTCGGCGCAGGCCTCACGTTCGAGGTCAACGGCACGGAGTTCGGCGTGGAGCTGTGCGAAGACCTCTGGACGGTAGTGCCGCCCTCGTCGCACATGGCACTCAGCGGCGCGAAGGTGATCTTCAACCTCTCGGCATCGCCCGAGGCCGTCGGCAAGCACGCCTACCTGCGGCAGCTCGTAGCGCAACAGTCGGCACGCACGATCGGGGGTTATGTCTACTGCTCGGCCGGCTTCGGCGAATCATCGACCGACCTGGTATTCGCCGGGAACGGCATCATCGCCGAAAACGGGAAGATCCTGCGCGAAGCGAAGCGTTTCGTGCTCGAAGAGCAGTTGGTCGTGGCCGACCTCGACATCGAACGGCTGGAATTCGAACGCCTCAGGAACACCTCGTTCCGCGTGAATGAAGGCGCGGCGGAGAACACCGTGATCGAAATGGAAATCCCCGAAGGGCTGCGCGCGGCGGCGCTCGACCGCGATATCGACCCGATGCCGTTCGTGCCGCAGGACGAAGCGCACCGCAGCCAGCGCTGCGAGGAGATCTTCCAGATACAGTCGCACGGGCTGGCCAAGCGGCTGGTACACACGCGCTGCGAGAAGGCCGTGGTCGGCATCTCGGGCGGGCTCGACTCGACGCTGGCGCTGCTCGTGGCGGTACGCACGTTCGACAAGCTGCAACTCGACCGCACGGGAATCATCGGCATCACGATGCCCGGGTTCGGCACCACGGATCGCACTTACAACAATGCGCTGGAACTGATGCGCAGCCTGGGCGTCACCGTGCGCGAAATCCCGATCCGCGACGCCTGCCTGCAACACTTCAGGGACATCGGGCTCGACCCCGAAGACCGCTCGGCGGCCTACGAGAACAGCCAGGCACGCGAACGCACGCAGATACTGATGGACGTCGCCAACATGGAGGGCGGGCTGGTAGTCGGCACGGGCGACCTGAGCGAACTGGCCCTGGGATGGGCGACTTACAACGGCGACCAGATGTCGATGTACGGCGTGAACGCCTCGGTGCCCAAGACGCTGGTGCGCCATCTGGTAAAATGGGTGGCCGACACCGAATCGGATGCGGGGGCCCGCGCCACGCTGCTCGACATCATCGACACGCCGGTCAGCCCGGAATTGCTGCCGGCGGACAAGGACGGCAGGATCAGCCAGAAGACCGAAGACCTGGTAGGCCCTTACGAACTGCACGATTTCTTCCTCTACAACTTCATCCGCGGAGGTTACCGCCCGGCAAAGATCCTGTTCCTGGCCGAACAGGCATTCCGCGGCAGCTACGACCACGCTACGATCCGGAAATGGCTGGAGGTATTCTTCCGCCGCTTCTTCTCGCAGCAGTTCAAGCGCTCGGCAATGCCCGACGGCCCGAAGGTCGGTTCGGTGGCTCTGTCGCCCCGGGGCGACTGGCGTATGCCTTCGGACGCCTCGGCAGCCGTATGGCTCAAGGAACTCGAAACACTGTAAACCGTAAATACGAATAAATAAAAATGAAGAAAACCCTTTTGTCCATCGCCGCGTCACTGCTGCTCGCAGGCGGCACCGCGTCGGCACAGGACTGGCAGGAAGCACTGAAAAAGGCCGCGACGGAGGCCGCAGACAAGGCGACAGACGGCAAACTGACCCAATATGCGCTGGTCGGGACATGGAACTACTCCGCTCCGGGCGTAAAATTCGAAGGCAACGACCTGCTGAGCCAGCTCGGGGGATCGGCGCTCGAAGGTACCGTCAAAAGCCAGCTCGACAAGGTCTACCAAACGGTGGGCATCAAGTCCGGCGCAGGTTCGGTCACATTCGGCAAAGACGGCGCATTCAGTACCCAAATGGGCAATTACAAATTGTCGGGCACCTATACGTTCGACCCTTCGACCCATGTGGCCGCGATGAAATTCGCCAAGGAGAAACTCGGCAAGGAAAAGCTCGACTTGGGCGAGGTTCCGGGACACGTATCCCTCAGCGGGACGAAAATGATACTGGTCTTCCCGGTCAGCAAGCTCATCGAGATCATCAAATCCTACGGCAGCAAAATCTCGTCGATGGAGACTATCGTCGCCCTGCTCGAACAGTACAAGAACGTATACATCGGATTCGAATTCAGCAAGGAAACGGGAGAAAATGCGAAATAGTTGAAAAAAATTCATATTTTTTTCAAAATGACAGATTCACGGCGGATCTGTCATTTTTTATTACGGATATTTACCGATCGCTCCCCGCACTCCCCCGGACAGTAAGCAGATGGGGTGCAGAAGTCGCAAACGGCATAAGTAAAATATTTTAGCAATTTCTTAAAGAACTTGCAAAACTCGAACAGATACATTATTTTTACCACCGAACAGATTCCACAAACCCTTAAACACAGATTGACTATGAACGAGCAAGCACATCAGTACGTCGAAGATTTCATGGCGCAACTAATCCTCCGCAATCCCAATGAGCCGGAATTCCACCAGGCCGTCCGCGAGGTCGCCGAATCGCTGGCTCCCCACATCGTGGCGAGCCCCGTATTGCAGAAAATGAAAGTTCTGGAACGCATCGCGGAACCCGAGCGCGTCATCATTTTCCGTGTGCCCTGGCTCAATGACAAAGGCGAGATCGAGATCAACCGCGGCTACCGCGTGCAGATGAACAGCGCCATCGGCCCCTACAAGGGCGGCATCCGCTTCCACCCTTCGGTCAACCTGTCGATTCTGAAGTTCCTCGCCTTCGAACAGACCTTCAAGAACAGCCTCACAACGCTGCCGATGGGCGGCGGCAAGGGCGGTTCGGATTTCAACCCCAAGGGCCGCTCAGACAACGAGGTGATGAAGTTCTGCCAGTCGTTCATGACCGAATTGCAGCGCCACATCGGACAGGACACCGACGTCCCGGCAGGCGACATCGGCGTCGGCGGCCGTGAGATAGGCTTCATGTTCGGACAGTACAAGCGCCTGCGCGACGAATTTACGGGAACGCTCACCGGCAAGGGACGCGACTGGGGCGGCAGCCCGCTGCGCCCCGAAGCGACGGGCTACGGCACCTGCTACTTCGCACAGGAGATGCTCGCCACGCGCAAGGAGTCGTTCAAAGGCAAGACCGTCTGCATCTCGGGATCGGGCAACGTGGCACAGTATGCCTGCCAGAAGGCGACGCAACTCGGTGCGAAGGTCGTGACGCTCTCCGATTCGTCGGGTTACATCCACGACCCCGAAGGCATCGACGAGGCAAAACTGGAATATGTAATGGAATTGAAAAATATCTTCCGCGGACGTATCAAGGAGTACGCCGACCGCTATCCGTCGGCCAAGTACTACCCCGGCGAGCGCCCGTGGGGCGTGAAGTGCGACATCGCCATGCCGTGCGCCACGCAGAACGAGCTGAACGGAGACCAGGCGCAGGCGCTCGTGGACAACGGCTGCATCTGCGTAGCCGAAGGGGCGAACATGCCCTCGACCCCCGATGCCATCCGCATCTTCCAGCAGCACAAGCTGCTCTTCGCCCCGGGCAAGGCTGCCAATGCCGGCGGCGTTGCGACCTCGGGGCTCGAAATGACGCAAAACTCGATGCGTATCACCTGGTCGCCCGAAGAGGTCGACGCAAAACTCCGCTCGATCATGGTGAACATCCACTCGGTATGCGTGCAGTACGGCACCCAGCCCGACGGCTACATCAACTACGTAGTCGGAGCCAACATCGGAGGCTTCATGAAGGTCGCCAACGCCATGCTGGCGCAGGGTTGCGTATAACCGGCAGCCAAGTATTAAGTATGGGAAATCCCGGGCTTTCTCTTGGAAGCCCGGGATTTTTTATTGTCCGTGCGCGAAGGGTATCGTGCCGAGGAGGGATTCGTGCGGAGACCCGCACCGGAAGCATATCCGGCCCGAAAACGGATTACAGGAACAGCACAGCCAGCGTCGCGACGGCAAAGCCGCCGCAGAAACCCGCAAGCACCTGTTGTCCGTTATGGCAGCCGAGGTAAAGGCGTGCGGAGGCCAGTGCACCCGCACAGAGAATGGCGACCATCAGCGGCACCATCATGTTGCCTACGCCCGCAACGTTCATCACCACCAGCAGCGCCACGGCAGCGCCCATGGCCGTAAGGTGCAGGCTGATCTTCCAGTAGAACGACACGACGAAGCAGAGCACTTCGCAGCACGCCGCAGCGATCATGAACTTGCGCAGGAAGATCGCCGACGGGATCTTGGCGATGGTGATGGCGCAAAGCACGTAGCAGACGGCCCCGACCAGCAGCGGCAGCAGCCGCTCGCGCCGGTTGTCCACCTTAAAGTCGGAAATGCGTCCCAATGAGCGCAGCACGCCCAACGCCAGCAGGGGGATGATCATCGCATAGAGCACGACAACCCACAGCAGGTAGAACTTCACATTGGCGGGATAATGCGCGAAAACGGTGAGCGTCAGTAGCACGACGATCAGGTAGAGGGGCAGCAGGAACGGGTGCAGCACCCACGATATTCCGTTCGAAAGTTTCTTATACATCATTCAAATTTATCACGGCCTCCCGCCCCGCAGCTGTCCGGCAATTGTCCATCCGGCGGGAAGGCATATTTCCGGCAGCACGGCCGTCCGGTAAAAGGGCGTACGCGAAGCCGCCGGGTCAAAACTTCGCTATATCTGTTTGCGGAGCCGGGCGACGGGAATACCCAGCATCTCGCGGTATTTGGCCACCGTGCGCCGGGCGATGCGGTAACCCTTGCCGTTGAGGATGTCCATCAGCGTCTCGTCCGTCAGCGGATGGCGCTTGTCCTCGTCGTCGATACACTCCTGCAGGATATTCTTGATCTCGTAACTCGACACCTCCTCGCCGCTGTCGGTCTGCATCGCCTCCGAGAAGAGCGACTTCAGAAGTATGATGCCGAACTGCGTCTGCACGTACTTGCTGTTCACCACGCGCGAGATGGTCGACACATCCAGCCCCGTGCGGTCGGCGATGTCCTTGAGGATCATCGGCCGCAGTTTCGACTTGTCGCCGTCCTTGAAATATTCCTGCTGGTAGTCCAGAATGGTCTGCATCGTACGCATAAGCGTATCGTGGCGCTGTTTGATGGCCGAGATGAACCATTTGGCCGAGTCGATCTTGTTCTTCACGAACTGGATCGCCTCCTTGTCCTTCTCGCG
>ENA-ORCP01003033-ORCP01003033.1-human-gut-metagenome-genome-assembly--contig:-NODE-3033-length-12865-cov-12.376838_pt1 | contig 12865 bp, 8 predicted proteins | sample MGYA00242990_ERZ507991 | MGnify/ENA primary metagenome ERZ507991 (study PRJEB26167, sample SAMN06115496) | human gut metagenome | host: Homo sapiens | place: China:Henan | collected 2015-05-07... | reverse complement strand
AAAACTTTTATCAGATACCATGACAATAGTCATGGTATCTTGTTAAAGTTTAGGTCAAGCCTTTTCAAAGGCTTGCAGGTGTGGACAGCGTCCACAGGTTTTAAAAAAACGAAATTATGTAAAATACCGCCGGCATTGTGGCAAGACAGCACACCGTTGTTGCCAGTATTGCTCCTGAGCCATAGTCCGGTGCGGCATCGTATTCTGCCGTAAGTATAGTTATTATAAGCATTGTAGGCAGCATTGAAAATACCGTTACGGCACGGACTATGTCCTCTGCCATGCCTATAAAATGCAGCACAAAAAATACACAAAGCGGCACTACAAGCAGCTTAATCGGTACTGTAAAAAGCACCTTAGTCTTGGCAAAAAGTTTTTTAAAACCACGCCTTCCGATATCAGCACCGAGATATATAAGTCCAAGATATTTCTGCATAGCTCCTATATTTGTAAGAGTATTCCAAAATATATTGTTCGGGTGTATATCTATGACCACCATTATAAGACCTATTACAAGACCTATTGTCATAGGCGTTACCATTTTTTTCAGATTAATTTCGCCTTTGCCCTTTGCGGAAGAAAGTATCATTACGCCTACAGTCCATGTTACAACAGTTTCCACTATAAGAAAAACCGCTATAAAAAGTCCCGACTTTTCCGGAAACATAGCCATTATAATAGGATAGCCTATTAAAGCACTGTTTACAAAAGCACAGGAACATATATGTGAGTTAATCTCAGGCTTTTTCAGTCCGAGAATTTTTCCGCTTAAAAAGCTTACCGCAAAATGTATAATATACATTCCTATAACACATAAACCGAAAGGCCATACAGATATAAGCTCGCTTCTTGTTCCGCTTGATGCCGTAAGAGTAAGCACCATAATGGGAATTATTACCTTCATCATAAATTTCGAAATGGCAAAAACCATATCATCTGTAATAAAGCCTATTCGCTGTGCAGCAAATCCCACTGCACTCCATGGTCCAAATCGTCCAGAAAACCTGCAAGTAGCGTGTCGGCAGGTGCAGGGGCTACAAAGTCGGCGGGAGCACTGATGCGGTCGAATCCGTTGATGACCAATACTGCACCTTTGCTGTTGAAAGCCTGTCCTGCCGAAAGAATTTCAGAAGGGAAGCTCTCACCACCCTTGTTGAGGGCGGTTACCTTATAGCTGCATACGATACCGGCGGGAAGAACGGTGCGGTAACTGTTTTTATCCACTACTGTGCCGTTGTCGAAGTCACCGTTGCCGATACGCGTATAAACGATGTACTTCTCGGGAGCGGCTGTCGGTTCCAGCGGGTCGTTTACAGCTTTCCAGCTCAACTCGATTTCATTTTCACCGATCATGCGCAATGCCATGTGGTCTACAGGCAAGGGCTGTACTATATAATCCATACGGTATTGCGAACAGAGAAACTGCAACATTCCTTTGTAGATAGCGCGGCTTACCGTAAATCGGAAGCGCGGGTCGATACCGTAACGCATATCGGCAAAGTTCTGGTGAGAAAGCAACTCAAGTAACATGGTCGGTACGCGTGGAACGCGGGCTTCATAGTATGATTGATTCCATTTGCCGCGGCGGGTCCATCGGGGTTCATACAGTGTGCGGATATCGCGTACGATATTGGATTGAATCAGGTCTGTCAGGTCGTGAGACAAGTAGCGTGATGCCCCATTGGCAAATACGCCGTTGTAGGCATCGGTCTGATAGATGCCGAGTGTTCCGATGATAGAGTCGTTAAGGGTAGTTCCTGCATCCGAGTGGAAGGCAAACGCCAGGTCTACCGGAATATTCAACCCCTTTTCCGTGGGGTTGGCGGCAGAACCGCCCGCCAGGTAGTTCACCCATATTCCACGGCTTTTATAGTCATCCGTGTAATCATTCTTTCCGTGGCTTTCGGAATATACGCTGTCCGGAATGCCGGCCCATTGCATCCAGTAACGGGCAGCCTCGCAAAAACGGGGATAACCGCTCTTTTGGTATTCGGTGATATAGGACGGTTGATATGCTGCCGGTATATTCTTTGCTGCATTTGATGCGTTGACGGTTTTGTCGGAGCTTTTCAAATTATCGGTTGCCCCTTCCTCAGAGATACGGCGGGCAATGTTTCCCATGCCGCCGCCAATCTTTACGGCATCGGCTGTGACTGTTTGTCCGGCTTTGGCAGAACGGTTGCTCAGAGTCACCTTGCAGGCATTGCTTTTTCCGGCATCAAAACCGAAAGTTCCCAGATAGACCCAAGTGCCGCCCCCCATTTTCTGGTTGACTTTGAATTGGGATACCCCGCCTTTATGATAAACGGTATAAAGGGCGTCGTCACTGCTGTTTGGAACAGTCTGATAGGATACATAGACTGCATATTGTCCGTTTTGAGGTATTTCGGGAATCCATTCGGCCGTGCTTTCTTTTCCTTTTTTGACGGTTTCTGCGATACGGAATGTACCTTCTTTAAAAGGATTTTCAAAGTCTATGTATTGCGGGCGAAGATGTGCGAATCCTTTTCCTGTGCCTTGCCGCCATACCTTGTCAGCGGTATGCTCGGTATAGGTAGAGTTGGTGTTAAGGCAACCGTCATTGTCGATAATGATTTCGGCAGTCTGGCAGTCGCGTTCACGCGGAAGCAGCACATTGGCTCCGGCGTTTTCCAGCATCGGAACAAGGTAGGGCAATACGAAGCTCTGTGTATACAGGTCTTCCACGGTTTGCAGACAGCGGGCACGCTGCCACTCCCAGCGGTTGAGTTTCGGTTCGTAGTAAAAGCCGTGGCTTTGCCATAAGGCAATATGACGGTTTTGCAGTCCGTTGGTTGGGGTATAAGGTCTGGAAACTTTGGTTACCAGAGGCTTTTCTACATCCTGGCTGAATGTAAGAGCCTTTTTGTCTTTTTTCGAACGCAACGCCTGGGGAATCAGTTCTTCGATACTATGTCTGTTGGTGCGTAGCTGTAGCCTGTACTTTGCAAATTCGGTGGGCAACAAGGCGTTGATACCTTTATAAATTTCGGCTACATTGTCCTCACGGAAAGGAATGTAGGAACAGTTCATGTTGGCAAAGAGTTGCAGGGTGTTGCCGTTTATGGCAACAGAGTCAACGGTGATGTGTCCTACGGATATTTCTTTTCGTGCAGTGGCATCCAGAAACTTGCCTATTTCCCGGCGGGTTTCTGTCGGAAACTCTTGCGCACCGCCCGTTTGGGGGATAAGGGCGGTGGCAAGCATGCTGAGCAAAAAGTGGAGTCTTACACTCATGATGATGATGTATTAAGTTAAATGTTCTTTTTGTCTTTCTTTATCAGTATGCAGAGTCCGATGAAGGTGAACAGTGCATTGAATATAAGCAGCTCATAGCTGAACTGATAACCGTTGAACCATGCTTCCGAGTTCTTTTGCAGGATGAAGCAAAGAAGCGGAGAGACGATGGCCACTAACGGTATGTATTTGTCCCGCACCTGCTGTTTCATGAAGATGCCGAAAGCAAACAGTCCCAAGATAGGACCATAGGTGTAGCTTGCCAGAATATATACGGCATCGATTACACTGGTATTGTTCAGCAGGTTGAATACAAAAATCGTAATACCCATTATTACGGCCATTCCTATGTGTACCCGTTTCCGGATTTTTACGATTTCCTCTTCCGTCCTTCCTCTTGTGCCGAGAATATCTACGGTGAAGGATGTAGTAAGGGCTGTCAGTGCGGATCCTGCTGCCGAGTAAGCCGAAGAAATCAGTCCGATAATAAACAGGATGCCTACAACGGCGGGGAAGTAATTTCCTGTAGCAATTAAGGGGAAAAGTTCATCACTTTTCTCCACTTGTATTCCTTGGCTGCCGGCAAATATGTAGAGCAGTACACCCAGCATCAGAAACAACAGAATGACGAAGAATTGCGAAATGACGCTGGTAATCATGTTCTTTTGTGAGTCCTTGAAATTCTTGCAGCTGAGGTTGCGTTGCATCATGTCCTGATCCAATCCGGTCATGGCTATCATGGTAAATGCTCCGGCAAAGAACTGCTTGAAGAAGTATTGCTTGCTGTTGACATCATCAAAGAAAAATATGCGGGACATATCGCTGTCGGCAATTGTACCGAGCATACCGGTGAAAGACAAATTAAGGTCGGAAGCTATATAGCAGATGCACAATACAACCGATACCACAAGGCAGAACGTTTTCAAGGAGTCCGTCCAGATGAGCGACTTTACGCCTCCACGGAAAGTGTACAGCCATACCAAAGCTACGGTGATGGCTACATTCAGAATAAACGGTAATCCGAATGGCTCGAATACCAGCAGTTGTAATGTCAGGCAGACGAGGAACAGCCGTACTGCCGCTCCAAGCATTTTGGAGATGAAGAAAAACCAGGCCCCTGTACGGTATGAGGACATGCCGAACCTGTTCTCCAGATATTCGTAAATGGAAACCAGATTCATCCGGTAGAATAAGGGGGTCAGAACAAAGGCGATGATTAATTGTCCCGCAATAAATCCCAGTACCATTTGCAGATAGCCGAAGTTACTTGCGGCAACCATGCCGGGCACGGATACATACGTTACTCCGGATATGCTGGAGCCAATCATAGCAAATGCCACCACATACCAGGACGATTTGCGGTTGCCCACGAAGAAACCTGCATTGTCTGCTTTTCTGCCGGCAATGTAAGAAACTGTGAAGAGTATTGCAAAATAGGCTGCAATGGTGATGATAACGGATAACGGGCTCATTGTATTGATTGGGTATTAGTGTTTACTGGTTAATAGGTTCCGGTTTGTATGAATAATCATTCTTGATAAAGCAAATAGGGCTTACGCTGTTCCTTGAACTTTTCCACATCGCCTTTCCAGCGGTTTTTGATTTCTTCGGCGCTCTTTCCTTCTATTATCATCTTGCGGACATAGTCTGTTCCTACCAGCAGTTCGAAGAACGGACGGAAGAAGTGGTCGCCTATGTTCAGGTTCTTATAAGCGTCAATTACGTAGCTCAGATCCACACCGCGCTTCCAAATCTCTTCATCGCTCATATTGCTGAGGTTTACGCCGTGGCATAGCTTGTTCAGTTGGGGCGGATTTTTGGCGCCGGGAACACTTTTGGGAGTAAAACTGTAATCATAGCCTGTCATATTGGGATGTCCGTATACCTGAAACGGGAGTGGGGTTCCTCTGCCCAGACTGACGGGAGTGGCCTCAAAATAGCAGGTAGCCGGATACAGATAGACGGCTTTCATGTTCGGCAGGTTGGGAGAGGGGGGAATGGGTAATGTGTATTTTGTCTGGTGCGTATAATTCTTGCAGGGTATGACGGTAAGGTCGCACACGCGTGAGGCCGGTAACCAGCGTTCTCCGTTTACCATTAATGCCAATTCGCCCAGTGTCATACCATGTACAATGGGAATAGGCAACCAACCCACTCCGGATTTGTATTTCATGTCCAGTATCGGTCCGTCTACATAATGTCCGTTCGGATTGGGGCGGTCCAGCAACACTACCTTGCGGTTATACTCGGCGCAGGCGTCCATCAGCCGGCACATTGTTATATAATAGGTATAGAACCGCAAGCCTACATCCTGGATGTCAATAACCAATATATCAAATTTTCTCATGGATGCTTCGCTCGGTTTCTTGTCTTTCCCGTCGTAAAGAGAAAGGATAGGGACGCCCGTTTTCTTGTCGACCGAACTGGATACGTGCTCTCCTGCATCCGCATCTCCGCGAAAACCGTGTTCAGGTGAAAAAATAGCTACTACATTGAATTTGTTTTCCAGCAGTATGTCCAGTAAATGCTTGTCTCCCACCATTCCGGTGTGATTGGAGAAGATTGCAATCCGTTTTCCTTTCAGGATTGGAAAATACTCTGAAGTTTGTTCATCGCCTAAGACAATGCGCTCTTTTTGTGCCTGACACAGTAATGAACTACATAGCAGGATGGTTAATAGTAGCAGTTTCTTCATAATAGTATTACTTAAGGAGAATTTGTATGGAACAAAGATACTTTTTATTTTAATATCAAAAACACTTATTTGGGAATATTTAGTATTATAATTATTAATTTACAATTACGACAAAACGCTCTTATCTGGTATTCAGGTATATATAGGAAAGAGGTGTATCGAGAAGAAAAACTTTCGTTCTTGATACACCTCTTGTTGTGAGTTATGCTTTTTTTCTGTTACCAGAGAACGGTTTGTGTCAATTTATATCCTTTAGCATTGTACTCGTTGATTTGAGCTTCTCCTACCGGAGCCAGATATGAACGATCGCTGAAATCGTCTCTTGCTTCGGCTGCTTCCGGCACATAGAAACCTGTCATCTCATCGGCGTTGGTTCCGTCATAGACTATGTATTTATATCCGTTACCATCGGGAACTGCTACGGTGGTGATGCCTATGTTGTCTTCTTCAAGATAATTGGGCAGTTCTTCCTCAAGGTTCACCCATAAGCCGAGCATTGTGTCCGGATATGTTTTGTTGTTCATATAATGCAGTTTCTTCCAACGTTTCAAATCAAGCAAACGGGAGTGCTCGTATACAAACTCCATGCGGCGTTCGCGGCGGATTTCCCAAATCAGCGGATCTACTTCGTAATCTCCCGCTACCAAATTGCCTTTGTCTCTATCTGGGTCGAAGTCGGCAGTGATGTCACTTAACATCATAGGTGCGGTTTGTTGCAGGCCTTTTTTTATTGCCGTTTCATCGAGAGGACGCTTGCGGATTTGGTTGATTGTTTTTTCGATGTCATCTTGAATGATAGGGTCACCGCCCATCAAAGCCAGTTCGGCTTTGGCTTCCAGCCAGTTTAACATGACCTCTGCCAGTCGCATTACCGGATAATCATTGGTATTAGTTATACTTTTATATTGAGGAGGATAAGTCTTGCCAAAATAGGTCGGGCCTACACGGTCAATGAATTTCCAGCTATAAAGCAAGGTACCTGCCTGGATACGAGGTTCATCCCAGAATGTAGCTTCAAAACGCGGGTCACGGGTTTTGGCCATGTTCTTGACATCAAGTTCGTCTGCTCCGGCAACAGTTGATTTTTTGTACACCTTACCGTCATTGCAGATGAATGATTTGGCTAATGCCAATGTTGCGCCACCTTGGCTTTCCGTACCGTTAGAGTAAGAAGCCACACAGTGAGTTACGTTGACTCCGGCATCATAATGTCTGTACATCAGTACCTCTTTGTTGCCGCTTAGGTCTGTTGAGCCGAACAGACTTTTGAAATCACCGGAAATCTGCCATTGGCTGTTTCCTAATACCTTGTCTCCTGCTTCCTTGGCCATAGTCAGATACTTCTTTGCAAGTTCAGTATCGTTCTTATGATATTTCTGCCAAGTTCCTTCGAATAACATCAGTCTGCTGACGAAACCGGCTGCAATAAATCTGTTCAGATATTGGGTTCCGTCATTTTCACGGATATTATTTAATGCAAAGTCAAAGTCATTGTACACATGTTCCATGACTTCGTTGCGTGGCGTGCGGTCTTTATACATTTCATCGGTATCTGCATCGCTAATGGATTTTCCATAATAGGGTACATCACCAAAGGTTTCTACCAGACGGCAGTATTCAAATCCACGGAAGAATCGGGCTACTCCCATCCAGTGGTTATAGGTTTCTTCTTCCAGCGCACTTTTATACTTCTCCAGTTTGTCAATCATTATATTCCATTTGCGTACCCAGGCAAAGTTCCAGTTACCGGCTGCGTATTGGGAAATCCAGGAGTTGGCGAGGTCGCTGGTGTTGTAACTTCCGCGGCTGGTGGGAACGGTATTCTCAAAAGAGGTCTGTTTTCCGGATGAAGCATTGTCATCAGAAAAATTGTATCCTCTCAAAGGAGCGTATGCGCTGCCCCAGCTATTGTTGTAACCCACAAAATAAACGGGGTATGCTTCGTTGACATAGAGTCGGTATTCGTTATCTGTCTTTCCATACGTTTCGTCCAGTGGCTTTGTCAATTCCGGACGTTCCAGAATAGAGTCGCACCCGCTTGTCATAAAGGTTGCGGCAGAAAGTAAAGCAAATATATATTTTTTCATATAATTCAGTTTATTAGAAGTTCAATTGTACACCTACTGACACACTCTTGAAAGTCGGGGTTCCTACACCGGTACGGCCGCTGTTATAGTTCTCTGCATTGAACATGGAGTAACCGGAGATTGCTTCCGGATCAATAGGAAGTCCGTTCAGGTTGTCAAATGTAAAGAAGTTTTCCAGCGCCAGATAGATGCGTGCCTTTTGCATGCGTACTTTCTTTATGATATTTTCCGGAAGAGAATAACCTAATGTGATATTCTTGATGCGGAAATAAGACATATCCAGCAGATAGCGTGACTGTTTGTAATAGTTGTAAGCATCGTTCGATCCGGATTGGTTCCATGGGCGTGCATAGAAAGCTCCTGTGTTCTCTTCAGTCCAGTAGTCACTTGCGATAGCGTCAGGAATAGCACCGTCAGCGGTATTATAACCGGGAATGGCAAGGAAACCGTCACCCCATATCTGACGTTTGCCTACACCTTGCATAAAGATAGAAAAGTCAAAGCCTTTATAATCTGCGCCCAGACGGATACCGTATTCAAATCTCGGTGTTTCATTACCAATTATTTCCTTATCGCCCGGGTCTTCTACAGTGCCGGCGCCATTACCCAGTTTTCCGTCTCCATTCAAGTCGGCATATTTTACGTCGCCCGGACCAAATTTGAAGTCACCGGATTGCAGGAAGTCCTGATATACTCCGTTCGGGTCTTTCAGTTTGTTCATTTCTTTAGCACCCGGAGTTCCTGCTGCCACTTCTTTTCCGTTCAAAGCCCATACAGTAACCAGTTCGCCGTTATTGTCATATACGAAATCATCTTTCTGATACAAACGTTCTGTTCTGTAGCCCCATATTTCGCCATATTTCTTGCCTACATAATAATCGCTGATTAAACGCGTATCACTGTATTCTGTAATTTCAGTTTGGGCATCAGACAACGTGAACATGGCATTAATGCCTAATCCGTTGTTGGAACGGTGGTTGTAATCCAATGAAACTTCCCAGCCGCGTGTTCTTAAAGAACCGTAGTTGCCTTTGGGAGCGGCTGCACCGAATGTATAGGCAATGCCCGAACCCGGTACAATCATATTACGTGTATCGCGTTGATACCAGTCGAATGTTACACCGAAATCACCGTGGAAGAAACGCGCATCAAATCCCAAGTCGAGTGTGGCTATGTCCTGCCATGTAATAGAAGAAGCAACGGCAGAAGGAGTACCGCGATAGAATAATTTCTGACCATCGGCACCCAGCCAGTTTACTTGTCCTGTGCCGAGAGAGGATACATACAAGCCGTTATCTACGGTTTGGTCGCCAATGATACCCCATGAACCGCGAAGCTTCAATGAGTTCAATGCGGGTTTTGCCCATTCCATAAAAGCTTCTTCACTTAAGCGCCAACCGGCTGAGAATGAAGGGAACCAACGCCATTTCATGCCAGAGGGGAACTTGGATGTACCGTCATAACGTAAATTGGCTTCCAACAGGTACTTTTCTTTGTAATTATAGTTGATACGGCCGAAGTAACCCATTTGACCTTCCCATTTTTGGTTTCCGCTTGCGGTCTGAGTGCCAACTGCGAGGTCGAACTGCGGGTTGGTGATATCTGTCAAATCTGTAATTTGTGACCAGTTGTCTTCATAGTCATAAGTCACCAGGTTCATACCAAGCAGAAACTTGAAGTTGTTATCGTCGTTTATTTGCCAGTTGTAATCGGTTGTTGCATTGAAGGTATGGCGACGTGCTCCTGAAGATTTTCTGTAGATATGGTCGGGATTTGAACCATGGGGAGTATATTCTTCGTACGGAAGTTTGTATGCGGGCATTGCACCTTCGGCTGCTGCGTCTACTTGTTGTCCCAAGTTGTTTACATAAATCTGATTGCCGTTGGCATCGGTTCTCGGCACACCGGCACTCCATGCGTTTGCTGCGCTATATCGTGTTCCGGGTTTCTTGATAACTCCTGTTTCGTTGGCATATGTATAGTCAAAATCAAATTTCCAGTCTTTGGTCACATTTACGGTTGTACCCAAGCTTATGTTGAGGTAATTATCTACTTGTGAAGCTGTATTGGCTTGTTTTGTTTCAGACCACGGACTGCGCAAGTCGTTTCCGTCTTCATTGACACCTAACGGCATGTTAGGACCCCAGCGATACAAGTACAGCCACGGGTCGGCAGTAGTGGATGAGGTAGAATAAGGGTATCTCTTGTCACGTGAGGAGAAGATAGAACCCGCACGTATAGTCAGATATTTGTTGATTTCGGTGCTTAAACGTACGGATGCGTTGTAGCGTGTAAAATCGTCTTTCTTGGCAGGCTTCATCATACCGTTCTGATGCAGATAGCCTAAGCCGATGTTGTAAGTTGTCTTGCCACTTTTGCCGTTGATTGAAACGTTGTGTGAGTGAGTCGGTGCCCATTCGCGTATCATATAATCATACGGGTCGAAAGTTCTCAGACCGATATTTCGTCCATTGGCATCCACATACCAGTCTCGCCCATATACATAAGGGTCGTCGGGACCTAACTTGCCGCCATATTTGTTTTGCCATTCGCGGGCACGCTCCAATCCGGATTCCGTCATAAAGAATGAAATACCGCCGGTGGCTGTTTTTCCGGAGCGTTTCATCGCTTCTACGCTGTATTCCAGTGCATTGAACTGTCCCATTTTCATCTCTTTTGCCATGTTTTGGAAAGAGAGATTGCCCTGATAAGAAACATTGACCCTATCACTCTTGGCGCCTTTTTTCGTTGTAATCAATACTACGCCGAATGCTGCTTTCGCACCGTAAATAGAAGCAGATGCAGCATCTTTCAGTACAGAAATGCTTTCTATATCATCGGGATTGACCATTTGGATAGAAGGTATTTCTACGTTGTCGAGCAAAATCAAAGGTGTAGCTTCTCCTTCGATGGAACCGATTTGTCCGCGTATCTTAATAATCGGGTCAGAACCGACTTCGCCGCTTGGTACCTGGATGGACAAGCCCGGAGTGGTACCTTGCAAACCACGACCGATATCGGCAATAGGACGTCCTTCCAATGTCTGATTCACGTTAACGGAAGCGACTGCTCCTGTCAGGTTCTCTTTTTTCTGTGAGCCGTAACCTACGACTACTACTTCATCCAATAATTCAGTGTCGTCTTTCAACACTACCCGTAGATTAGGAGTGGCCTTTATTTCTTGAGTGGTATACCCTACAAAAGAAATCTGTAAAAGTGCTCCTGCTTTAACATTCATTCTGATTTTTCCATTGATGTCCGTAATGCCGCCATTGGTAGTACCTTTTTCTACAACGTTGGCGCCAATGATAGGCTCGCCTTGGGCATCTACTACTAAAACATTTACAGCGACAGACTGCATCTGCTCTGTTACGCCATGGTTTTCATGGGAAGTAGATCGGGCAGCAAAAGTGTTACTGCTGCCAAGAAACAGTGCACAGATAGCCACTGTCATGAGGATTTTATGATTTTTAATTCCTCTTTTTTTGCGATCTTCATTCATAAGTGATTGATGATTTTGTTGTTAATAAAAATAGTTTTTCAGTTAGGTAAAAAAAGGGAGGATTAAGGGGTAAAATGAACTGTATATCCTCTAAGTCTCTTCATTGCTTCATAGGCATTTCTTCAATTTAAGGGTTCATAAATGATATGTTGTATCTCTTTTTTCTCTAAAAATCCAAGTCCACCGGGAACTTGGTATATATTAATTTTAAACTAAATCCAGTTAATTTCTTAACCTTGTCAGTCGTTTTAAGAGATAAATCTTATTATTAACAAAGGTGATAAAGTATTTTGTGTACTTCACACGTAACAAAGATATTATATTATTCAATATCAAGAACATTTCTTTGCATTTTTTTAATCTTATACTTTTAAATTTGCAAAGACAGTCTTTATATACCTTATATATATTAGAGTTTAAGGTTCTTCTATATTTAAAGAATGAAATTCTATCAGTCCATTCATCGGAGTTTCTTCAATTACGTCGAGCTCAATTCCAAACTCACCGGCAACTTCTCTTAAGATGTCCGCATAGCTATAGGCCAATGAGCCAACAAATCTGATGGGATAATTCTTATAGTCGTACTGGCAGACATTACGAGTGAAAAATCCTTTTAAATTATTAGTTATCAGTTCAAATACATAGTCATCGTTTGTATAGTCTGCCAAGAAGTAAGAAATTGTTGAGAGGAAACGGTTTGGGAAAGGACGGTTATATACCGATTCCATTACTTCATTAGAGCTGATACGAAATTTTTCAAAAAAATCGGCCATTACATCCTTAGGTGCCAAGCCTTTTAACACATCAGACAGAAACATTTTGCCTAATACAGCTCCACTGCCTTCATCGCCTAGGATATAACCACCTGCCTTGACGTTCTTGACTACTATTTTCCCGTCATAAAAGCATGAATTAGAGCCTGTTCCCAAGATACAGGCAATGCCGGCTTCACATTTAAACAGACCGCGTGCCGCTGCAAGCAGGTCACTTTCAACCTGAATAGGGGTCTTGAATTGTGCTACTAAAGATGCACCCAATATATTCTTTTTTTCATAAGAAGTACATCCGGCTCCATAATAATATACTTGTTCCAATTTCTTTTTGAAAAAAATATCGGGCAATCCTAAACGTACACTCCGGCTAATTTCTCTTCTTGTTTGAAAAAAAGGATTCAATCCCTCGGTAAAAACACGCTGTATCAAGTGGTTGTCTTCAACCAGTGCCCATTCAGTTCTTGTAGAACCACTTTCCGCAATCAGTTTCATAGCTAATTAGTTTTAGAATTGAATACAAATATATAGTTATTTTTAATATTCTTGAGATAAT
>ENA-ORCP01003028-ORCP01003028.1-human-gut-metagenome-genome-assembly--contig:-NODE-3028-length-12887-cov-47.776034_pt1 | contig 12887 bp, 7 predicted proteins | sample MGYA00242990_ERZ507991 | MGnify/ENA primary metagenome ERZ507991 (study PRJEB26167, sample SAMN06115496) | human gut metagenome | host: Homo sapiens | place: China:Henan | collected 2015-05-07... | reverse complement strand
TTGCAGAATCGGCATCGGCGTGGGTTTTCCCAGCAGCTGCGCCGCGCCGTCAAACGTGTCATGGTCGGTCACGGCAAGGAGCGTCACGCGGTGCTTGTCCGCCAGCGCCACCAGCTCCGCGGGCGTAAGCAGCCCGTCGGAGGCAGTGGTGTGGGTGTGCAAATCAGGCTTCATGGGGGTCAGTTGGGTGATTTTCGGGCGCATCCGCCGTCTTATCAGGCGTTTCGGCGCTCTTTTCAGGCGTTTCGGCGGACTTTTCGGAATTTTCTTCCTTCTTTTCGTCCGCCATATCCTGCATCATCACATCGCCCGTGGTGCGGGTGTCGGCATTCTGAATATCCGGCAGCGCGCCCGTTTCCATCAGGGTAACGAACTCGCGGCGGCTGATGGTGTCGTACTTGAGCAGCGCGTCCACCAGCTTCTCCATGCGGTCGCGGTTGGCGCTCAGGGCGTCCACCGCCTTCTGGTAGCATTCCTCCAGCAGGCGCTTGACTTCCGCGTCGATGCGCGCCGCCATTTCTTCGCTGTACCCGCGGCTCTGCCCGAACTCCATGCCGACGAACACTTCCTGATCGCCGTCAAGATAGACCGGCCCCAGCTTTTCGCTCATGCCGAACTGCGTCACCATGCGGCGGCAGACTTCCGTCGCCTTCTTCAGGTCGCTCGTTGCGCCGGTGGTGAACTCGCCCAGATAAAGCTGCTCCGCGGCATGACCGCCCAGCCCCATCGCCACGAAGTCCATCAGCTGGCTGTAAGTCTGCAAATCGTCCTCTTCCGTCGGCAGGGACAGCGTGTAGCCGCCCGCCTGCCCACGCGGGACGATGGTAATCAGGTGCACCTCGTCGCAGTTGGGCAGGACGTGCCCGACGATGGCGTGACCCGCCTCGTGGATGGCGACCATGCGCTTGTCGCGCTGCGTCACCTTGTGGCTGCGCTTCTCCGGGCCCATCTGCACGCGGGAGATTGCCTCCACCAGCGTCTGCTGATTGATGGCCTTCAAGCGCCCGCGCGCCGCCAGAATCGCGGCTTCGTTCATGATGTTTTCCAGCTCCGCGCCGGTGGAGAAAGGCACGCGCTTGGCGATATTCTCCAAATCCACATCATCCGCAAGGGGCTTGCCCTTGGCGTGCACCTTCAGGATGGCAACACGCCCCGCCATATCGGGGTAATTGACGAGAATCGTGCGGTCAAAGCGGCCGGGACGCAGCAGCGCGGGGTCAAGAATATCGCGGCGGTTCGTCGCCGCCATGACAATAACGCCCTCGTTGATTGCGAAGCCGTCCATCTCGACCAGCAGCTGGTTCAGCGTCTGCTCGCGTTCGTCGTGTCCGCCGCCCAGACCCGCGCCGCGATGGCGACCCACCGCGTCAATCTCATCAATAAAGATGATGGACGGGGCAGCGCGCTTGGCTTGGTCGAACAGGTCACGGACGCGACTCGCGCCCACGCCCACGAACATCTCCACAAAGTCAGAGCCGGAAATGGAGAAGAACGGCACGCCCGCCTCGCCCGCAACCGCCTTGGCCAGCAGGGTTTTGCCCGTGCCGGGCGGGCCGATGAGCAGCACGCCCTTGGGGATGCGCGCGCCCATGTCAATGTACGCCTTGGGGTTGCGCAGGAAGTCCACCATTTCCTTGAGTTCTTCCTTCTCTTCCTCCGCGCCCGCGACGTCGGCGAACGTCACCTTGTTCTTGTTCGGGTCATGGATGCGCGCCCGGCTTCTGCCGAAGTTCATCACCTTGCCGTTGCCGCCGGTCTGCGCGCGCATAATCAGCCAGAACATCACGCCGCAGAGCACCAGCGAAATTGCCAGCGGAATCAAATCATACCACCACGGGGTGGTCAGCGGCTGACGGTAGATGATGGTGAACGCCAAATCCTTGACGGACACCTCGTCCAGCGGCTTATCAAGCTTCGCCGCCTGCATTTGCCGCGCGGTGACGATGAAATCAGCGCCGATGGTGGTTTCAAAATCGTAGTTCTTGTCAGGGAAATCCGCGTCGGCGACCGTTGTTGTTGTCGTCACGCCCACCAGCGACGTGCCGCGGATGGCGACGGAGCGAACCTGCCCTTCCTCAATCATCGTCAGCAGCTGGGGATAGGTGATGCGGCGGTCACGGGTATTGCTGCCAAAGCCACTGGTGAACAGCATCGAAATGGTGAGCACCATCAGCAGCAAAACCGCGACGTAGCCGAACATCCCGCGAGACTTCTTCAATGCGAGCATCCTCCTTCCGTTCCAGCGCCATCCGCCTGTTGCGGCATATACCCATATAGACGAATGACGTGTGCGGAAAAATCCATCTTTACAAAAATTTTATGGTAACACCGCGCAAATGAGGTGGTCGGCTGGCGAATGAATTTTTCGTCAGATGCAAATGCAAATTTCGAAGGTTTACTGGATGTAAATCGAGAAATTTGCATGCCGCAGATGGCGGAAAAGACATCGCCAGACGCGCCGCCGAATTGTGCGGTGGTGCCTTATCTTTATTTGGGGAAAAATCGGCTGATTTATTCGCGCGCCGCGCCGTACACGCGGCTGTCCAGCACGCCGATGTCCGGCAGATTGCGGTACTTCTCGGCGAAATCCAGCCCGTAGCCGACGACGAACTCATCCGGAATCTTGAAGCAGTGGTAATCCACCGTCAGGTTGTGTTCGGGATTGCGGCGGTCGGGCTTGTCCAGCAGCGTCGCAATGCGGATGGAGGACGCGCCGCGGCCCATCAAATACTTGCCGAGGTAGAACAGCGTGTTGCCGCTGTCCACAATGTCCTCCACAATCAGCACGTCGCGCCCCTTAATGGACACGGACAGGTCTTTCTCCAGATTGACCACGCCGGAGGACTTGGTGGAGTTGCGATAGCTCGACAGCGCCATGAAATCCAGCGTCACGGGCAAATCGACTTCGCGGATGAGGTCGGAGAAGAAGACGCTCGCGCCCTTCAAAATGCAGACCATCACCAGATCGCGTCCCTGATAGTCGTGGGTGATTTCCCGTCCCAGCTGGGCAACGGCCTTCTGGATGTCCTCACGCTTGACGAGAATCTTCGTCATGTCTTGATACAGCTTGGCATTGGTGTCCATCGTGTTGTCCTCCTAAATATATGTAGGTTTCTATGTTGACTTAGTTGGCGTTGTCCTTTTTTTCGCGCAGGGGTGCGCCGCAGCGTTTGCACTGTTCGAGCTTGTCGTAGGGGTCATCCTCAATCTGCGACCACTTGATGACGCCGGACAGCGGGCGGTATTTCGGATTGAGCGATTCGCAATTCGGGTCAATGTGGTAGTACGTTCCGCCTTCGGGATTGTAGTAAATCAGCAAGTCCGGATGGCTGGTGTTCAGCACGGGCTGGGTGGCAAGGGCGTTGGTCGGGGTGGCGGTGCTTTCCTGCTCGTTGCTTTGCAGCGTCGCGGGGTCAACGTACCACACGCCGTCCTCCTTGACCATGCGCACCTTCCACAGGTAGACGCTTTCGCCCAGGGTGTTGTTCTTGTTGATGACGGCGCGCACCGTCACCATGCGGGCGATGTCGTTCGATGTGCCCGTGATGGCCGTGAAATCCCAGCTGACGGGCGTGCGGTTGGTCAGCACCTCGCCGAAGAGCTTCTGCGTCACCGCGTCCGTGCCACCCTTGATGCTGCTGCGCCACGACGGGGCCGTCAGGTTGACCATTTGGCTGATGGCGTTGTTCTTCCACAGCGTGAAGAAGGAATGCAGCTGCGCGTAGCACTCCTCGGAGTCATCCACAGGCGTCGCGGTGGGCGTGGGCGCGGGATTGGGCGTGTCCGTCGCGGTCAGGTTGACATCGAGGCTGCTGCCTGATGTACTCCCTTGCTGCATCTGACCGGACTGATTCGGCTGCGCGGGGTTCTGATTGTCCGCCGCATTCGTCGCCAGTGCGCTGACGAGGCAGACGACCGCCGCCGACGCCAGCAAAAGCGACAGCACCAGCCGCGCGTTGGGCGTGACCAGCTCGCGGAGCCACAGCGCGGCGATGCTCGCCACCGCGCCGACGAGGACGACCCACTTCACCGCTGTCCACGCGAAGACCATGCTCAAGATGAAAAGAATCGGCAGCACGCCGAACATCAATACTTTTGCAATCGTATCCCACGGGATTTCCCTGTGCGCCGCCGGCTGCACCCGGAAGCCGCTGCGCCCCGACGTCGGGTACACGCGCTGACCGTCGGGGGTGTACTGCGCGTACTGCTGCTCCGGCGGCAAATCCGTTTCCTGCGGATTCTGCTGGCTGTACCCCTGCTGATTGTACGCCGGATTCGGCTGCTGATACCCCTGCTGCTCGTAGGGCTGCTGATACCCGCCGGGCTGCACAAACCCCTGCTGGTCATACGGCTGCTGCTGATAAGGCTGCTGGGCGTATGGCTGCTGATAGCCCTGCTGCCCATACGGCTGCTGATAACCCTGCTGCTCGTAGCCCTGCTGACCGTATGGCTGCTGATAACCTTGCTGCTCGTAGCTCTGCTGACCGTATGGCTGCTGATAACCTTGCTGACCATAGGGCTGCTGATAATCCGCATACCCCTGCTGACCATATTGCGGCTGCCCATAGCCGTTTTGCGGCGCGTAGCCCTGACCATAGGCATCATTGGGCGCGTAGCCGCCATTCGGGGCATAGCCCTGCGCCGGCGGATAATTGCCCTGCGAAAAACCGGGCTGCTGAGGATTCTGTCCGGCGTCCCCGGCGCCATCATAGGGTGGACGGCTGTTGCTCATCCGGCTTCCTTTCCTTTCTTCCGCGCGTTTGTGCGCGAAGTTCCCTGCCGCGCCTGCGGACGGAGGAATTGCACCCTCCCGCGCGCGGACTTTCACGCAAGCGCCTGAATCGCGCTTTACATGATAACGCATCTTACAGTATAGCACAAAAAAATGGCTTGTAAATAAGAAATCGGAAAAATTCATGGTTTGTTCGCCTGTAAGTATGGAAAGATTTTTACTTCGGTGCGCGTTTCCGTCCTCCATTCCGCATTATTTTCGCTTTTCCGCTTGCAAAAGTCGTTCGGCTATGGTAAGATAGAGCGTGCCGACGAAAGTCAGCGAAATATTGGAAGCGATGACCGGGAAACAGTAGCGCGTGCAAGTCCCCTTCCTATTTCCAAATGAGAATGTGCCAAGATGCGAAGCGAATTTTTTCTGCTGGCTAACGGGAGTGAAACGCAGCGTAGCAGCGCTACGCTAAGTGGAACGAGCGGACGCCAGAAGGAAAAAGGCGCGAGCAGATGGCACAGGCGAATGCAGGAAATAGGATATCAGAGAGCCGCCGGGTGGTGCGAGGCGGCAGGGCGCACAGCGTGAACCTTCATCCCGCGAGTTTTTCGGCGTGGGCAGCCTTATCGCCCATCAAGCGGCGGCAATCGGATTTTTCCTTGCCGCAAGACGAGTGGTACCGCGGATTCAGTCCGTCTCATCAAACGATGGGACGGGCTTTTTTCATCCAACTGTAAGGAGGAACATCCGGAATGAACGAGAAGATCGAAGCCCTGAAAAGCAGCTTTGATTCCGAGCTGAAGAAGATCGCCAACATGGTGGATCTGGAAGCCCTGCGCGTGAATTACCTCGGCCGCAAGGGCAAAGTGACCGACGCGCTCAAGGGCATGGGCGGCTTGACCGACGAGCAGAAAAAGACCGTCGGGCGCGAGACGAACGATCTGAAAACCGCCATCACCGTCGCCTTGGCGGAAAAGCTGGAAGCGCTCAAGGCGCAGGAATTGCAGCGCGAAATCAACGCCCTGCCCGAATTTGACATCTCCATGCCGCCGGACATGACCCGCGGGTCGTATCACCCGATTACGCTGGTGCAGCGCCAGTGCGAGCAGGTGTTCAAGTCGATGGGCTTCACGGTGGAAGATTACGCCGAGGTGGTGACGGACTACGAGTGTTTCGAGAGCCTGAACATTCCGAAGTTCCACCCCGCGCGCGACATGCAGGACACCTATTATCTGGACAACGGGCAATTGCTCAAAACGCAGACCTCCGCCGCCCAGAACGCCATCTACCGCCGCTACCGCGATGCGCTGGTGAACGACGGCGTGCCGATTAAGGCGATTTTCCCCGGCCGCTGCTTCCGCAACGAGGCGACCGACGCCTGCCATGAGAACACGTTCTTCCAGATGGAAGGCATCATGGTGGACAAGGACATTTCCATCGCGAACCTGATTTACTTCATGAAGACGATGCTGAGCGAGGTGTTCCGCAAGGACATCAAAGTCCGCCTGCGTCCGGGCTTCTTCCCGTTCGTTGAGCCGGGCTTTGAGCTGGATATCTCCTGCCTCATCTGCGGCGGCACGGGCTGCCCGTCGTGCAAGCATTCCGGCTGGCTGGAACTGTGCCCCTGCGGCATGATTCACCCCGAAGTATTGAAAGCCGGCGGCATCGACCCGGAGCAGTACACCGGCTTCGCGTTCGGCTTGGGCATGACGCGCCTTGCCATGATGAAGTACGGCGTGAAGGACATTCGCGACCTGAACAGCGGCAGCCTGACGCGCTTGGCGCAGTTCACGGACGACGAGTAATGCGGAGGAAAGACGAACATGCTGATCTCAATGAACTGGATTTCCGACTTCGTTGACCTGACGGGTCTTGACAAGATGGCGCTGATTCGCCAGTTCTCCCTGTCCACGGCGGAAGTTGAGAATGAAATTTTCCACAAGGGCGCGGATTTGTCCGGCGTTGTCGCCGCGCAGATCGTCAGCGTAGAGAATCACCCCGAATCCCACAAGCTGCACCTGCTGAAGGTGGACGCGGGCGACGGGCAGCTGACCGACGTGGTCTGCGGCGCGCCGAACGTGCAGCTGGGCATGAAAACCGCGTTCGCGAAGGTGGGCGCGCAGCTGGGCGACATCACCATCAGCCCGCGCAAGCTCGCCGGGTACACGTCCTACGGCATGTGCTGCTCGGAGAAGGAAATCGGCATCAGCGACGACAATTCCGGCATCATGGTCCTCCCGGAGGATGTTCCCTGCGGCACGGATTTGAAGGCGCTCTACCCCATTGACGACATTATCTTCGAGGTGGACAACAAGTCCCTGACGAACCGTCCCGACCTGTGGGGGCACTACGGCATGGCGCGCGAATTCTCCACCCTTTCCGGCCGTCCGCTGAAAGCCCTGCCCGTGGCGGATTTGGCGGCGTACAGCAATCTGCCCGCCATCGACATGAAGATTGAAGACCCGCTGTGCCAGCGCTACTCCTGCCTGCGGGTGGAGAACATCAACCGCCACGTCAGCCCGATGGCGATGCGTATCCGCCTGAACTACTGCGGTATGCGCGACATCAACTTCCTCGCCGACCTGACGAACTACCTGATGCTGGAAATGGGGCAGCCGATGCACGCCTTCGACAGCCGCAAGGTGGAGAAAATCCGCATCCGCCGCTTCCCGGAGAGCTTCCCTTTCCAGACGCTGGACAAGGTGGAGCGCACCATCGACCCGAACACGCTGATGATCTGCAACGGCGACAAGCCGGTTGCCATCGCGGGCATCATGGGCGGTCTGGACAGCGAAATCGTCGATGACACGACGAGCCTGACGCTGGAATCCGCGACCTTCGACGCGGCGTCCGTCCGCAAGAGCAGCGTCCGCCTCGCCCACCGCACCGATGCCTCCGCCCGCTACGAAAAGAGCCTTGACCCGGAAATGACGACCGTCGCCATCGCCCGCTTCGTCAAGCTCCTCCAGGAATACGACCCGGAAATGCGCGTCACCTCCCGCCTGACCGACGAGTACGCCTTCCACTATCCGAAGGTGCAATTGTCCTTTGACAAGGCGTTTGTTGACCGCTACACCGGCATCAACATCTCCTCCGACGAAATCATGCACACGCTGACCGCGCTGGGCTTCGGCATGACGCGGGACGGCGATTCCTTCACCGCGGACGTCCCCTCCTGGCGCGCGACGAAGGACGTAACCATCAAGGCGGATATCATCGAGGAAATCACCCGCATCTACGGCTACGACAACTTCGACCTGCACACGGCGGAATCCCCGCTCTACCCGGTTCGTATGTCCACCGAAAAGACGGTCGAGGACAAATTGAAGGACATCCTCGTCAAGCGCTATTCGCTGCACGAGGTGCATTCCTACATCTGGCAGTACGCCGACGACTACAAGAAGCTCGGCATCGCCGTTGAGGACAACGTGAAGCTGCTCAACGCCTCCAACCCCAACATCGAGACGCTGCGCCGCTCCATGATTCCCACCCAGCTGTGCCAGGTGAAGGGCAACACGGGCTATGCGCCGTCGTTCGGCATCTTCGAGATTGGTCACATCGTCGACGGCGTGGACGAGAACAAGCTGGCGAAGGAGCACAAGAAGCTGTGCGTGACGCTCTTCAGCAAGGTCGATAACGTGGAAACGCTGTATTTCCGCCTGCGCGACATGCTGTGCGTCGCCGTGAGCGACATTCTGCACAAGGATTTGTCCTTCCATGCAATGACCGCGACCCACTCCTATGAGCATCCGAAGAACCTGAACGCCATCGTGCTGGACGGCGTTGACCTCGGCGAAATCGGCGTGGCGCACCCGGTTGTCGGCAAGAACATCGACAAGAAGGCGGCGATTGTGTTTGCCGAAATCGACATGGAAGCGCTTGCGTCCATCGCGCCCGCGCCCATCGTCTACCGCGAGCCGTCCCGCTTCCCCGGCATGGAGCAGGATTTGACCTTCGTGGTCAATCGCTGCCAGCCGATTCTGGACGCGGTGAAGGCGGAGAACTCCCCGCTGGTGCAGAAAGTGACCGTGCTGGGCACATACAGCGACATCACCGGCAAAACCATCACGATTCGCCTCTCCTTCTCGCACCCGGAGCGCACGCTCACCCGCGACGAAGTGCAGGCGGTTGTTGACGGCGTGGTTGCGCGGCTGAAGGGGCAAGGGATTGAACTGAAGAAGTAAGGGTAACACCGCACAAATGAGGTGGTCGGCTGGCGAATGGATTTTTCGTCAGATGCAAGTGCAAATTCCGAAGGTTTACTGACGGTAAATCGAGGAATTTGCATGCCGCAGATGGCGGAAAAGACATCGTCAGACGCGCCGCCGAATTGTGCGGTGGTGCCCTAATCCGCCTTCCCCTGCCCCTCTGCTTTTGTCGGCGGAGGGGCGTTTTTTGTGCTTCCGCGAAATTCGAGATTGACAACTTCCCCCGATGGTGGTAAACTGGAAAAAACGGAAGTTTTCCGCCCATTTTCGTCGCTTGTTAGGAGGATTGCTATGAGTCCCATTGCCGCCCGGAAAAAGACCATCATCTGGATGATTGCCGCCATCGTGCTGGCAGTCTCTTCCATCGCACTTGGCGCCGGTCTCATCGTCAGCCACAATTCGCTGACGGACACCCGGAATCAGCTGACGGACACGCAGAGCGCGCTATCCTCCACCCAATCCACCTTAGCGGACGCCGAAAACAGCCTGTCCGCCGCGAAGGACACCCTCGCATCTACCGAAGCCACCCTCGCGGACACGCAGACCACGCTGGACACGACCGCCGCCGCCTTGACGGATACCCAGACCACCCTCGCGTCCACCGAAGCCACCCTCGCCGAAACGCAGGGCACGCTTGCTGACCGCGAAACCGAGCTGTCCGCCACAAAGGACACCCTTGCGTCCACCGAAGCTACCCTCGCCGAAACGCAGGGCACGCTTGCTGACCGCGAAACCGAGCTGTCCGCGACGAAGGACACCCTCGCATCCACCGAAGCCACCCTCGCCGAAACGCAGGGTACGCTTGCTGACCGCGAAACCGAGCTGTCCGCCACAAAGGACACCCTCGCGTCCACCGAAGCCACCCTCGCAGAAACGCAGGGCACGCTTGCTGACCGCGAAACCGAGCTGTCCGCGACGAAGGACACCCTCGCGTCCACCGAAGCCACCCTCGTCGAAACGCAGACTGCCCTGAACAGCCGCGACACCACGCTGGCATCCACGAAGGACACGCTGATGATCACCCAGACCGAACTGGCGGCAGTGAAGGACACGCTGTCCACCACGCAGAACGAACTGGACACCTTGAAGGCATCCCTGCCGGCGAAGGAATATGAACTGGAGAACACGAAGGAAGCGCTCGCCGCGACGGAAGCCGAACTGGCGGTGACGCAGAACACGCTGACTGCCGCGCAGACGGAGCTGTCCGACACAAAAACCAGCCTGTCCGCCACCGAAACCGAGCTGACCGCGACGAAGGACACCCTCGCCGCCGCCACGACGGAATTGTCCGACACCAAGACGGCGCTGACCGCCACCGAAGCCGAACTCACGACAACGAAAGACACCCTGACCGCGAAGGAAGCCGAACTCTCCGCGACGAAGGACACCCTGACTGCGAAGGAAGCCGAACTCACCGCGACGAAAGACAGTCTGACCGCAAAGGAAGCCGAACTCGCCGCAACGAAGGACAGTCTGACCGCGAAGGAAGCCGAACTCACCGCGACGAAGGACAGTCTGACCGCGAAGGAAGCCGAACTCACCGCGACGAAGGACAGCCTGACCGCCGCCACGACGGAGCTGGAAGCCACCAAGGCAACCCTTGCCGCGGCAGAGGCGGAATTGACGACGACGCAGGAAACCCTCGCCGACGCGCAGGCGATTCTGGCGGCGTCGAACGAATCGCTGAGCTTCGCGAAGCTGAACCCGGCGACGCGCGGCACTGACCCCGGCATTGCGCCCTCCCCGATGGCAAGCGCGGTTCGCGACCCGTCGGAAGCCGTCGCGTTCCTGCTTGTGACAGTCGGCACAAAGACGTACGAGCCGATTCCGCTGCTGGAGGACGGGTACTACCGGCTGATCCACGGCGTGTGCGTGAACATCATCCACGTCACGGAGACGAGCATCGAGATGACCGACGCCAGCTGCGCCGACCACGACTGCATCGCGCAGGGCATCGTGACGCTGGAGAACAAGGACACGCGCGAAGGCGGCAGCTACATCATCTGCCAGCAGAACTATGTGACGCTGCGGCTCTGCACCCGCGCGGAGCTGGAAGCGGAAGGCATTGTGCTGCAATAATCGAGGATTTGACCGGGGGCGGCGCAGGCTGCCTCCGGTTTTTTGCATAATCAGAAATATCCCCAAGGAGGAAAACGCCCATGCTGACGTATCATCCGACCACCGAAGCCGAGAAGGAAACCATCTGCGCGTGGCAGTACCCCGGCGAATACGCGATGTACAACAATCCGCCGTATGCCGAGCAGAAGAAGCACGGATACGGTTTCGCGAATCCGGCAAACAATTTCTATTCCTTTTACGATGGCGAAACGCTGGTGGGCTTCGTGAACCTGTCCGATGAGGGCGACGAGGTGTTTTTCGGCATCGGGGCGCATCCCGACCACTGCGGACAGGGGTACGGCACGCAGATGACGGCGCTGGCGTGGGATTTATCCCAGCGGCTGTATCCGGGCAAGCCGATGTATCTGGAAGTGCGGACGTGGAACACGCGCGCCGTTCGCTGCTACGAGAAGGCGGGATTCCGGGTGGTGGGCGAGCCGGTGAAGCGGGTGACGCTCAGCGGAGAAGGGACGTTTTACCACATGGTGCGTCAGGCGCAGGGATGATTCCGCGCAAGATGTTGATTTGCCAAGCGGCATCCGCTGCGAATTTGACATTCGCCGCCTTTCGGGGCGGCTTTTTGTTTTTCCCCGCTGAAAGCCGCCTGAAATCTCTATGAATATGTAAAATTCAGTTGAAAACAAGCGCAAAGTGTGGTAAAGTAGATACGTATGCGATTTTTCCCCGCACAGGCGGAATTCTGCTGCATTGCGGCACGCTCGGAGGAAACGAACCATCATGACGATTATGAATGTCTTATCCCTGTTCGGCGGACTGGGGCTGTTCCTGTTCGGGATGCAGCTGATGGGCGAAGCGCTGGAAAAAGCGGCGGGTACACGGCTGAAAAAGCTGCTGGGCATGGTCACGGGCAACCGTTTCCTCGCCATGCTCGCGGGCATCACCATCACGGCGGTGGTGCAGTCCTCCTCCGCGACGACGGTCATGGTCGTCGGCTTCGTCAACGCGGGGCTGATGTCCCTGACGCAGGCGGTCGGCGTGATTATGGGCGCAAACATCGGCACAACGGTCACGTCGCTGCTGCTGTCGGTGCAGATTGACTTTGCCGCCATCTTCACGTTTCTGGGGCTGATTCTCTCGAATCTTCCCGACAAGTACAGAACCGCCAAGCAGTTCGGCACCATCACGATGGGCTTGGGCATCCTGTTCATCGGCATGAACACCATGTCCGGCGCGATGGAGCCGCTGCGGACGTGGGAGGGCTTCCAGACGGCGATGGCGTCCATCAACAACCCGATTCTGGGCGTGCTGATTGGCGCGGGCATCACCGCCGTCCTGCAATCCTCCGCCGCCAGCATCGGCATCCTGCAAACGCTCGTCGCGCAGGGGCTGATTGGGCTGGACAGCGCCATCTTCATCCTCTTCGGGCAGAATATCGGCACTTGCGTCACGGCGCTGCTGGCGTGCGCGGGCACAAACTCCACCGCCAAGCGCGCGGCGACGGTGCACCTGCTCTTCAACGTCATCGGCACAGTGATTTTCGTCATCATCGCCTGCTGCCTGCCGCTGGCAAGCTGGGTCGAGATGCTCTCCCCCGGCAATCTCAAGCTGCAAATCGCCATTGTCCACATTCTCTTCAACGTCACGACGACGGCGCTGCTGCTGCCCGCCGCAAGCTGGCTGGAGAAGCTCGCTTGCCTGATCATCAAGGACGACGGCTCGACCGCCGAGGAAATGAAGCTGCTCTACTTTGACGCGCGTATGCTCAAAACGCCCCCGATTGCCGTGGCGCAGCTGTTCAACGAGGTGCAGCGCATGGGAAGCATCGCGATGGGCAACTTCCAGCGCGCGATGGAGTGCTTCAACGAGTGGGACGCGAA
>ENA-ORCP01003024-ORCP01003024.1-human-gut-metagenome-genome-assembly--contig:-NODE-3024-length-12899-cov-4.384105_pt1 | contig 12899 bp, 7 predicted proteins | sample MGYA00242990_ERZ507991 | MGnify/ENA primary metagenome ERZ507991 (study PRJEB26167, sample SAMN06115496) | human gut metagenome | host: Homo sapiens | place: China:Henan | collected 2015-05-07 | study... | reverse complement strand
CAACGATGTCATCGCCGGTTGAGCGAAGATAAAGCATGTGAGAAAACTTGTCATCGGAAGTCTCGCACCATGGAATATCAGGCAATATCGGGAATTATTAGAATCGATCAGTCACTATACAAACCTTGGGGAAGGTTTTTACTGTCTAACACGAACGGAAAGTCCAAAACAGATTCGTGATTTTTCCCGTCTTTATCAGATTTCCATAAGCAGTGTTCCATCCATTCCGGATCCATTTTATATAAAGAAAGAACACTTTTCCATTCTGCAGGAATTTATCTGCTGAAAAGTTTCTGCGCAAAACATTTTTTTAATATATCACATAATTGTAACCAGCGAATTTCCTTTTGGGAACAAAGGACTTTGATCCGCTTTGTCATACAGTAAGTAATAACGGGGGATAACTACATTGGATTCTAAACATATGAAAAAGCTTTATTTAGAGCTCTCTTCCTTAGAACATATGGGGACAACCATCTGGTTCGAAGGTGTGCCAAGCAATTCAAAAGAGGTCACAGAAGAGCTTTCCGTCACAGAAGAAAATTCTTACATGAGAGATTATATATTCAACGAGGGGGTGTTAACAGAATTACATTTTGATAAGATCAAAAAAACGAACCTTTGATAACGGTCTGTACATTTTGCAGACAGATCCGGTATCATAACAGTTGACAGGGATGGAGTACCTCAATGCCCACCCGGTCAGAATAAGAAAAAATATCTAAGACGATATACAAATCCGACAAAAAGAAACGGCAGAGTTTTACCGAACATAAGCTCTGCCGTAAAATAAGAGTAAATAACTTTGAATTTACATATCATTATGCTACAATAGGAACACAAACGATAATTCTTAAGAAGAAGAGGGTTCTTAACATGAAGAAAAAATTTGTCCCTATTTTGGCTGCCGGCGCTCTGATCGTCGTCATTATCTGTTTTATGCTTCTCGGAAGCATCATAGAAAAATATACACCTTCCAAAGAACATATGAATTTATCTGATTATTATAATCTGTCCGGCGAACAGGACGTAGCTCTGATCTTAGATAACCAGATTCTCGACGCAAAAGGAAAACTCCTTAACGGAACTGTCTATCTTGATTATGAAACTGTATGTTCTTATCTGAATGACCGTTTTTACTGGGATCACAATGAAAATAAACTTCTTTACACAACTGCAACAGATTTGATTTCTGCGGATGCAGACAGTACCAGCTATTATGTGACAAAGGATTCTCATTCCTTAGATCACCCAATTGTCAAGGCGGATGCCCAGACTGCATATATCGCAATCGACTTTTTAAAACTGTACTCCGATTTCTCCTATGAAGTACTTGACTCACCAAACCGTGTAATTCTTACGACTGCCTGGGGTGACTACACCACTGCGCCGGCGAAGCAAAAAACACAGCTCCGTCAAAAAGGCGGCATCAAGAGTCCGATCCTCGCAGATATCGGCAAAAACACGGAAGTTACTGTTTTAGAAACAGGAGATACCTGGACAAAAGTATCCACTGCAGAAGGAATCATCGGATATATCAAATCAAAAGCACTTGGCGCAACATCCACAAAAACGCTGACCAGCGATTATGTTGCGGAAGAATTTACACATATAAAAAAAGATTTTAAGATCAATATGGCATGGCATCAGATCACAAACGCAGATGCCAATACAACCATTGCATCCGTGCTTCAGAACACCAAGGGGATCAATGTTATCTCCCCTACATGGTTTTACCTGAATGACAATAACGGAAACATTGCCTCACTTGCAAGCTCCGACTATGTAAATTACTGCCACCAGAAAGGTATTGAAGTCTGGGCACTTGTAAGCAATCTGGAAAACAAAGATGTCGACACCACATCCGTTTTAACTTATACATCCAAACGTGAGAACCTGATCAATAACCTGATCTCCGCAGCTATTCAATATAATTTTGACGGTATCAATGTTGACTTTGAAGCATTAAGTTCTGAAGTCGGTGACTCTTATATTCAGTTCATACGGGAGTTGTCATTAAAATGTGCAAACAATGGCATTGTTCTTTCCGTGGATGATTATGTTCCCAGTAGTTTTACTGCATTCTATAATCGCGCAGAACAGGCAACTTTTGCAGACTATGTTGTTGTCATGGCATACGATGAACATTATGCCGGTTCTGAGGAAGCAGGATCTGTAGCTTCGATCGGCTTTGTAAAAGAAGGCGTTGCCAATACCTTAAAAGAAGTTCCGGCAGATCAGCTGATCTTAGGCATGCCGTTTTATGCCCGTGTATGGTCCGAGACACCTGTTGATGACACCACAGGTGCTGACAGCACAACACAGACATCCGATAACAATAATAACGACACTGATGAAACAGACAATGCTGCTGCCGATGCCCAGGCTGCCGATGAAGCTGCTGGCACCAGTGACTCAGCCGACAGCTATCAGCTTTTTACACTGGATTCCTATGCAACAAACATGTCAGAGATTCAAAAACTGATCAGTACAAATGCTGCCGAACCGGTATGGTCAGACATTGACGGTCAATATTATGTACAATACGAAAACAATGGTATCACTTACAAAATATGGGTGGAGGATGCTGCTTCCCTGGAAGAGAAATTAAAAGTCCTTCAGGAAAACCAGCTTGCCGGCGGCTCCTTCTGGAAACTTGGTTTAGAGCTGCCTTCTATCTGGGACACTATCATTAAATACATCAATTAAATACAATCATTCAAATATTCAATCATTTTATTATGACATAAACCCCGGATATCGTGAATATTTTATAAAAACGATACTCCGGGGTTTTTATGAAAAAAAAGATAGAACTTATCATGGCTGTCTGTCTGGTGATTGCCGCATTTTTTCTTGGAAGTCAAAGCGCCATACTTGTACAAAACAGTCACATAGACACAAAAGGCACACCGGACACAGATTCCGCACATAATACAGAGCTTACCGGGGACACCGGACAGACCAGCTCACCTTCCGGTAATTTATCGATCGTGATCGATGCCGGGCACGGCGGTATCGATCCCGGCAAAGTCGGCACCAATGACGCACTGGAAAAGGACATCAATCTTGCACTGGCACTGAAACTTCGGGATAAATTCAAGCAGGATTCCATCCGGATTATCCTAACACGCGACTCGGACATCGGTCTTTATTCTGAGGGAAACACCAACAAAAAAGCGGAAGATATGCAAAACCGCTGTAAAATCATCACGGAGGCAGCCCCCATCTTTACGGTCAGCCTGCACCAGAACAGCTATCCGTCTCCGGAAGTCTGCGGTGCACAGGTATTTTATTTTGGTCAGTCGCAGGATGGAAAAAAACTGGCAGATACGATCCAGGACAGCCTGATCGCAAATGTTGATCCTGATAATCACCGCGTTGCAAAAGCAAATGAAAGCTATTATCTGCTCAAAAAAACACCCACACCTACCGTTATTGTAGAGTGTGGGTTTCTAAGTAATCCGACAGAGGCAGATCTTCTTTTGACAGACGACTACCAAAATAAGCTCGTAAATGCCATATATATCGGTATACAAAATTATCTATCGGAATCCATGTAGTCCGAAAATCAATTTTTATGCCTCCTGTGCGAGTGTCCCTTTTACTGCTTTGATAAAATGCTCTGCAATTCCATACAAACGTGAGGTCTGCACACGGTAAGTATCCTGATCCTCAGAGGTCGGAGTTTCATTCTTTGCATCGACTCCAAACGCTCCCATGGAGAAATGATTCAGATCAAGGTCCTTTATGTGTGCACAGTGTAATTCTGTAACATCATCATTCTCTCCGCCAAGCGAATCCATAAGATTCTGTGCCTGTTCTTCAAAGAGTTCTGCCGTCTCCTCTGAATCTGTGGCGACCAGTCCATGTATACCATCTTCCTTTGCCTGGAATGTCGCCGCGATCTTTCCGCGCAATTCACTTTCCATCATGATATCGACGATTCCTTTTTTGTCCACACCGCGCACGATTTTAACAGAAACATTCATAAGTTCATCATTGACCATTACTGGAACAGCATACTGCTCTTCTTTTGCAAGAATACTGTTTACGGAAAGCTGCGCGGAAAGCATTTTCATCTCACGCACATCAAGACTCGTCACATGATCGCTGTTTATCATCGTCTTCATCACATTTTCTGCAAGTTCGCCTAACTTCTCCTGCGCAGCCGCCATATCTGCCGGTTCTGAAACAGCTTCTCCAAATTCCTCTAACAATTCCTGCTTAATTGCTTCTAAATCATCCGCATCTACCTGATTGTCTCCATTGTGGTCTGCCATACTGCTTCCAAAAATCTTACGAAACATCTGATTACGCTGGTTGAGCATGGATTCCATTGCCAGCACATTTGATATTGTATTTGGAATATCATATTTATCCAAAATACGATAAATACTCTCATCCGCATTTGCTGCCTGCTCTAACTGCGCAAGCTGCTCTTTTGCATAATCTGCATCAATGCCACTCTCATCTGCCTGTTCTTTTGCCAGCTCCAGCGCTGCTTTAAATTCCTCCGGCGTCATGTTCTCCCAGTCAGAATCCTGATCAAACAACACTTTCGCACGCTCCGGTGTCAGTAATTCCGAAGCATCTTTTAAGCAGTTATTCTGATAGGCTGCCTCAATCTGATCCATAATCGAGCTGCCATTGGATGTCCCGGATACGCCATTAAAATCAGAATCTACAGAATAATCCATCTTATTGCTGCGTTTTTCAGACCGCACAGCTGTCAGAAGATTTTTCATCGTAAGGGGCGATCCCTGCTGTATCAGTGCACCGATTGCTGCACCATCTGTATTTTCTACCTGTCGGATCAGACGATAGATTCCTATATAAGAGCTTCGCTCCTCCTCACTGATTTCGTGATTCTGTTCCATTTTCCAGAGATATTCACTGAATCTGCGGTTATCCTCCCTACCAGACTCCTCGCTCTTAATGTTCTCTGCCTCCCGGTTTAACGATGTAAAATCCATTTCCAGTGGGTTGATCCCGCGTTTTATCATCTGTGTGACAACCGCCGGAGTCATATTTTTAAAGACACGCTGCACTTCTTCATCTGCTGCTTTCATCTGAAACACAGAATCCTGGGTGATCTCGATACTGTTATATCCAAGAATCCGAACCGCACGACGGTTTTCATCCGTCAGTTCCATATCAAGGTCGTTTAAAATATCATCCACGTTACGGAATGCCTTCTGGATGGAATCTCCCAGATCAGTTCTCGGTGCTGTCATCAGGGTCTCATACTGCTGACTTGCCTTTTCAAAAGAACTTTTCAGTTCCATACCGGCTTTATGGACACCATTGATCGTCGACACCTCGGCATCTTTCATTCCAAGCACATATGCCGGAACATAACGCATATCGGAAACTTTTTTATCGACCTCTCTAAAAAGTTCCACCTGCTCGTCGTTCACATCCACACCTTCAGATATCAGGAGATTTTTATAATATGCATTTTCCTGATCCTTCAGCTGTTCCACCAGTTTTACCAACGGCTCGGTGTCAATGGAAACCCCCTGTTTTAATAGACGGTAATTTGCTTCCACCGTCATTGCAAGACGAATTTCTTCTAACTGTCTGCGTGCCGTCAGAAGCTGCTGCCCTTTTGGGGTATAACTCTCGTTCGCAATGCTCTGCGCTGCATCCTCACTCTGAGCTTCAGATGATGCCACAGTTCCCACCGTCTGGCTTTCTGATGCCGCCGTTCCCGATGTCCGGTTTGCCGCAGCTTCCCTTAAACTGTCCAGGGTAAGTGGCAATCCTTTTTCCACGATATAAGCAAGATCTTCATCCGTGGCATTTTCTACGGTATCCACAGCGTCTTTCGCCTGCTCCATCCATGTATAGCCGGACAGGATCACCGCATCCTGTGCGCTTTTCCCTTCGCTGACCGCCTCTGCTGCAAGTGCGGCAATATCTTCTGCCCCCGTGGTCAGTCCCGTCTGGCGCAGAGCCTGTGCATAAGTAAGATTCTCCTTCGTCAGCGGTATATCATTTTCTAACATCCACTTACTGGTTGCAATGGTATCATCATTTACTTCCAGTCCTGCTGATGCGATCACGTTTTTCACCTGTGGAAGGAAGGACGAAATATCCTGCTGTTCTGCCGAAATATAGCCTGCACTTGCAGAATGCTCAGCAAAATATATATTTCGCACCGTAGGCTCTAACCGATTATCAATCAGATATTTTACAGCGCCATCATCCAATGCGGATAAAGAATCCGCCATATTTACTGTCTCTGCGATCTGTTTAAAATTATCATCCGCAAGCGGCAGATCCGCTTCCCGCAGACTGTTTGCGATCTGAACTGCAAGTTCCGGACTGCCCGTGATCTGTGCAAGCTGTTCGAGATCAAGATCATCTCCAAATTTAGAAATATCCACCCCCGCCTTTGCCAGCTGTGCTTTGATCTTATCCGTCACGGTCACGATCTTATTGCTCGTGGTATCATCCAGCGAAAAGCCATCCTCCTGCATTTTTTCATAATCTTCCGGTGAAGTAGTTTCCGCAAGCACAGCCATCTGTGCTTTTCGCTCGCCTGCATCCATGGAACCGGACTGCTCTATTTCATCTATGACCGTCTTTTTCTCTTCTTTTGCCGGATTCAGATAAGTAACCTCTTTTGCCTGAAAAGACGTAGTTCCTGCAGATTTTTTACTACTCTCTGTCTTTACCGCATCCGCAAACATCTGAATTCCGTTTTTTTCTTCCACGGCGCCTGTCTGCGGCATTAAATCCATCACGCCCTTATTCTGCTGCTGTTGGTTATCTATTCTCATGATCCGACTCTCCTTGTCATTTCTGTTCTTACATACTTTCCGTACAGTTTTTCCTTGCCTGATTTCTACTTTTCACTCAGTTATATCTGACCAATCCGGTTATATCAGGACAAAAGAATGGCGCATACTTTCACTTCCCTGAAATATCTGCGCCATCCATAGCTGATGTATATATCGGATACATCAGCACATTTATTAAGTTTTTCGATACGATTCCAAACGCTGTTCTGCTATTTTATACAGTTCTTAATAGCGGAATACTGCCACACCAAAGCCCGGAAGCGGATATGCAAACGAGTATGGTCTTCCATCACATTCCTTCGACACAGATTTATAATTTACCGGACGCTCTTTGCCGCTTCCGCCAAATTCTGCATCGTCACTGTTTAAAATCAGTTTATAAGTCTTGTGTTTTGGTACGCCTACGCGGTAGTCGCTGCGTTCCACCGGTGTAAAATTGCATACAAAAAGCAGATTATTCTTTCCGTCTTTGCTCTTTCTGATAAAGCTGAAAATACTGCGCTCAGCATCATTTGCATTGATCCATTCAAATCCACCCCAGCTGCTGTCAAGTTCATAGAGTGCCGGATTTTTCTGATAAATATGTAATAATTTCTTTACCCAGTTCTGCATATGCTTATGATCCGGGTTTTCCAGCAGATACCAGTCTAATTCTCTCGCCTCACTCCACTCCTGAAGCTGTGCAAATTCCTGTCCCATAAACAAAAGTTTTTTACCAGGATGTCCCATCATAAACGCATAGCCGACCATCAGATTTTTAAATTTATCTTCCATCTCGCCCGGCATCTTATTGATCATGGAACATTTCAGATGTACCACTTCGTCATGGGAAAGCACAAGAATGTATTTCTCACTCTCGTTATAACTCATGGCAAAAGTCATTTTGTGGTGATTATCCTTGCGGAAATACGGATCAAGTTTCATATAATCCAGGAAATCATGCATCCATCCCATATTCCATTTATAACTGAAATTCAGTCCGTCATCTTCCACACGGCCGGTGACTTTCGGCCATGCCGTAGATTCCTCAGCGATCATGACTGCTCCCGGGTTTCTTCCAAGGATCAGTGTATTGACATGCTTAAAAAACTCCACTGCCTCAAGATTCTTATTATCACCGTATTTATTCGGAACCCACTGTCCCGGCTGCTTTCCATAATCCAGATATAACATAGATGCCACTGCATCCACACGCAGCCCGTCAATATGATAATGCTCGATCCACATCAATGCACTGCCGATCAGGAAATTCTTTACTTCATTCTTGCCGTAATCAAATATCTTTGTACCCCAGTCCGGATGTTCTCCTTTTCTTGGATCCGCATATTCATACAGACATGTTCCATCAAACTCAGCCAGTCCATGTGCATCTTTCGGGAAATGCGCCGGCACCCAGTCTAGGATCACACTGATCTTGTGCTTGTGACATTCATTGATAAAATATGCAAAATCCTGCGGCGTTCCATAACGGGAAGTCGGTGCATAATAACCGGTTACCTGATATCCCCAGGAACCGTCAAACGGATACTCGGAAATACCCATCAGCTCAATATGTGTATATCCCATCTCCTTCACATACGGGATCAGATATTTCACAAGATCCCTATAACTGTAAAATCCGTCATCCTCTCTGCCCGGATGGCGCATCCAGGATCCCGGATGTACCTCGTAGATCGTCATAGGTTTTGCATAGATATCTTTGGTCTTTGCACGCTCTTCCATCCATTTTTCATCGGTCCACTTAAAATGCTCTATATCCGTGACGGCAGATGCCGTTCCCGGACGAAGCTCTGCATAATTTGCATATGGATCCGCCTTATAGAGCCGTTTTCCATCTTTCGTCTCTATCAGGTATTTATACAGTGCACCTTCCGCAATCCCCGGAATAAACAATTCGAATATTCCCATGGTATCCGGCTCTAACCTTGTCATTTCATCTGCCGTTTCATCCCATCCGTTAAAAGAACCAATCACCCATATTCTTGCGGCATTCGGAGCCCACACATCAAAACATACTCCACGAATTCCATATTGATCCGTAAAATGAGCCCCCAGTTTCCGGTAAATCTCGTAATGCGTCGCCTGTCCAAATAAATAGCGATCCAACTCTGAAAAATTAGCCATACCCTTACACCCCTTTATTTTTATGTCATGATTATAGCCTGTATATTTTAGATTCCAAAATCTTTTTCGCGAAGAATCACATAATCTTCATCATCATATCTTCTGGACGTAATAATGCTAAATGCTTTTCGTAAACCGCCCTTCTCAGATTTATGAATCGCATCGTCCACAATCTCTTTTACCTCTGTAAGCGTTGTTGCCTTGTCATATTTCTGAATATTGCTGATACTGTTGTAAAGTGCCAGAATACCCATCTCATCTATTGTATAGCCAAGTTCGTTTGCATACGCTTTCGCAAATGAAACAAGCTCATCACTGGTAAATATCGGAATATTGATCTTCTCAGAGAAACGGGAAGCAAATCCTTCATCTCTGCCGAGTGCCTTCTCAATTCCACGGTGTGTATCTTCCATAATGACAAATAATCCGCTTGTATCACTTTTCAGAAGAAGTGCCAGCCGGACTGCCGTTTCTTTGGAAATATCTCCGGCTTTCTCTATGATCAGACAGCCCCCGGAAATTTTCTTTAACAGTGATGCTACATCCTTTTTATTCAGTGCGGAAGCTTCAATCTTTCCAACCTTTCCTTTTGGTTTTCCGGTTTCTTTCTGAAGTGCTTTCACCATAGCCGTTGCAAGGACTGTTTTGCCACTTCCGCTGCCACCCTGGATCACCATATTTCCGGTAGAAGCATCCTTTCCTGTTATCAGATGTCTTGCCGCACCTGTAAGTGCCTGACAAATCTGTTCTTCCATTCCCTTGATCGAAACAAAATAGGTAAATATCCCCCGAAGTTCTTCACCCAGTGATGTAACTGCCTCAAAACCGGTCTCATCCTCAGGCTCTGTGATCTCCGGAAGGACTCTTTCCACCCGGTCCTCTTTCTTAAGAACCTCTTTCGTTACCTCAACTGCCGTGTTGTCAGCCAGCTCTTTCTGTGTGATATCATCCGTCGCGCTTTCCGTATCGGTAATATGCTCTACCGCTTCGGCTAATGCCTGTTCCGTTACCACTTTGCCAAGATCGATCGTGTCTGCGGTAACTATATCAAAATCATCTGCTTCAGATGTTTTCTCTTCACTAATATCTGAAACTTCTTCTGCCGCCTTCTCCTCTGTACTGAGATCTACAGTTTCCTCATCCGTTTCTTCTGCGGAGAGATCTGCGATTTCCTCATCCGGCTGAGATCCCGGTATCTGCTCCTGTCCGGATATTTCCACATCTTCTGTCTCCTGCATCATCCCGGATACTTCTTCTGCAAGCTCCGCTGCATTCACTCCTGGCCCAGATATCTCTCCCATTGACGCTGCCGGCTCCGGTTCCATTGCGGACGCTGCTGTTCCGGCTGCCTCTGCCAGCTGTTTATCGATATCCGCCGTCTCTGTCGATATCCGGTCAATCTCTTCCTGTAAGATCTGATTCATGTTTGCAACCATAGCTGCTGCCCTGTCATTTTCTAACGGCTTGCCTTCTATGTACTGATCCTGCAGTATATCTTTTGGAGCAACACCTGCATCAAGCTTTGGAATAATGTCTGCAAGACGTCCCATAATTTCTTCTGCTTCCTGCAGCGCACGCGCCTTTGCAGATTCAAGTCTGCGCTGCTTTGCATCTTCTAATGCAACTTCTGCGGCATATTTCGTCTTTTCCCACTCAGCAAGCACTTCTTCAATGCTCATCTGACCTGTGATCTGGTGCTCTAATGCCGTTTTCTCCGGCATATACATCCCAATCTGTCCATCGTGTTCTTCTGCAAGCAGCTCTTTGAAATTGATCTTTAACGAATCATCGATCTCGTGATCCGTCTCTATATGTTCCAGCGTATCTTCCTCTTCCTCAGATGGATCATATTCTTCTTTCGGAAGCCGCAGATATGGAATCTCCTCCACAAGCTTTTTGATGTTGTCCATACTGTCTGTAACAGTTTCTTTTTCCGTCGCCTGCATGATCTGCTGCATGCTCTTTTGCAGCTCTTCCTGCAGATTCTGTGTATTAAACCGCTCCGGTGAAAGTTTCACATCCGGTATCTGCACGGTTTCATTAACGATCTCCCCCGAATCAAGTTCCTCCTCCGGTCTGACCTCAACAACACCTTCACGTTTCTGACAGAATCTCCGGTACTTTTCTTCCTGCTGTTTATTTAATGGCTGATAGATCATCTTCAGTTCTAAGGCACGCTCCACATATGGACCTTCTCCAAACCACAGAACCAGCTCATCACATGCCTCCACACACTTATCTGCCATACCCGCTTTATGGTACAGACATGCAAGTTCAAATGCCCATTCTTCGGTATATTCCTGTTCTTTTAACTCCTCTAAAATTCCGATCAGAGTCTCTATATTTGCACCCTGCGCTTTGCAGATCTCATATTTCAGCACATATTTTAAATTATCATGCGGCGCGATCTCCACAAACTCCTGATAATAATCCTTCGCCTCATCAAAATTTTTCATTTTGATTGCAACCTTTGCCAGACGGAAAATGATCATCCTTCCAATCGGTGATCTATCATATGCCATGAGCAAAACTTCACGGCTGTCCTCCAAACGACCGGTATTCTCATAAATTTCTCCAACTTTTACAAGTGCATTTACATTTTTTATTTTATTCCAGTTGATCGTATCAGCTATCTCTGCTGCCTTTTCATAATTATGTTCGGCAGTCAGTGATTTCATCTGATCCAGTTTTAATTTATATTCATATTTATCCAAAATTATGCCACCTTTGAACGCGCTATTCTTTTGCTGCTTCTTTTGTTCTTAGTTTATCATACGCACATATAGATGTCAAAAATTAATCTAAGAAAAAATGCTATGATACACGCAAAAAAAGGGGGTTTGCAGTCTGCTCCCCCTCTTTTCTATCATTGATCTTTTTCTTCTTTTTTACTCTCTTCTATATGCTTTTCGCGATGCTTTTTCAGCTCTTTTTTGGTCGGATTCTTATCATAAACCGGCTGGTTGCTCTCCCTGTCAACTTTTGTCAGATATACATATGCCGATGTATCTGCTGTAAGTCCGCGTTTTTTCAATAAATAAGACACTGTTTTCTGTGCAATATAATAAATTACTGCCATAAGTGGCACTCCGAGCAACATTCCCGGGAATCCCCATAATCCGCCAAATACCAGAATTGCAAACACAACCCAGAATGCCGATAATCCGGTAGAACTTCCAAGGATCTTCGGTCCAATGATATTTCCGCTTTCTCTTTCGCCTCGATAAGCATGGCTTCCGTCTCTTTCAGTTCCGTAATATCATAATTAATGCCGATAATCTCCACCTCCCCATGCTCCGGTTCAAACTTGGTCACTACCACATTCATCCGTACCCAGTTCCACTCGTTGGTAGCGCCCGGTTTCAGGATACGCATTTCACTACGGAAGTCCTTCTCTTCACCCGCCAATACCTTCTCGTAAAAGTCAAAGACCTTCTGCCGGTCTTCGGGATGCATCTTATCATAAACGCCCACAACAGATGAAAGCGGAATATCCTCCGTCTCACCCATATTCTTAAACCACTGTTTGATGGCATAGCCGCGTCTACTCAGCAGGTTCAGTTTGGCATAACCTACTTTTGCATAGTCCGATATCAAACGGAAGAAGTTCTCAAAATCACGGATACGGTTAATGGCATCAATACGCTCCGTATTATCGATGTTGATCAGCACATAGCCGTTGAAGTTCCCTTGGCTGTCAAAGAGTTTACTGACCTTTGTATACAGCTCGATTATATTACTTTTATCGGAATGGTAGTAATCGGAAGCCTTATTAAAAGAGTAGTTCAGTCTGAAATCGACCAGGTCTTCGTTCCGTACCCGTTCTCTGATTTCAAGAGGCACATTCGGATTCTCAAAGAAATTGACTCCCATTACATCGGCTTTATCTTTTACACCAAAGGTATCCTCTAGTCCTGCCTTTTTATATAAAATATTAATGATATTCCGGATTTCTTCATCTGTTGT
>ENA-ORCP01003022-ORCP01003022.1-human-gut-metagenome-genome-assembly--contig:-NODE-3022-length-12905-cov-4.791160_pt1 | contig 12905 bp, 11 predicted proteins | sample MGYA00242990_ERZ507991 | MGnify/ENA primary metagenome ERZ507991 (study PRJEB26167, sample SAMN06115496) | human gut metagenome | host: Homo sapiens | place: China:Henan | collected 2015-05-07... | reverse complement strand
GTGGTCGTGAGCGCCTTGGCTTGGGCTTGCTCCAATGCTTCCCCACGGCGGCCGTTGTTGATGATCCCGTCGATCATGCCGTAGTCATCCTCCAGGGTCATTTCCGCCGTGCGCAGCGGGTTTTCCGGTTCCACAGGGACGGACACGATCTGCCCGTTGATGCTGGCAAACAGCTCCGGCCGCTTGAAATGCTCGGTGTACTTCTGGATCATGTCCGGGGGCAGGGACGCGAAACTTTCCGGCTCCAGGCCCACCACCAGGAAGGTGCCTGCCACAATGTCGTAAATCTCCCCATGCTCGTCCCGGAGGGAACGGTTCAGGTCCAGACCGATGAGCTTGCCTTCGTCGTTCAGCACCAGCCCCACCGGATCGTCAAAGGGATAGGAGGCAGCAATATCGCCGCCCACCTCCGCTTGCAGCGCATGGAGACCGGGGTCGATTTCCTTCACATAGGGCTTCTTCATAGGCTCCACCACCAGGACGGTTAGCTTCTCCGGTGTGGTATGTTCGGGGGCGGCTCCGCTGGGGATGGCAAAGGCGCGGCTGCCGTTGGCCATGATGAGATACTTCCCGTCCTCGGACTCATGGTGGAAACCGTATCCGACCGCCTCCATCTGTTCCCGGCTCATATCCGTCACATGGAAGGTGCCCCTGGGGGTCCGCACCGTCTCGCCGGTCTCCCGGTCGTCCGGGGTGGGCGCCGCTTGCTGCCCGTACACCTCCGCCTCATACTCCCGGTTTGCCTGCTCCGCAAAGTTCAGCATCTCGTCCACATGGGACTGATCCGGGTTTTCGATGGCCTCCCGAATCACCTGCGGGTCCACATCCAGAAATTCCTCATAGCTGGTGGCGTCTTTGAACTTCTCAATCTCCGAAGGCAGATAGTCCTCCTGGGTCTGCCCCAGGGCGGCCAGTTTCTCGTCCAGGGCGGAGATGCGCCCGGCCATCAGGTTTTCGTAGATTTCTTCCTTCGCCGCGTGTTCCTCCGGGTGCTCGGCGGCATACTGCGGATCGTGCTGCCGGAAAAACTCGTCCATATCGTAGGCAAGGTCCATGGCCCATTCCGAGATTTCTTCTTCGGGGATGTCGTCCTGGAAGGTCATCACCCGGTATTCCTCCGGGATGCTGCCGCGCTCGCCATCGTAATACTCATGGAAGCTGTCCCCGGTGTCCCGCACATAGCCCAGGTCGGTGAACTGGCCGCTTTCCTCCAGGGCGATGTCCCGCCCGTAGGCCTCATAGTCGATGTAGTTGCGCAGATGCTCCGGCACCTGCATGGCGTCCAGTTCCTCGATGTAATACCGCCCCAGATCGTCGTGATCGTGGATGTCGGGGTAAACGTCGTAGCAGTCCAGGTTCTCCGTCAGGTTGATAAGTTCCTGGATGCTGCCTGTGTGGTCGCCGATTTCCATAGCAGCCTGGAACCGCTCATATTCATCCTGGCTCATATCATCCAGTTTGGAGGCCAGGTAGTTCAGTTCATCCAGGTTGGCATACTCGCCCAGCAGGTCATAGAGGCCGTCCACATAGCAGTCGTAGTCCGCGATAAACCATTCCTCATAGGTCTGCCCAAATTCGTCCTTCGACCCAATCCCGATGCGCTCAAAGGCTTTTTTCAGTTCCTCCGCCGTGGTGGGGAACTTCACCCATTCGCCCACAAGGGCGCCCTCGTTGTATTTGCCCAGGTTGGTGATGAAAGCGGCAAAGGGATACTCTTTGTCATAGTCATAATGGGGCATAGCGACACCTCCTTATCGCTCCGGCGCAGGCCTTTCCCGATGGGGCTGCGCCTTGTTCTGATTGGCACATTCCTTCCTGCTCTGCTCCAGCTGCTCCTTGATGGAGGGTCTTTTCTCCGTCTGCTTCTCCTTGGGGCGCTCATGCTTCCACTCATCGCCGGAGAGAGTGAGATAGCCTCGGCTCGTAAAGCCCCCCTGTTCCTCCTGCATGGCGTGGTTGCCGAAGGGAACGGGATCAATAGCATCCAGCAGCTCCGGGGGCAGAAGAACGTCCAAATGCTGCGCCAGATAGCGCCAACCCACATCCTCTACTTTGCTGATGTTGGGCTCCAGGACAAAATACTCGGTGTTGGCGGGAAACTCCCGGAACTGCTGCAGGGTGGTCAGACGATAAGGCGACTCCTGGACAGCAGCCAGGAGATCATGATCCTCCGGGGAAAGGCCGGCAAGCGTCTGGGCCGCCGCCTCCAGCTCGCTTGCGTCACCGCCAGCGGGGAGCAGCGGTTTCAAATGCTCCATGAAGTTGACCTCGGCTTTACTTTTTGCCATGCACACCATCCTTTCGTTTGGGAAACTCCAGCTTGAAATTGACATACTTGCCGCCGGTATCGTCCAGGATCACCACGGCGTCATAGGTGGAACCTTTCTTCTCCGACCACATCCCCTTGACGGAAGTGCGGCCTTTTTTCAGAAGGTCGGCCACCATTTTCCGGGTCATTTCCTTGCGGCGGCTGGTCCAGAAACGGTCATTCTTCCACATGACGAACTGACAGGCCCGGTCCGAACAGGCGAAGTTCTTCTTGCCCTCGTAGACCGGCTTGCCGCAGCGGGGGCAGAGGCCCACCGTCTCCTTCTCTGGCTGGAACAGCTTTTGCCCATCCTCGGAAATGTGGGAGTATTTCTTCACCAGCTCCGCCGCCATCACCTCGATCCCGTCCATGAAGTCCTCCGGCAATGCCTGGCCCTTTGCCACCTCGTTCAACCGCTGCTCCCAATCCGCCGTGAGTTTGGGGGAGGTCAGCAGCTCCGGCAGCACAGTGACGAGGTTGACGCCCGCCTTTGTAGGGATCAGGTTCTTGCCCTTGCGCTCCACAAAGCCGCCGGACACCAGTTTTTCAATGATGGCCGCCCTGGTCGCCGGGGTGCCCAGGCCCTTGCGTTCTGCCTCGTCCGGCATATCTTCTTTGCCCGCATTCTCCATGGCCGACAGAAGGGTGTCCTCGGTGTAGGGCTTGGGAGGTGAAGTGAAGTGCTCGGTGACGGAGGCGGAGACCGGCTCAAAGACCTGCCCCTCGGTCAAGGCCGGAAGGACACCCTCGGCATCTTCATTCTCCGGTTTCTCCTTCAGGGAGAAACGGAACACCTCCTGGATAGCCTTCCAGCCCTGGGAAAGCACCTGGTTACCCTTTGCCGTGAAGGCATGTCCGCCGCAGTCAAAGGTGGCCGTGACCGCCTCATACACGAAAGGCTCCGCCGCTGCACACAGCAGCTTGCAGCAGACCAGCAGAAGGATGTTGCGCTCGCCCACAGGCAGCTCCGGCACGTTCGCTTTCTCCAATTCCAGTGTCGGCAGAATCGCGTGGTGGTCGGATACCTCCTTGTCGTTCACCAGCGCCGCAACATCGGGGAAAAACTCCGGGCAGGCATCGAAGGGCGGCACCCGCGCCGCCAGATGCAGGACCACGGAGGCGGTCTCCGCCATGTCGCCCGTCAGATACCGGCTGTCCGTGCGGGGATAGGTCAGCAGCTTCTTTTCATAGAGCGACTGGGCGTAGTCCAAGGTTTGTTTGGCCGTGTAGCCGAATACCCGGTTTGCCTCCCGCTGCAAGGTGGTCAGGTCGTACAGCTTGGACGGCTTCTCCGTCTTTTTCTCCCGCACCAGGGATACACACACGGCTTGCTGTCCGTCGCAGGCGTCCCGGATGGCCTGGGCATCCTCCATAGCCGGAATTTTTTCAGAAACCGCCGCAGCTCCCTCCAACGTCAGGCGCACATGATGGTATTTCTCCTTGCGGAACAGGACGATTTTGCTGTCCCGGTCGGCCAGCATCGCCAGGGTGGGCGTCTGCACCCGCCCCACATTCAAGGTGCGGCGGTAGAGGACGGAGAACAGGCGGCTTGCATTGATGCCAATAAGCCAGTCTGCCTTTTGACGGCAAAGCGCCGACTGATACAACGGGTCATAGTCCGCGCCGGGGCGCAGATCGGCAAAGCCCTCCCGGATCGCCGCGTCCTCCATCGAAGAAATCCAGAGGCGGGAGAAAGGCTTGGAACATCCGGCAGCCTCATAGACCAGCCGGAAAATCAGCTCACCCTCGCGCCCCGCGTCGCAGGCGTTGACCAGTTCCGTCACATCGGGGCGTTCCATCAGGGAACGGAGAATGTGGAACTGGTCAGCCTTTTCCTCGGACACCACATAGTGGAAGGGGGCGGGCAGGATGGGAAGGTCCTCATACCGCCACTTCTTGTAGCGGTCATCGTAGGCGGCCGCGTCCGCCAGCCCCACCAGATGCCCGATGCACCAGGAGATGAGCCAGCCGCCGCCCTCAAAATAGCCATCGGCCCTGGATGTGACACCCAGGGCCGACGCGATACTCTTTGCTACACTCGGTTTTTCACAAATTACAAGTTTCAAAAGATACCTCCTTTACATTGACGGAAGTTTCTTGATATGCTATCATTTTAATTAAACACCAAGTTTTGAAGGAGAATGTTGACTTATGGAAACTGCAACATTTGCTCAATTGGAATTTTTTGCTAAAGAATTGTTGAGAATGATTGATGAGGGCCAGTCGTTGCCGATTGATACGGTTTGTGAAAGTATAGAGAACGGTTCTATTGTTCAACTTATTGCGACAAAGTGCGGCTTTAAAAATATCAATGTTTCACCAGACACAATTCCTTATGTGAACGGTATTTTAAAAGAAAAATATGTAAGCGAAAATGAGGCCAGAGATAGAGGAATTAATAATAATGGCTTGATTTTTATAGTCCACCTTATCGTTGAAGATTTGACTGCTCTGCTTTACAATCTGAAATTTAATGACATAAATCCAGAAGAATACAGAACCTAAGCTGCAGGAAAGCACCAGCGCCTTAAACGCTGGTGCTTTTTACTATTCCTATGCAGCAAGTCTTTTACAAATTAGTTCTCATTTTCGTATTCCTCATCCTCGAACTCATAATCGTCCGGGTCGGTGCTGACCTTTGCGCCCTGCTTGGGCTTGATGAACTTGATGTAGGCGAAGGCTCCGCCGCCGCCCAGGGCCGCCAGCAGCAGGATCAGCACCAGGGCGCCGCCGCTGCCGGACTCCTTCTCCGGCTCCGGTTCGGGCTCTGGCTCCACCTCCGGCGCTTTCCCGGCGCACTCGCTCATATTCACCGCGCAGACCGAACAGGCGGTATTCACCGCACCGGCCTGGCATTTCTCGGCGCAGGTACAAGCAGCGGGCTTTTCCTCCGCCTGCCCGTCCTCCAGCAGCGCCATCAAGTCGGCTTCATCTACCTGGTTCAAGAAGTGAACGGCGGTTTCCTTGTCCTCATTGGCCCGGTCGATCAGGATGTAAAAATAGTTGCCCGCTTTCGTGGTCACAGTGATAAGCTGCTTGTCGCCGTAATAGTCGTCCACCAGCGTGGCGTTGCCCTCCGGGGTAAGGGGCTGACCCTCCGGCTCCATGCTCCCGGTGGCGGGTTCCCCGGTGTAGTAGTCGCCATCCCCGCCGCCCGCAAATGCGGTGACGGAGAAGGCGGTCATGCACAGGACCACCGCCGTCAGGGACACCAAAAGGCGGAAAACTCTGTTACGCTTCATCTTCGCCGTCCTCCATTCCTTCCACATCCTCGTCGTCGGGGTCCGGCGCCGCCTCCGCCTCCATCATCCCGTCGGGCAGGGTGATAAGGCCGCTGGCGTAGGCCTTCAGGAAGGCGGTCAGCTCCTTGTTGTCCATGCGCACCGCCTTGACCATGCGGACGATCTCTAGGTTTTCTTCCTCCGCAAGCTGCGCCTCCAGCGCACGAAGGCGTTTCTGCTGCTCCGTGATCTTCTCCCGGACCTTCTCAATATCACGTCGGATCTTCTCAGTAGTTGCCATAGTCAAATAAACTCCTTTCCAAATCGTTCTCTCCAGGAATAGTTCCGCCCCAGGCCCTTGACCGTTTTCAGGTTTTTCCGGGCGTTGTCCTCCAGCGCCAGGGCGCGGCGGAACAAATCGGGATGCTGCTCCCGCAGGGCGGTGATCTCGTCGGGTTTCATGCTGGGGCAGAAAAAACAGGACGATTTTCCCGGCTGGGGCAGCCCCGCCGCCTCGATTTGCCGGATACAATCGTCCCGTGTCCATCCCCATTCCATCAGGGGATACCACTTGCTGTATTTTCGGTCGGCCAGGTCGCCCAGCAGCACCTTGTCGCTGCGGTAGCCCTCGCCCGCGTCGTAGCCGATGAACTTGACCACCCGTTTGCCCGCCGCCCACGCCTTTTGACACGGCGGGTAATGGTTGCAGAACTTTTCCTGCGGCCCAATCTTGTGTTTCAGGGAACACCGCTTGAAGCCGTAGGCGATGGATGGTAGGCTGCAACTTTGCAGACATTCATCCTCCAGCGTCAGCCGTTTCCCGTCACGGGTGGTCTTATACACTCTGGTAATCGGCGGCATCCCGTGGTCCTTCAGCCAGGAATCCATCACCTCCAGATAGGCATAGGTGTGGGGATGCTCCGCCCCCGTATCCGCAAAGAGGATCAGGTCCACCGGGATACGGTACTGGTGCAGCCCGATTAAAAGAGCGGTGCTGTTGGCGCCGCCCCCATAGGAAACCATATTGATGCTTCATCACCTCCATCAGTTGTACGGCGGTCTGCCGTATGCGTAGAAATGGGACTGCCAGTAGCTCGTGTTCAGGTTGGAATACTGGATGGGGTCGCCGCAAGCATCATCCCGTCGCCCACATAGATGCCCACATGGGACACACCGCTGGTGTCATAGGTGCCCACGAAGAACACCAGATCGCCGGGCTGGGGATTGGATACCGGGGTGGAAATGTTGTAGAGCCCCTGGACGCCCAACCGCCCGGTGTTGCACAGGCCGCTGTTGGTCAACACATAGCTGACGAAGCCGCTGCAATCGAAAGAAGTGCTGGGGCTGCTGCCGCCCCACACATAGGGATAGCCCAAATACTTTTCCGCCTCGGTGATAAGGGTATTGAACCGCTCGTCCGTGAGATATTCAGCGGGAATCTCCCAGGCGGTGGGAGGGTTTTCGATGTACTTGTTCACATACCCGGAGGACGGAAACAGGTCGGGACGGTTGCCCAGGGTGGACATATAGGTGGCATACAAGGAAAGCTGTTCCTCGCCCATCATGTAGACCGGCACATGGGAGAGGTCGAAGTTTTCCAGTGTGACGGTGCAAATGGTCCAGGTATAGGGCACCCGAACCGTATAGGTGTTGCCCTCGCTGTCCGTCCGTGTCTCCGTCCGATAGCGGGTCTCCGTGGTCACGGTTTCGGTGAGAATGTATTGCTTGTCAAAGAGGGTTTGAAGGTCCCCCTGTACCTGGTCGATGGTGAACACCCCTTCATGGAGCGCCGACAGAATGGAGACCAGCACATAGGGGTCATGTTCGATCTCGTCCAGGTCGAAGTGATACTCGTCATAGTCGTGGGTGGCCTCGTAGGTATCCAGGTATTCCCGCAATTCGTTCTCTTTGGCGCAGTAGGCTTCTTCCGCCACCAGCATATCGGAGTCCTCGGACAGATAGGAGGACGCCATGATGTTGGACACCCCGCCGCCGAACATGGAGGAACAGGATTGCAGGGAGCCCAGCAGCATCACCAGCAGAAGGCCGATGCCGCCCACGATCAGCGCGCCCTTCCAATGCCGTTTCAGGAAAAGGGCGGTGCGCTTGGGCTCCTGGGCGGTTTTCTTGGATGCCTTTGCCGTAGCCTCCGCTGTTTTTCCGGCCTGGGCGGTCTTGCCCGCCGCCCGGTATGCCGCTGCATATTGCTTTTGCAGTTTCCGTTTCTGCCACAGGCGGGAGATGGGATTGGATGCAAGCTGGGGGTTCTCCGCCACGGCTTTCCGATAGTAGAAATCCGCATTGGCCTTGACCGCCGCCTGTTCCGCTTTTGCCGCGTCCCGCCAGGGCTTCAGCTTGCGTTCCGCCCGCCAGTTCTGGACACGGCGGTTTCCGTAGCCTACAGCCTTCTCAATGCCGCGTTCTCCCAGGTGGCCCGACTGGACGCCGGAATTTTCCTGCTCCACCTCCCGGACCTTGCCGTGGATTGCTGCGCCCGCCTCCTGGATGGGGCGGGACAGCGGATTGGCGTGGGGCTTTCCCGGACTCTTATTGGGGATTGAGTCCCTGGCGGCATCCAGCCGGTCCGCCGCCTTGTCCGACTTGTGGATGGCCCTTTGCAGCTCCGGCGTCGCCCGGTCAGCTTTGGAAAACTGCAATCGGGAGGATGGGCGGCCCGCTGCCGCCTCGCCCTCCCGGTAGGTTCTGCGCTGTTTCCGGCGCTTCTTCTTGGCTGCTGCCTGTTCCCGGTGCAGTTCCGCACGGTCCACCGCTTTTCCGGCAGCGCCCACCGTTTCGCCGGATGCAGAATGGTCCTGCTCCGGCGTCCGGCCAGAGGGATAGGTAGTCTCGCCCGTGACCAGATTGACGGATACCGCCCCGTCACGGGTCATCTTCTGCGCCTCCTTTTCGGGGGCTTTCCATTCTTTCAAGGTGCGTCACCTCCTGTTCCATAGGGGCAGATGTTGACACAGGCCCCGGTTTCGATCATGGCAATGTACTGGAAAATAGGATAGGCCTGGGGCGGGCAAACCGCATTCCCCAGGGTTTTCAGCCGCAGCGCCCGGTTGTCCGTGTCCTTGGTCATGCGGGGGACGCCTTCGGGCTCGGCACGCCATAGGATGCGTCCGTCCATTTCGGGGGGAATCCCATAAGCCATTCCACCCAATCCGGGTTCAGCGCCGCTTTCTCGGAAAGGGGCTGCTCCTGCCGGATTACCTGGGCCGACAGGTTGGAGGACGGGGATTTGTCCCGGAAAGCCGCCGGTTTCAGGGTGGAACGGTAGCCCTCCGACGCTGCCGGGGTGAGATAGAACACCGCCGCCGACAGGCTGAGGCTCCAGATCGATCCGTTTTTGTTCCGCTTGCGGAATATCCCATTGTCCGACAGGAACACATCCAGGTTGGCAGCGTCCCGCCCCGTGGATTTGTCGGAGGCAAGGGGTGTGGGAAACATCAGCCGCGACGATAAAAGTTCGCTGGCGCTCATGCCATGCGCCGACGCCGCAAGCCGGAAATACGAATGGGAGAACAGCGTATCCCGCTTTTGCCAGGTCAAAAATCGTTTTGTCGAGCCCCATATTGATGAAGCCAGCAACATTTTCCCCAAGCACCCAACGGGGCCGCAGTTCGGCAATAACGCGGCACATTTCCGGCCACAGGTAGCGTTCATCCGCAAAGCCCCGCCGTTTTCCGGCGGTGGAGAAGGGCTGGCACGGGAATCCGCCGGAGAGGATGGTGATGGTTTCAAGTCCTGTTTTCTCAAAAAACGCCTCCTTCGTGAATGTGGTGATGTCCCGGAATTTCGGCACCTCCGGCCAGTGCTTTTCCAGGATGGAATAGGGATAGTCCGCCCATTCGCATTGACAGACCGTTTCAAAACCCGCCGCCTCCGCCGCCAGGTCCAGCCCGCCGATACCGGAAAAGAGGCTCACATGAGTGAGACGGTCAGGCATGAGGCTGGTCCTCGTCATCCTCGCAGTCCACATAGAAGGCATCCAGTTCGCACAGCTCCAGGGCCTTCAGCCGGGCAAGGTCGGCCTTGTCGCCGAACACTAGGTAGCGGCCGGGGATGCTCCAGCGGTCAAACATCTGGTCGGCGATCTCGCCATAGTGCCGGGCAGTGTCGATTAGGTTCTCCATGTCCCGGCGGTCCTTGATCTTCCCGGCAAGGAAGGCCAGCTGGTGGAGCAGCCCGTAGAGATGCACTTCTTCGTCGATATGCGCCTCGTAGGTCTTTTCTTCGATGACATACAGCTTTTCCTGTTCCATTTCGTGCTCCTTTCTGAATTTTGGGCATAAGAAAACCCGCCTCAGTTGAGGCGGGCATTGCACCAACATATTTAGTGCTTTACTATAATCACTTTCACATTTCCTGAGTTTTCAATATCGCGTCTAAACTCATCTGCATTTTGAATGACACCCAAATCATATACGACAAACAACTGACGTTCATATTGTTTGGCGTAGGCTGTAATATCTGCGCTTATTTCCTCAATGACTTTTGACTTCCGACCGTCTCTCAACAATTTAACCTCAATGCAGAGTTGCAGTTTGGGAATTATAAAGTCTGGAATGTATTCTTTACCTGAAAACTCAAATTTCCCTGTTTCTCTGTCATAATCGGTTCCTTTACTTAGGCCGCGTCCCAACAATAATGCTTCAATTGCGTTTTGAACCTCAACCTCTTTTTGAGGTTTTTGAAATATGACTGTACGCAACCGAGATTGAATGAAGTTTTCGAGATTATCGAATTCATCATCGACAAAATCAAGGCTGCCTTCCAAACTGGAACATAATAGTCTGGCACTTACCCATACTTGTTCGAGAATCTTCTTTTGTATAGGCCACACCGTATCCCCGAAACCTGTCATCTCATCTACATTAAATGTATAAAACATAGATGGTACTCGTAATAAAACTCGTGCCGTTTCAGCCAAATCATTATATGTGTAGGCCATATCTCTAAAGCTGGAGTATCTGCCGATTTCGGCTGCATCCCGATTGTGGAGTATATCCTGAATGCTTTCACAGAATCCCCGCACTTGAGCAAGAAGTACCTTTAATGCTCTTGTTTCATCCAATGTATTTTTGGCCATAACAGCACCTCTTTTCTAATTCAATTTTATCACACTCTTTTCATCAAATAAAGTATAGTAAAGTTTATTTGTTCATCGTTTCGTGTTCTACCTCGCTGGGCTTGGTGGTGAGCAGTTTGTAGAGTTCAGTGTCCTTCGGGAAGTCATCCGCAAAGGGCAGGATGACATTGTTGAAGAACAGCAGCCCGTGACCCGGCTCGGAATTGGTCACATAGGCAAGCTGCTCCGACGAAATGTTCAGCCGCTCCGCCAGTATCTTTCGGTCGCCTGCCGCCTGGTTGAGCATATAGATGAAATCGCTGTTTTCCAGGATGTTTTCAATCTCCGGGGAGGAAAGTAGGTCTTTGGGGTTCTGAGTTGCCCCGGTGGGGATACCGCCCCACTTTCGGAACCGTTTCCAAATCTCGGCGCTGTACGCTGCGGTCTGTTCCTCCTTCAGCAGAAGGTGAAACTCGTCTACGAAATACCAGGTGGACCGGCCAATGGCCCGGTTGATGGTGACGGTGTTCCACACCGCGTCCTGGACAATGAGCATCCCCGGCTTTTTCAGGTTCTTGCCCAGACCTTTGATGTCAAAGCAGACAAGGCGATTGGAAATGTCCACGGTTGTACGGTGGTTGAAGAAGTTCAGCGAACCGTTCACATAGAGGTCCAATGCCTGGGCCACCCGGTCGGCCTCCGGGATGTGCTGGGACAGCAGGGCGTTCATCAGGTCGCCCAGAATCGGCATATTCTCCGGCCGAGGGTCGGCAAAGTAGGGCTGGTAGATCTTCTGCACCGCCCGGTCAATGACGGTTTTCTCGATGGCCGCCAGCCCCGTCTTGCTGCCCATGATGAGCTCGCAGAAGGACAACACGAAGTCGGATTTCAGCGCCAGCGGATTTTCTTCCTCGGAGTAGTTGAGGTTGATGTCCAGAGGGTTCACATAGTCGGTGCTGGACGGGGACAGCCGGATCACCTGACCGCCCAACCGCTTCACCAGAGGCGAATACTCGTCCTCCGGGTCGCAGACGATGACGTTGTCCTGGGTCATCAGCATGATGAAGGTGATCTCCCGCTTGCAGCTCATGGATTTGCCGCTGCCGGGGGTGCCGAATACAAGGCCGTTTGGACAGCGAGATTGCTTGCGGTCCAGCAGGATCATGTTGTTGGAGAGAGCGTTGAGGCCGTAGTACATGGCGTCGCCGCCCATGAACACCTCCTGGGTGACGAAGGGGACGAACACCGCCAGGGCCGAAGTGGTCAGGCTCCGTTCGATCTTGATGCGGTTGAGGCCCAGGGGCAAAGAGGACATCAGCCCATCTTCCTGTTGGAAGTCCAGCCGGGTCAGAAGGCAGTTGTAGGTCTGGGCGACGCTGGCCGCCTGGGATACGGCAATCTCCAGCTTTTGCCGGGTCTCCGCCGTGTGCAGCACCAGGAAGGTCATGTTGAACATTCTCTCGTTGCGGGATTGCAGGTCGGTGAGAAGGTCCTTTGCCGCGCCGCCGTAGGTGGAAAGGTCGGAGGGAAGAATGTCCATATCGTAACCGCTGCGTACCGCCCGCTTCTGCTCCTGTATCTTCATGGCGTCCAGGTCGGTGATCTTTCGCTTGACCATTTTGATGGCCTCGTTCTGGTTGATCCCCCGGATGTGCATGGTCACCATGATATTCCCGTCCGCCTCCATGAAGTCGGTGAGGATGCGGTCGTGCATCTCCGGCGCCAGAATTTGCAGGAAGGACACCGCCCCATACCGCTTTCCGATGCGGAAGGTGCGGGTCTCCCCGAAGTGGAAGGAGGACGGAGAAATGAAGTCCTTCACCGAAAGGCCGCTGGCCGGGAGCCAGTCCCATTCAAAGGCGAACTGGCCGCCCTCTGGGTGGAGGATGTTGTAAAGCAGCTCCAGCCGCTCCTTTCCGTCCAGCACATGAGCGGCCGCCCCCATGACCTTGAAGCGGTTGAGGGTGTCGGTCTCAATGCGGGCAAACCGCGCCCGGGCCGCAGGGAGGTTCTCCGTCTCGATGGTCAGGGTGACATACTTGGTTTTCACATAGCCGTTGTTGCCCCGCTTATACTGCATCCGCAGGATGTCAACCGCCTCGTCCCGGATGGGGTCCAGGTCGTTGCCCTGTCTGGTGATGCCGAATAGTTCATCGGCGGCGCTGCCTCCGCTGCGGCTGTCCAAAGAAAATCTCTATGCGGGCTTCCCCCATTTTCATTTCTACGCGCACCCCCAGATGGCAGCAAGATTTTTTCCAGCGTGACCTCGTCACGGGAGAGGAAATCGGCGGTGTTCAGCTCA
>ENA-ORCP01003017-ORCP01003017.1-human-gut-metagenome-genome-assembly--contig:-NODE-3017-length-12912-cov-6.367978_pt1 | contig 12912 bp, 11 predicted proteins | sample MGYA00242990_ERZ507991 | MGnify/ENA primary metagenome ERZ507991 (study PRJEB26167, sample SAMN06115496) | human gut metagenome | host: Homo sapiens | place: China:Henan | collected 2015-05-07... | reverse complement strand
CGGAAAGTGAGGGATGCTCATGAACTTTAATGGCGAAGAATTGACGCTGATGATGCTCTACAATTCCGGCTCCCGGCCGGGTTTGATGCAGGAGCTGCGGCTGATGCAGTGTTACCTGATGCCTGATGAAACTGCCCTGAGAGAACTGTCCGAACAGGTCATTGAAAAGCTGAAACTTATGACCGATGCCGAGTTTGCCGAGCTGGAATTTCCGCTCGACTGAATTTTTATGGCCAATAAGTAGTATGAATATCTTTTCTTCCCTCAAATATGTGATATACTAGTAGCATCACATATAGTAAATGAAGGAGGAAGGTTTTAGATGGATTTAGTTAAAGTCCAACAAATACACAATCAGTATCGTATCTTTCGACAAGATATGTATAATGAGTGGGAAGAGTATGCTTACTTGAATCATTGCATAAGAAAGCCGACTAAAGAACCTTTTGAGTTTAATAGCCTATTAAGTGACAGTGTATTGCATAAAACTATTGTTGATGCTGGCGGAATGCAAACTAGGTTTTTGAGCGGTGGCAATTCAAGAAGTCATTTCATCAATTCTGTTGGGCGGTTTGAAGTATATATTTCCTCTTTAGCTAAGGTTGTGTTTATAGACTATCCTCAAAAGATGAAGGGATCTGATTCTGAAACCGAAACCTCTAAGGCATTCCAATTGATTTTAAGTTGTAGCACGCGTGACGAAATGATTGACACGCTTGCTGAAGAAAAGGTCCGAAGTATTTTCTATGGAAACCCTGCTGATGTGTTTTTGAAAGATAAGTGCAAATTAGAGTTGGGAACACTTTTTTCTTCCAAATACCGTTTAGCCATTTCTCTATATAGTGAGATTTTAGGAAGACGAAATGCCATAATCCATAATTCCGGTAGAGTTGACAAGAAATATATAAGAGAAAATCCTCAAAGTACTCTTTTGGAAGGCAAAAAGATTATTATTTCTGAAAATTATCTACGCGGAACTATTGGCTTATTGGTTGGAATCGCTGCTGAAACCACAAGTAACGTTGTGGAGAATATTTATAAAGGAAATGTTCAAGGAATATTAGGCCGCGCCACAAATTCGTTTGAGAATTGCTATGAAATCGACTGGTATAAGAGATTGTTGCAAAATTCCGACTAAATCCTTTTAATTTTACTAATTTATTGGAAATCACGATACATCCGAACGCTATTTTCCTGAGAGCGGCCTTTACAAAGGTCGCTCTTTTTATATCCTAAAATCGAAAGGAGGAACGCAATGCCAAATAAAACGCAAGAATACCTCAACCTTGCCCAGCAAACGGCAAAGGAACTGACCCGGTATTGGGAAAACTGGACGGACTACCTGACCACAGCATCCCGGCTGTACAAGTACAACTTTGCCGACCAGCTTATGATTTACGCCCAGCGGCCTGATGCCACCGCCTGCGCCAGTTTCGACCTCTGGAATGACCGCATGAACCGCTATGTCCGGCGTGGCTCCAAAGGCATCGCTCTGTTAGACCAGTCCAGCAGTGTTCCGCGTCTGCACTACGTTTTCGATGTGAGCGACACTGGAGTACGGCGTAATTCGCGTGATCCGGAAGTATGGCAGCTCGGCCCCGATCTGGTTCAGCCTGTGTCGGAAATGCTCGCTAGAGAGTACGGCATCCGGCATGAACGAATCACCCAGCAAATCGCAGACATTTGCGGCAAACTGGTGGATTCCTATTGGGATAACAACAGTGGTGACATTCTCGACATCGTTGACGGCTCTCTTCTGATGGATTATGATGAAGCCGGACAGGAGTTCCAGTTTAAGAGTGCAGCTGCCATCAGCATCACCTATGTCGTTCTCGAACGCTGCGGCTTTGAACCGGAAGGACATTTTGACCGGGGCGATTTTCAGGCCATCTTCTTCTTTTCCACTCCTGCCGCCGTGTATGCGCTGGGCACCGCAGTCAGCGAGTGCAGCCGGGATGTGCTGCGCAACATCGAACGAACTGTAAAGACGACGATCCGCCGCCGCAATGTAGAAAGGAGCCAATATGAATATGAACAGCAGGAACGTGACCTACTCGACCATCGGGGACTACCAGCTCCCGAACCTGACCCTGCCCCAGCAGGAGAAAGCACTGGGCAAGTACGGGCGGCTGCGCCGGACTTACCTGATGAAGCATCGCCCGGTGCTGTACAACTCGATGCTCCTGTCGGGAACTCTGCATCCGTATCTGCTGGAAGTGGAGCAGACCGCAGAGAACCAGATGCAGCAGACCATGCAGGAACTGCTGAAACAGAACCCGGCTCCGAACAAGGAGCAGCATCAGATGGAGTGGGTGCAGCACATGAACAGCCTGAAAGCACAGGCCGAGGAACTGGTGATGAACGAGCTGATTTACAGCTAAGTTTCTTCGATGCACACATTCCCACCGAAGCTGAACAAATTGAATCCATCGACCAAGCGGAGAGCGAAAAATCGCCCTCCGCTTTCTCTTTGTCACAGGCTGAGATCGAAAACGCGCTGCGGAGAGGTTCTAACTTTGAAAACAGCAAACTTCGGATCTGGAAAATTTATCAGTTGCAGCCTGACCGAAGCCTTCGGGCAAAAGCACTTGCGAAAGAATATGCACCGCATGGCCCCGGCGGTTCCTCGCACACCTATCTGGACGGAAGCAGTGGTTGGCTCGACCATGATAGCAAGGGTCTGACGTTTGAACACTATCCAGACCATCAGAAAGTGCTTCTCCGCTGGAATCAGGTCGAAAAGTATATCGATCTGATGATTCAGTCTGACCGCTATCTGTCAGACAAAGAGAAACGAACCATCGAGTTTCCCCTTGAACTGAACGCTGCCAGTGCTGCCGAATACACGGCATTAAAGGAACAGCACCCGGACACTCTCGTTGGATTTGAAGCTGGCGGAAATTTTAAATATTGAAAAACGCTTCTTCATATTTACCATTTCTAGCACAACAGCAATGCGATGGTTACACTCCCGCTGAGAAGATTAGAAAAACATTTGAATTCCGTGTTCCGTATTTTGTCGGTCCACTAAATGATAAAGCAGCACATCACTGGGCTGTTCGTTCTGAGACTGGTAGCAAAGAAAAAATTTATCCTTGGAATTTTAATCGGCTAATTGATCTCGAATGTTCAGCTGAAGCATTTCTCGTTAATTTAATCGGTCGCTGTACTTACACAGGTGACCCTGTTCTGCCTAAGGATTCTTTACTATATAGCGAGTATATGTTGCTCAACGAATTAAATCCATTAAAAATTGATGGTCAACCGCTTTCCACAGAGCATAAAAAGCAGTTGATTAAAGATATGTTCATACACCCTGTTTCCAAGCAAAAAGGCAAAGTCACTAAAAAGAAAATCTATGAATATCTGAAATCAAAAGGCTGGATTTCTAAAGCTACAAATATAGATTCTATCAACGGAATTGATGATAAGATCAAATCTGATTTGCGCTCACGCCTTCGGCAGTGCACAGCCGTCTGCCGGATTGTGGGCGATCAGCCGCTGCTCGACTGCCAGCTTCAGGGCAGAGGAAATGATTTGATGGATGTTGCGCACTGTTTTGGCGCTCAGTCCCTTGGGCTGCTTCTGTGCTTCGATTCGCTCTACCCGCCCTTCCGCCAACAATTTCTTGTAGAACTGTTGCAGATGCAGCGTCGTCAGATCATTCAACGGGATCTTGCCGAGCTGCGGCTTGATGTGGTTTTCGATGTAGCCATGATAGGTCAGGTAGGTGGATGGGCGCATTTTGATTTTGGCATAGTTCTCATACCACACTTCTAACCAGTTACCCACGGTGTAGGTCTTGGCCCGTCCGTAGTCGATGCCCACATTTTCCTCGATGGCTTTCTTCAGCTTTTCCTTGACTTCCGCTTGCGTCTTTCCAAGGACGTTTTTAATGATGGCCTTTCCTGTTTCTGGATCGTGACCGACTGTGTACCGACCCTCCCAGCGTCCGTCCTTTCGTTTGCGGATATTTCCCTCCCCGTTTGCTCGTCGCTTTGGCATATGTTAAGCAACCAGAGATTACAAGCGGGAATCCTGTCCACAAAAGAGCCAGATCTGGAATATATGTTCCATCGCCATCCACAAAGCAACAAGAGCGGTATATGAGATACAACCTTACCCTACGGAACAATCTCAGTGCAGTCGATCACCAAAAGGGGCCCAATTACCCTCGCACAGGCCCTGCTCCTTGGAAAATGAGCAGATTCATTTTTTATCATCATGCCAGGTATGACCGCCCAAAAGATCAGGCATACTGTAGCAAAGGGGGCCTGCGTATGAGAAAACCAAGCCGCGAGGCTTTGACGAAACGAATCTGGTTTGATTACTTCAATGAGGTCCTTCGCAAACAAAACCTCATTGATTGGAACACCTATCAGAAAATCAAGTTGTCTATCCAACAATAAGAAGCTGTTGATTGCATAAGCTCAAGTCAAAACCACCAGCTAAGCTGGCTGTCAGCATGTCCAGACACCCGGTCATTGTGCCCCATTTTTCCCCGTTTCAGCATCCCTCACCACTCATTTTTCCCGTTTACAAACGAAAAAGCCCAGCTTTCGCTGGACTTTTTCGACAGACTGGGGCATCCAAAAGGGTGCCCTTTTTCATTTCTGCAGGCCATGTACAGCCCACTCTGCTTCTGCCCTGTTCGTATCTAGGATACTCAACTGGCACTTCGATTTGCAGGATGCATGGATCTGGGCGCTTTACTCCCCATCCACAGGCTTGCCAACCATGTATACCCAGCCATGAGGAGGACAGACAGAATATGTCCAGTACCCGATGACCACACCGTCAAAGGGAGCAATGACCCGATCCACTTCCTCTCCGAACAGGTTCGTAATGATGGAAAGCGTGTCGCCCTTACGCACAGAATCCATTGCCTTCTTCACAGGCACATGAATCCCGCCGTTGCGGTTATAGATATAATCAATGTCATAGTGGTGTACGCCCTCATTGGCGGGCACGCTGCCCTCCAGAATCCCCAGCAGGGTCATCACATTGCGAATTCCGGTCTCCAACATCTGCTTGTGCTCATCCCGCTGATACATGCGGGTGCACTGTCCGCCGATCTCGGGTGTAATGCAGGGAATGCCCATCTGATAGGCATACTCATCCTCAATTCCGCTGTTCTCCGCGTAGCGGGTGTTCTTCCACAAGACCTTAAAGCCAAAGCACTGGGCCATTTCACGGGACTTATACGCCACAGGAGACTCCTCTCCGCAGTACAGCACAACAGGCTCCAGATACTCGCTGTTGCCGCCGCCGTGGATGCAGATCACCGCGTCAGCCTTCTTGATGATGTTCTCACAGTACCAGCTGCACACATAAGCCGTCATGGGGCCAGTTCCGCCCGGATAGATGCGATTCAGATCCTGGGGCACAAAGTCCAGGGTATTATAGCGCTTCATTTCGGCAAAGGCCTCTGCATTCAGGGCAGGGATTCCAATGAAGCTTCCCTTCATCTTGGATACATCCAGCCCCTCAAAGGTCTTGATAATTCCCTCAGTACCCTCATACTCGTCGCCGTGGTTGCAGGCATCCACCACCAACGTGGGACCGTCCTGGGCGCCCACCGCCAGCATAATGGGAATATTCACCCATGAACCGTTGGCCCGCTGGGCCAAATGAATAAAACCATATTCCTTGGTGCCCTTCTTTTGGAGTGCCTGGGTAAGATCAAACGATTCGTCATACTCTTTGATATTGGTCTGCATAATCCATATCCCCTTTCTCTATCATACCACACTGTCCGCGTCGCTGTTCAGTGCTTGGACAATGCTTGTGCACTCAGATACAAAGCGGTTCACCTGCCGGCGGAAGGCTGTCCGCCAATACAAAAATTCCTGAGGTGGCAGGTCGTTGCGGTGCTTGCCCCTGACCAGCTGCAGACCGGGCAGCAGGCCCACTGCAAATGTGTTGTCAAAGTGATATTCATCACAGGCACTGCACAGCAGTCTCGTCAGCCGGCCTCCTGCCTCCTTCGCCTGTCTGTCACTGGAAAAGCAGATACGCCCGGCACAGGCCTTGTCCAGCTCCTCCAGTGCCCGTTCTACAGGAGCGAAATCAAAGTCATCGCCGCAATGGGTCCGGATGTCTGCCACAGTATCTCTCATTTGCGCCAGACACCCTGCCGCGTCAAAGGGAAGATGCGCTTCATCGGCAAACTCTTTTACCAGCTCCACCAGCACCCGTGTATCCCTCATCAGAAGCTGGGGGTCCACCTTATCCATGGTATCCTCCACGGAATGCCACCACCAGCCTCCGCCGCTGCCTGCACAGTGCCAGCGGCCACGGTTGGGCGGCGCCTGATAAAAGTCAAAGGACACCTGGATGGGAATGCGCGGCCCGAAAAATGACAGGTCTGATCCCCGCCCCAGCGGGCGGATCACCACCTCAGCCTGCCCGGTGCACCGACGCAGGATATCCCCAAGGGTATCCCCTGCCACACCGGACGTGGAAAACCCGATCTCCTGCGCTCCCATACAGCCGGGAGAGTCCATGTTGACCAGCGCCACACAACGGGCATCCAGGTCCTCAAACTGCTCATCGCAGTACCAAGTGCTCCCGGCATACCGTCCGTTGGAGTGGGCCGGCCACCACGCGATTTTGACACCCCGCCGCAGCTGCTTCTGGGACAGTACCCGTGCCAGTTCCAACACAGCGGCATTCCCGGTGGCATTATCCGTCACACCATAATCCCAGGAGTCATAGTGGCTGCCCACCAGCACATACTCCGGCGTTTCACCGGCCAGCTCGGCTACAGGGATCTGAAGACGCACACATCCACACTGCAGTACGCTGCGCACCGTCGCGGTACGGCTGCAGGCTCCAGGCGTCAGCAAGGGCAGTATGGATTCTCTGTCACAGCTTCTCAGGCCCACCACCGGAAAATCAGGATAGGTTTTTCCGTTTTCAGGCTCCGCGGTGCCCCACACAGGGCTGACCGTCTCGTAGTGAAGCACAGGCTCCTCGCTGGTCCACAGATGGATCAGGCCCTTTACACCGTATCCCCGCAGCTTTTGAACATAGTCCTCATAAAAATTGTCCCCAATCACGATGCAGCCCCGCGCCCCCGCGTACCAATCCTGCTCCTGTCTGGGCTTCAGCTGGTCGTGGGCATGGACATCATAAAACAAGGGAGCGGTCACTCCGTCCGGACAATGGGCGGAGAAGGAACGGGGAAGGGCTTCAAAGGTCTGATCCATCCCCTCTACAGTAACTGACGCTTCTATAGGAGTGGAGACATATCCGTCACACTCATACACGCGGCATGGAATGCCCCATTCCTGCAGCTTCTTGATCAGATAGCCGCAGGCACGGTGCTCATCTTCCGAACCGCCGATGCGCTTCAGTCCGGAAAACACATCCAGTGTCTCCATCAGGCATTCCCGTGAGAGTTCTTCCATTCCTCAATTCTCCTTTTGGTGCGCAAGGAAACACTGGTACACATCCTGCCAGGCAGCCTCATCCGTCACAAGGCGGAAGGCAGCCAGTGCACAGCACACAGCACCGTCATAGATGCCCTGATGAGCCCGCGCCTCTTTCCCGGTCTTTACCCATGCGTCCGTGTGAGGAGGATCATCTGTCTCGATGGTCTTTACCCGCAGGCAGCAGCTGGGCAGCCGGTGGGTCACCGCGCCGAAATCGGTAGAACCGCAGTCCTTCCGGGGCGGAGCAATTCCGTCACACGCAAATTTTTCTGCACACTCCATCAGCAGCGCACCCATGGCATCATTGATGGTGGTGTTGTAAATATGCGCCACAGGGGTAATTTGTACCTGTGTCTGGGTAGCCATGGCAGCAGCCTGGGCAATCTCCCGGGTCCACTGCTCCACGCTCTCCAGATACGCCATGGAGGAGTGGCGGATCTCTACCTTAACCTTGGCAAAATCGGGCACGGAGTTGACTGCCGTCCCCCCAGCCAGCACAATATTGCTCACCCGGCTGGAATCCTTGAGGTGATTGCGCATGAGCCCAAGCCCTGTCTGCAGCATGGTCACCGCATCCACTGCGCTGCGCCCAGCATAAGGCGCAATACCCGCGTGGGCGGTTTTGCCGTGAAATTCCACATCCATCTCGATCAGAGCCAGAGAGGGCGTCTCCAGCTGGGTCAATGTGCTGCCGTGCACCATGAAGGCCACATCAATATGGTCAAACCCGCCGTGGGCGGCCATCTCGTTTTTGCCTCCGTCCAGCGACTCCTCGCTGGGCGTCCCGATCACATGGATCTCAAAGGGCTGGTCCGAAGACTCCAGCACTCCCCGCAGGGCCATTGCCGCGCCGATCATGGCAGGGGTCTGCATATGGTGGGCGCAGCCATGTCCCTGGCCCCGCAGCGCATCATATTCCCCTAAAAATCCTACTGCGCGCCCTCCGGCAGCCCGCCCTCCCTTGTGGCGGTACACGGCACAAAAAGCCGTATCCAGCCCGGCGTAGGGAATGGTTACTTCAAAATCGTGGGCTCGCAGCCACTTTGTCAGCGCAGCTGAGGAGCGGTACTCCTCATAGCCCGGCTCGGCGTAATCAAAAATTTCGTCGCTCAGCGCGCACAGCTGCGGCATCAGCTCTGAAACGATATTCGCAATTTGCTTCTGAATTTCTTCCATGGCATGTCCCATCCTATATCTTTGAAATTTATAATATCCTGCCGTCGCGCCATGCAGTTGCGGCGGCCAGCTCTAAACGGATCAGTAACCGATCACCACAGCCAAAGCCAGGAAGGCCATAGAAACCAGGCTGAGCAAAATCACCAGCTTAATGACGTACTTCAGCCACACGGAATAGGGAATCTTGGACGCAGCCAAAAATCCCAGCATGGTGGACGAAGTGGGGTAGATGGCATTGGTCAGGCCGTCACCCAGCTGGAAGGCCAGCACAGTGCTCTGGCGGGTCAGGCCCACCAGATCGCCCACAGGCGCCATGATCGGCATGGTGGCTGCCGCCTGGCCCGTACCAGAGTTGATGGGCAGGTTGATGATGTTCTGCACCAGGAACATACCGATGATCTTTACCGAGCTGGGCAGTGCCACAATCGCATTGGCCAAGGCATTGATAATGGTATCAATGATCATGCCGTCCACCATAACGGTATTGATCGTACCGGCCACTCCCACAATCATCGCACCGAAGGTGATATTGGCCATGCCCTGCACATACAGATCGCAGATCTTGTTGCCGCTGAACCCGGCCAGAATACCGCATACCACACCCAGCACCAAAAACAAAGTAGCCATTTCGGTGATAAACCATCCCAAGTAGGCCACGCCGTAAATCAAAACGGCCAACGCGATGACAACGGCCAGAAGGATCAGCTTGTGCCGTCCGGTCACTTCAATCGCAGATACATCCACATCCTCCAGGTTGGAATCCTCGTTCCCCATCAGGTTCTTGGAGGGATTCTTCTTTACCTTCTCCGCGTAATGAATAATATACAGGCTGGTCACAACAATAAACGCCACCAGGATAATCCAGCGATACCAGGCTCCGGAGAACATGGGAGTCACACCCGCGATGGACTGAGCCACACCCACATTAAAGGGATTATAGATGCCCGCCGTAAAGCCCACGATGGAGCCCATGGCGATCATGGCTGTACCTGTGATGGTATCATAGCCCACTGCCTTGGCCACTGCAATCCCAATAGGCACAAACACCAGAACCTCCACAGACATTCCCATGGTGAAGCCGCCTACGGCAAAGACCGTAATGAAGATGGGGATGAGCAGCTTTTCTTTTCCCGCAAACATCTTGCCCAGCTTGGCACAAAAGGCGGTGATCATCCCTGTCTGCATAATCAGCTCAAAGGCGCCGCCGATGATGAAAATAAAGAAGATGATCTCGTTTACGCTGGAGCTGCCCAGAGTTCTCACAAAAGCCATGGGGATTTCCAGTGGTGAAACCGGTGACGATTCCACCTGAGTGTATGTACCCGGTACAATCAGCATACGGCCGCTGGCATCCTCCTGGCGCTCAAACTGGCCGGCAGGAATCACGTAGGTCAGCAGGCAGACAACCAACACGATCAGAAACAGAATAATGTACGTGTGGGGCATCTGGATGCCTTTTTTCTTTTTCGACGTTTCAATGGACATTCTTCTCTGCACTCCTCACAATCAAGTGTCTAATAATTATACATTTATTTTTTTCTTTATGCAAGGGCAAATCGAGATTTATCGAGGAATCTGAATTTATCGTAAAAAACTCCCTTGAGCCGCCAGCGGCTCAAGGGAGTCTATGGATGTTTTGACCACTGTATCCACAAAAACTGATTAAAGTTCCAGCCCATTCCACGCTTCTGTCAGCCGACACAGCCGTTACAGAAGCGTGTGTGCTGCTGAAGTTTCCACTGGGCAGGCTGACACGGGCATAGCGGCCATCCCAAATTCAGTGTAAACTCCTCAGCTTGGAAGCGCGCAAAGTTTATCTGCAGCCACAGCAGATTCATCCCGCTGCCGCCTTCTCCTATACGATGTTCCCCCTCACAGACTGAGGGTACAGATGTAACGGATGGGTCGAATATGTCCTGCAACCGTGCGGTCTATGCGCCGATAATTCATAGTTCGTATGGGCACCATCTTCTTAATAGTGAGCATAACCTCCTGCATTTTTCGCTCCCGATCCAGTTCTGCTTGCTCTTGTTTTCGACGAGCCTCAACGGCAGCATAATCGGTGAACAGATCCATCTGCTCAAATTCGCCCTCTCTGGTCATCGCCTCACTCTCTGAAATCACCCGACCCGCAACGATGTTAAGTCGCCGCACCATGAGGTCGGTATTCACAATACGATCAAAGAGCGCTGTAGCTGCCCCCATGATTTTCTTTGTAGAGGAGGTATAATCGTTCAGGCGCTCGGTTCCATGGGCGTGCTTTGGAACCTCGCGGCCATAGTGATCCTTGACTATTGGGCCATGATAACGATTTCGCCGTGCCGGATCAGTTAGGTTCTCAATGTCATAGCCGACCGTCAGAACAATCTGGTCGGTCATCAGCTTCTTACTCACCAAATCCAGTGCCAGTTGCTCTGCCATTTCTCTCAGCACCAACCGAGCCCTTTCTGCGGAATACGGGCAATGCAGAACCTGACCGGAACCAAGGCTGTTTTCACTGGGATGATATGCCTTAACCGCTTGGATGGTACAGGGTTCCCAGCCCCACGAATGGTCAATCAACAACTCAGCGTTTTTCCCAAAGAGCTGGTAAAGAAGATCCTCATTGCATACCGACATTCGCGCAACATCGCCCATGGTAAACATTCCGTGTGCCTCTAACTTCTTGGCGTATCCACGTCCAACCCGCCAGAAATCGGTGAGTGGCTGGTGCGACCACATGGTTTGACGGTAGGTCATCTCATCCAGCTCTGCGATGCGCACGCCGTTCTCATCCGCAGGGATATGTTTTGCCAAGATATCCATTGCGACTTTACATAAATAAAGATTCGTACCAATACCTGCGGTGGCTGTAATTCCGGTATTCTCGATCACATCCAGGATAATTTTCATTGCAAGTTCTCTGGGGGTAAGTTTGTAGGTGGATAGATAATCGCCAAGCTGGACTAGAGCATATTATAGAGAATTCTACGGGCAATAACAATAAAATTTTCGCTGATTTAAGTTATGAAATGCGATTGAATTGTGAAGATTTGAACCGAATTGCTGATGTTCGTGTATATGTCAATGATGTGCTTGAGTCCTCTGTTTACAATAATGGACGAATTTATTTTCCTAGTCGAGGGATAAGCAATAGACGAATTTTTCTAGATTGTTATGGGTTTGCGGAGTTGTCTATTACGCTTATATTAGTAGATGGACAAGAATGTACGCTGAATTCAGAGTATTTACCGATTTTGGTGCGACGAGAGGAACTTAATAATTCGGTAGAAGCAATGGCTAGATTTGTTTATAATAATCAAGAATGGCTTTTGTTAAATGGAGAACTCAAACCGAAAAAACCATCTGGGCTTAAAGAGAATGGGTACCGTAGTCTTGCGACACAGATTTTGTTAGCAGAAGAGATTGCAGCTATATATGAGAGTAGTTATGGATATTTCAAAGCTAATAGCAGATTCAAGTTGGAAAAGATGTCTGTAATTGAGAGACTAGAGCGAATACAATATGTGACGCAGGGAACGCTGTCATATACAGCAACGCATCCAGAGTACTTGCGACAAGTAAATAGTACGCAAGGTATATTTATTGGAAATCGTGTGTATCAACCACAGAAAACAGAAACTGTTCAAAATACACGCTCATATGATATATATGAGAATAGAGTGATTTTAGCATTTCTAAGGAATATGATTGATTCGGTACAATCTTTGCAAGGATATTGCTGTAATCTATTAAGTAAAATCCCCAATGATGAAGATTATAGCTCAGAGTACATTTATTCATCATCTTTTATGTTTTCTGAAACAAGAAAAATGATAGAAGATGGAAAGACTCAGTTGGAGAAATTGTCTGAAAAATTTACATATTTATGGGGAATGTATAGTGATATTCTTCGTATCCCCCTAGATCAACATATAGTACCCCCTAGATCGACTGCAATTTTTCTCTCCGTTCCACAATATAATCGAATATTCGTTAGAATTCATCAATGGTTTAGTTTTGGAATATATAATTTTTCTAAAGAACATTTTATGCTCTCCTTTATTAAAATTTCAGCTTTGTATGAAAGTTATCTTTTGGCGAAATTCCTTTGCTATTTCAGAGATAGAGGGTATTCATTGGAGTCTTCTAGACGTTGCGTATATCCGGTATCAAAACGATGGAAATACAAAAATACTTCTGTACGAAATACATTTGTATTAAAAAATGGTCAGAAAAGGATTACTTTATATTATCAGCCTGTAATTTTTGATACAGATCAGCGCTCTGTAAATGGTATCGGGTTGTATAGAAATAATTC
>ENA-ORCP01003012-ORCP01003012.1-human-gut-metagenome-genome-assembly--contig:-NODE-3012-length-12924-cov-3.203394_pt1 | contig 12924 bp, 6 predicted proteins | sample MGYA00242990_ERZ507991 | MGnify/ENA primary metagenome ERZ507991 (study PRJEB26167, sample SAMN06115496) | human gut metagenome | host: Homo sapiens | place: China:Henan | collected 2015-05-07 | study... | reverse complement strand
ACAAAAATATCCCCACCTATAAGGTACGGATGTTTTTTTTCTATATATTCTTCTACAATTATTTTTTTACATCTCGAGGAAACCGGGCTTCTCGTAGAGCGGCTCGTTGCCCGCGTCCTCAAGGTCGAGACCCTCGTGCGAGAGGTGCCACATGTTCTTATCCTTGGAGTAGTTGGTCTCGCGGTTGATCTTCAGCGGAATGTTGTGCGCCTCGGCGTAGTCGATCTCCTCGTCGCGGGACTTGATGTCCCACTCGCGCCAGGGTGCGATAATAGGCATATCCGGTGCAAACGCCTTGATTGCCAGCTCAAAGCGCACCTGGTCGTTGCCCTTGCCGGTGCAGCCGTGGCAGATGGCGTCCGCGCCCTCTTTGAGCGCAATTTCCGCCAGCCGCTTTGCAATAATCGGACGCGCCAGCGATGTGCCGAGCATGTATTCCTCGTATTTTGCACCCGCCTGCACGGTCGGGATGACGATGTCGTCGACAAACTCGTCGGTCAGATCCTCAATGTAGATTTTGGACGCGCCGGTCTTGAGTGCCTTCTCTTCCAACCCCTCCAGCTCATCCGCCTGCCCGACGTTGCCCGAGACGGCGATGATCTCGCAGTTGTTGTAATTCTCCTTCAGCCACGGAATGATGATGGATGTATCCAGTCCGCCCGAATAAGCGAGTACAACCTTTTTGATCTTGCTCTTATCAATCATGACTTTGCCCTCCGCATGTCGTGTTTTTGTTTGATGGACACAGTATAGCACAAGTTGAATATAAATGCAATACTTTTGAATAAATATTCTGTTTTTCAGCGAAACAGACAAGAAAATGCCCCATTTTCGCATGTTTTATGCATATAAAAAGCAAAAAGCACGGAAAATCCGTGCTTTTTGCCTGCATATTTCATTTTGCAAACTTGGCAAGCGCCGTGCGTACATCGGCAAGCCCCACCTCGGTGAGCCCGTGGTAATACGGCTGTGCCGCGGCGTCAAGACTGCCGTCTGCCGCCGCCTTGCAGAGCAGCAGCGCATCCGCAAGATCCACCTTGCCGTCCCGGTTCAGGTCGCCGGCGATGATGCGCGTGAGCGCCGCGCCGTCCACCGTCTCCACCGTCACCTTGCCGGTGTTGCGGAAGGCCTCATACCGCTGTCCCTCGGTCTTGCCGGGGATGGTGTAGTCGCGGAAGTTGCCCGAGAGCGTGCCCGCAACAGTGGCATGAACGCTGCCGGTGAGGTAATTCTGCCCGGCAAAGCCGTTCATCCCGTTTGCCGCAACTGTTGCGCCCGCGCCGATGTGCAGTGTCAGATTGCCGCTGTAGGTGGCAAAGGGCGATGTGCCGAAGAGCCGGTAGTTGCCGCCGACGAGGAACATATACCTGCCGCCGTTCACCGTCACGGTCTGGTCGGCGCTGCTGCCCGCGCTCGCGGCATCGTCCGCCGCGGTCTTGGCAAAGTTGCCCTCAAAGAGCAGGTTGCCGCAGAGCATATAGAAGTTGCCCGCCGTCTTGACCGTCTCGGTAAACTCTGCATTGTTCCAGCCGAGCGCGAGGTAGGCGATGCCGGTATTGCGCCGCAGCGTCAGGTTGTCAAAGCGTGCGCCCGCGCCGAGGCGGATCATGTCGCCGGTGAGTGCCAGCGCCGCGTCCGTTCCCTCACCGACAAAGGTCAGCGTACCGCTGCCGAGCGGGGTGACAAACTTGGTGTAAGTCACGGTGCCCATGATGTGAATGGTGGCATCCCCGTCCGGGTCGGCAAGGCCGAAGGCGACCGGCAGGGACGAAATCGGGTCAGCCGCAGTGCCTGCGCCCGCCAGTCTGCCTGCGGCGGACACATAAATGTCCGTGCGATAGAAATTCTCCACCTCGGTCACGCCGCCAAAGATGGCATTGTAGACCGCGGCGGCGTAGAGCTTATAGCCGTCCGCATCCGGGTGCAGCTTGTCGCCCGCGAAGAGCGCGTCGCTCACCGCATCGGGCAGCAGCAGCGCATAGAGGTCGATGTAGGTGAATTTGTCCGGCGCCTCAGCCATAAGCGCGCGGGTGACGCGCGCCTGAATCGGTCGGATGACCGAGACCGCGCGGATGTCCGCCTCCTTGTTGGAGGTGTAGCGGTAAATAGCCGAGGTGGTGAACACGCGCGTCGTATCCGGCAGCGCGGCATAGTCGCGGAGCAGCGCCTCATATTCGCGCTCGAAATGCGCGCGCTGCCCGACCGTGCCGCCTGCAATCAGCGCATCGTTGGTGCCGAGCGCGACCAGCACATACGCACTGTCCGCCTCGGTGAGCGAGAGTACGCCCGCCAGCGTATCGCGGTGACGGATCTGATTGTACGGCAGCACCGTGGAAGCGCCCACGCCGAAGTTGGAGACCACAAGCTCCATACCTTCCTGCTCCGCTCGCTCGAGGATGCGCGCCGTGTAGGCATTGTGCGTCGGATCGGCTGCGCCCGTGCCCTCGGTGATGCTGTCGCCGACGAAGGAGATGCGCAGCGGTTCCGTGTAGGTCTGCACCTCGCCGTTGACCATATCAAAGCGCTTGACGCTGAGGTTTGATGCCGCAGACATGGTCAGTGTCGCCTTTTTGTCCGCGCCGGGGTATGCCTTGACCTGCGTTGCGTCCAGTACCGTGCCCACCGCAAAGGTCGCACCTGCGCCGACCGTCACATCAAAGTTGCCGCGCAGCACCTGTGTATAACCCGTGGAGGTCTGGAACGCGCTGATTTCGCCGCCCGCAAAGCTGCCGCCCATGATATTCACCGCGATGTCGCCGTCGAGCGCATAGCGGCTGCTGTCGGACGAAGCATAGATCGAATTGTAGCTGGCCAGATGGCCGACCTCGCCGAGCCGCCCCTGCGCGTAGATGGGCAGGTTGAAGCTGCCGCCGTTTATCGTGAGGGTCGCGTCATCGCAGAGCAGCGACATGCCGGAGAGGCTGAACGCATTTTCGTCCTTGTTGTTGCTTGCCGTGTCATAGCCGACCTTGCCGCCGAAGGTACCGCCGTTTACCGTGACGGTGAGGGGGGCGGTGATGGAGCCGACCAGGTTCTGCCGGTCGGCGCGGCGGTTGCCGCCCGCGAAGGTGGCGAATGTACCGGCGTTGACCGTGACGGAATAGGGCAGTTCACAGCTGATGCGCTGCCCCTTTGCGCGGTTGGTGGCGTCCTGCCGCATCACGCCTTGCATCGTGTCCACGCCGCCGAAGAAATCCAGCGTGCCGTCCACGCTGAAGTGCTCGCCGAAGACAAGCGTATTGAACCCGCCGAGTATCGCGCGGCGGCCGCGTGCCGCCACCGGCAAATCCAGCGTGATCACGCCGCTGTCGGTGTTCTTGGCAAAGGAAAGGTCGCCGTACAGAATCAGGCTGCCGCCCTCCGCCGTGTAGGTCACGCTGCCCGCCTCGGGCAGGGTGACATCCTCGCCGAGGACGAGGTTGCCGAGAATAACGATTTTGCCGTCCCCGCCGCCGAGCGCCTCGGCAGCCGCCGCAAGCGAACCGAGCGGCGATGCGGCGCTTGTGCCGTCGCCGGTGCCGCCTGTACGCACATACAAAGTGGTTTCCGCGGCGGAAGCACCGCAGGCAAGTCCGAGTAAAAGTCCCATACAAAGCAAAGCAGAAAGCCAAAACTTACGCATCTGTTTTTCCTCCCGATGTAGTTTCGTTTCCAGTATAGCGTTGTGCACAAAGCAATGCAAGTACTGCCGCCCATCAATCGGAAAAACTGTACAATTCTCTGCTTTTTTTATATGCAAAAAGGACTGCCGAAAGGCAGTCCTCCTGCAAGCGTGCGAAGGCGATATGCCGCGCGCGGCGCGATATTTTCCCTTGGAAAGCGATATTGCAAACTGCGTTTGCAGCGATATTCTGTTTGCCATGCGGCAAACAGAACTGTGGCACACTTCCGCATGCGGAAGTGTGCCACAGAATGTATTTAGCCTACTTTGGCGAGCATCCAGAGGATGTCGCGCAGGGCGATGCCGCTCCTGTCGAAGTAATATTTGCCGTCCTCCGCGGTGAAACTGCCGTTCAGCAGTTTGGAGACCGCGATCAGCATGTCGTGCACATTGAAGACGCCGTCGCCGTCAAGGTCGCCGACGATACGGCGGGCAATGCTGCCCGCGCCGGTCGTCTCGACCGTGATGCTGCCTGTATTCTTCGTGCAATCATAGGTCGTGCCGACAGGGCCTGTAATGGTCGCATAGTCGCACAGCGTGCCGGTGATCGGTGCGGCAGTCACCAGTTTTACAGAGCCGGTGAGGTAGTTCGCGCCGCAGGCGCCGCTCTGTCCGTCGGCAGACAGTGCGACCTTTGCGCCCGTGCCGATGTTTATCGTCAGATTGCCGCCGTAGGTGCCGATGGGCGAATAGTTCTTCCAGCGCCAGTTGCCGCCGATGATCCAGCGCCAGTTGCCGCCGTTCACCGTCACTGTGGCATCCGCATCGCTGCTGCCCGCCGCGGCGGTATCAAAGTTGCGCGTGTCGGTGTCGGTCACGCTGTAGACCTCGGCGCCGCCGTAGACCGCATGGCCTGCAATCAGCACACCGGCGACCGGCATGGTCACACTGTCGGTAATCTCGACATTGTGGTAGTTGCAGACGACAAACAGCGCACCCGGACCGGTGTAGTTCAGTTTGAGGTTGTCAATCGTCGCATCCGTGCGGAAGCGGATCATCTTGGCGTTTTTGTCCAGCGTAAGCGTCGCACCGTCGCCGACGCCGACGAACTTGATGCTGTTCAGATCATCGGGCGCAGCCAGCCAGGTGCTGATGGTCTGCTCGCCGACCACGCGAATCTCCGCGTCCGCGCCGGGACGCAGGCGCGCAATGGCGACCTCGATATAGCGGATGGGGTCATCCGCCGTACCCGCGCCGTCGATTCTGCCCGCATCCGAGACATAGACCGTATCGAGCGTGCTGAAGCCCTCGACTGCGGTCACGCCGCCGAAAATCGCATTGTAGATGGCGGGGGCATACACATTCCGATAGCCCTCCGCATGGGGATGCAGCATGTCGCCGGAGAGCAGCGCGCCCGCCGCGCCCTTGCTGTCCACCTGCATGGCCTCCGCAAAGGTCAGCGCGTAGAGGTCAACAAAGACGTACTTGTCGCTTGTCTTGGCCAGCGTCTCGGTGGCGCGGCGCTGCATGGCGCGTACATTGACCGCACCGAGCACCGACTGGCGCGTTTTTTCCTTCGCAGTCGAGCGATAGAGCGCGCTGGTCGTAAACACCTTCTTCGTGGTCGCAAGGTCGCCGTAGCCCTTGATGAAGGCGGTGTACATCTCCTCATAGCGCGCGTGCTGACCATCGGTGACCATCGTGTTGTAGGCGTCATTGGTACCGATCCCGATAACAAACCAGTCGGCGTCGCACTCCTCGCGCGTCAGCCGGAAGTTCAGCATGTCGTTGTACCAGATGTTGTTGGTCGGCATCACGACAGAGCCGCCGATACCGTAGTTGCCGAGGATCGCCTCGCCGCCGTTTTTCTCAATCAGTTCGAGGAGACGCGCCGGGTAGGACTTGGTCTCAAAATCCCATGCGCCGCTGCCCGCGCCCGTGCCCTGCGTGATGCTGTCGCCGATGCAGGCGATGCGCAGCGGCTCGTCATAGGTCTGCGCCGCGCCGTTGACGACATCGAAGCGCTTGGGCGTGATATTCAGCGACGCGGGATAGACAAGCGTCGCTTTCTTGTCCGCGCCGGCATATGCCTTGACCTGCGTCGCGTCAACAACCGTGCCGGCGGCAAAGGTTGCGCCGTCCGTGATATGGACATTGAGGTTGCCGCGCAGAACCTGTGTCAGCCCCGCGCCGGTCTGGTATGCGCTGATCCCAAAGCTCTCAAATGTACCGCCCGTGATGTTCAGCGTGATGTCGCCGTCCATCGCGTAATACCTGCGGTCGGACATGGTGAGCGCCGAGCAGCCGCCCATGCGGGAGTTGCCGACGCCGCCGCGGCCGACAACATAGACCGGCGCACGGAACGTGCCGCCCGTGATGGTGAGCGTGGCATCGTCGGCAAGGATGCCCATGCCGGAGACGCTGAATGCGTTTTCATTCTTGTTCAGCGAAGTCTGCGTAAAGGAGACGGCGCGCCCGAAGGTACCGCCGTTTATCGTAATGTCAATCGGCGCGGCAATTGAGCCGAGCAGGCAGCTGCCGTTTGTGCGGCGGTTGCCGCCCGCAAAGACGCCGAAATTGCCGTTGTCCACCGTGATGGAATAGGGCAGTTCGGTGACGCACTTCGCGTTCAGCACGCGGTTCTGTGTCTCATAACGCGTGATATCCGCCGTGCCCTCCGGCGTGTCCACGCCGCCGAAGAAGTCAACTGCGGTCGCCATGGCGCACTTCGCGGTGAAATGCAGGTTGTTGTAGCCGCCGAACATGACCCGCTCGCCGTCGGCCGTGATCGGCAGATCCAGCGTAATCAGGTTTGCGTTCGTATTCTTGGCAAAGGTGAGGTTTGCCGCAAGGTTCAGGCAGCCGCTGCCCTCCGCCGTAAAGGTCAGATCCCCGCTCTGCTCCGGCGCGGTGTATGCCGAGGAAAGCGTGACCGGCGAAATAAAGACCACGGTGCCGCCCTCGCCCCCGAGTGCATTCACTGCCACGCCGAGCGAGCCTACCGGGGATGCCGCACTTGTGCCGTCGCCCGTCCCGCCTGTCGAGACATAGACGGTGCGCTCCGCCGCCGCTGCGGTGCAGACCAGCGCGACCGCAAGGCAGAGCAGCACGCAAAGATGCCATACCGATTTCATTTTCTGCATGTTTATCGTCCTCCACTCTCTTTTCTTCTTTCATTTTACCATCTAAAAACTGCCCCTGCAACGGAAATCGAGTGCAAAACCCTACTGAAATCTGCAAACATCTTGCACAAAACACAAAAACAAAGGAGCCGCAAGCGGCTCCTTTGTTGAAACTGTTCAATTTTTCACCCTGCAATTTGGTTAAAAATCCAAAGTACATCGGTGAGCGTAACCTGTCTTCTGCCGAAGTAGATGTAATTGTAGGGGAATTCCTCGTCCAGCGCGCAGCGCAGCATCACGAGCGCATCCTTCACATCGATCGTACCGCTGCCGTCGAGGTCGCCCATCAGCACCGCACCGCGGGTGATTGTGCCCGTGTTGTTTGCCTTGTCATAGACCACGCCGGAAAGCGTGCCGGTGATCATGTAGTCGGGCAATGTGCTGCCTTGCGCCCGGATGTCGGCAGCAACAGAGCCGGTGAGATAGTTTGCACCGACAATGCCGATATAGTCCGTGGCGGTGATGGTGACGCCCGCACCGACCGTCAGCGTCATGTTGCCGCTGTAGGTGCCGATGGGCGCGCCGCCGGCGAAGCGGCGGTTGCCGCCCGCAAAGCCGTCCCATGTGCCGCCGTTGACCGCAATGTAGCAGTTGCGGGACGAAGATGCGCTGGTCAGCGTGTCATAGGTCGTCGCCGTTGCAGCGGCTGCCTCTGCGCGCGTGAAAACATTGTAGCCCGCGTAGAAGTTCCAGGTGCCCGTCGTTTTTACGCTGTCCGTGATCTCCACATCGTTGTAGCAGGCGATGATATGGGTGCCCGTTTCGGACTTCAGCGTGATGTTGTCGATCTTCGTATTGCTGCCGAGTTTGAACGTGTTACCCGAGATGCTGAGCACGGCGTCCGCACCCGCGCCGACAATGGTCAGATGCGAGGGGTTCATCGAGGAGAAGAAGTTGCCCGCGAGCGTCCAGGTGCCGACCACATGCAGGGTGGCATCCTTGCCGTAGGCGAGCTTATCCATCGCGACCGCAAAGTTCGAGATGGGGTCGGCTGCGGTGCCGGTGCCGTTGATTGTGCCTTTGTCCGAAACATAGACATCGGTCATGCAGAAGCCCGCGACCTTCTTGTCGCCGCCGCCGAGCATGGTATCGTACAGCTTCCTTGCCATGATGCCGTATCCGCTTGCGGCGGGATGCAAGTTCTCTTTGCTGTCCGCAAACAGCGCGCCGCTCTTGGCATCGGCATAGGTGAGCTGGTAGAGGTCGATGAAGTCATACTTGCCCGGGTTCTCCGCCGCAAGCTCGCGTGCGATGCGTTCCTGCGTGGGGTGCAGCACCGACGATGCGCGCAGATCGTTCACGGCATTCGAGGTTTTGCGGTAGATGGCGGTGGTGATATAGACGCATTCGGTGTCCGGTTTGTTGCCGAGCAGCGTGCAAATATCGCGATAGTTGGCCTCAAACTTTTGCAGCGCGCCGTTCGTGCCGCCGATGGCTGCCGCATCGTTCGTGCCCATCGCGATGACGTAGAGCGCCGCGTCGCACTCCTCGGTGGCCAGCGGGTAGGCCAGCATCTTCATGTAGTCGCGCCTCGTGCTCGGGAGGAATCCGGAGGCGGAAACGCCGTAGTTGGAAACAATCATCTCCACGCCCGCCTTCTCCGCGATGGCAAGGAACTGTGCGGGATAAGCCTGTGTCAGACGATCCGTGGTCGCCCCCGAGACAGACAGATAGTAGCCCTCGGTGATGCTGTCGCCGATGAACGCGACGCGCAGCGGCTCGTCATAGGTCTGCGCCGCGCCGTTGACCACGTCAAAGCGCTTTGCCGTAAGGTTAAGCCCCGCGGGATAGGTCAGCGTTGCCTTCTTGTTTTCGCCCGCATACGCCTTGACCTGCGTTGCATCAATGACCGTGCCCGCCGCAAAGGAGGCCGTGCCGGTGACGGTCACATCAAAATTGCCGCGCAGCATCTGCGTGTAGCCCGCCTGCGTGTAGTAGGCGCTGATGAGTTTTCCGCCAAAGGTACCGCCGCTGATGTTGATTTGAATATCGCCGTCCGCCGCGTAATACTTTCTGTCCGACGCAGTCAGCGTGGAAGTCTCGGAAGAGCCTGCCGGCACATTGTCCAGTCTGCCCTGCGCAAAAATCGGGGCGTTGAAAGTGCCGCCCGTGATGTTCAGCGTGGCATCATCGGCAAGAATGGCTGCACCGGAAATGCTGATATCCCAGTAGTTCTTGTTGTTCGTGGTGAGGTCATAGTCCCCCGCCTTGCCGAAGGTGCCGCCGTTGATTGTAATGGTGACGGGTGCGGCGATTGAACCGACCGGAACGCCCTTGCTGGCGCTCTGCGGCGCATTGCGGTAGTTGCCCGCGGAGAACATGTAGAAGTCGCCGCCGTCCACCGTTACCGCATACGGCAGGGTGGTGACAAGGCTCGCATTCGCCGTGCCGTTTGCCGCCAGCGCGCCGCCCATGAAGTGCAGTCTGCCGTTTGCGCCGTTGTTGGTGACGACGCACTTATCGGTGAAATGCACGCTGTTGAACCCGCCGAAGATGAAGACCGGGTAGGTCTTTGTCATCACAATAGGCAAATCAAAGGTGAAAGTGTTGTCATTCGTGTTCTTGCCGAGCTGGAGACGGCTGCCCTGCAGCAGTCTGCCGCCGTCCGCTGCCGTCAGCGTAAAGTCGCCGCTCTGCTCGGGAATGGTGGTGATGTCGCTGACGGTCACATCACCGCAGGCAACGACGGTACCGCCCTTGCCGTTCAGTGCGGAAACCGCCGCATTCAGCGTACCGAGCGGGCTTGCCGCGCTCGAACCGTCGCCCGTGCCGCCGTCCCTCACATAGACGGTCTGCTCCGCGGCAAATGCCGCCAGCGTGCAGAGGCACGCGCAAAGCAGCACGGAAAGGATGAACAAAAGAGATTTGCGCATCGAAAAATCCTCCTTATTTGCAGGGGCAAACTGCCCCTGTGTGTGTACTATTGTCATTTTAGCATAATATTGCACACACAGCAAGCCAAAACTGCATGTATTTTCGGTCAAAATTTCATGGTTTTGAACCTTGTGCATGAAAAAAATCCGAAGTCCGGATGGGACTTCGGATTATTGGATTCAGTCGAGTACGATCGTGGGCCAGAGCGAGGTCGAGAATGCGGAGACGCCGGTGAGCGTATCGGCAATTGAGCCGCTGCCGTCCACATTGACGAGCGCCGGGCGCACCTTGAAGCTCTTTGCGCCGGCAAGCCCGACAAGCGCCTTCGGGATGGCAATTTCGGCGACATAGCCCTCGTCGCGGTCGTCATTGTTCCCCACCGTGCCGAGCACCTTGACCGCCGCCGTGCCGCCGGTGAGCGTCTGTTGCTTTGCACCATTTACATAGTGCTCAATCGAGCGAATGCCGTCCACGCCGACCGTAATGCGGTAGTCCGCCGCCGCGCCTGCCGCGATGCACACCGTCATGGTGTCGCCGTCCTGCAGGAAGTCGTCCGAGCGGGACAGGAGGAAATAGACATTCTCATCGTCGTGCGCGGCGCGCAGCGTCATCTGCGCCTGCGACTCGCTGCCGACGAAGAGCGCATCGGTGTTTTCGATGTCGTCCCAGTCGTTTGTATAGCCGTCGACCGTGACCTTGGCTCTCGGCGCGTTAATGCGGTGGTTGAGGTATTCGCGCACCAGCATCAGCCCGGAATTGCCGTCTGCGGTCTTATGCTGATTGGACACAATGACGGCATGGCTGCCGACCGGCTCCGCAGAGCCCCAAATGCCGACCGCCTCCATCGTCTGAAAATCCTTGTTTGCAAACGCGGTGCCGTCCGGCTTGCCGAGCCTGCCGTAGAGCCGCGCGCCCTTGTTGTACACCATGTAGGTCTCGCCGGACGCAAAGCGCGTGACATAGGGCGAACCGACCGAATAGCGCGTTTCACTCAGCGTCTCGGGGCCGACCTCTTCGAGGTCGAGTGCGCGCCACACGCCGTTTTCCCCGCTCGTCGCATACGAGCCCCAGAATTGCAGATTCAGATCCTGAATCTCAAAGACGAGCAGCGTTTTGCCGTTGTACAGCTCGACCGGCACAGGCATCTGCCCGCCGAAATAGGGGCGCGAGACGCCGTCCGGCCCGACTTTGTTGCCGAGCGCGGTCTGCACGACGGTTGTCGCACGGTAATGATTCGTGTCGCCCGCCTGAATGTTCGGCGTCCAACTGTAGCCGTTATCCTTGGATACGATCAAACCGATGCCCGCCGAACGCTTCTTGTCATCAAAGCCGTAGAGGTCGACATACGGCGCGGTCTGCGTGAAATACACCTCCACCGTGCCGTCCGAACGCTGCTGAATGCCCGGCTCCCAGACCTGCCCGGTGTAGATTTTCGTCGGCTGCGACCATTCGATATCGCCCGCCGCCGTCGCCTTGCCGCGCAGCAGGAACAGACCGCACATATCGGCATACATGCGGTAGCCGCTTGGCGCGCGCTCTGCAAAGACGCAGAGAATCTCACCGTTGTCCAATACGACGGCATCCGGGTTGACCGCCGCGTAGTTCTCGGTCTTGCCGACAAGCGAGGTGTCGCCGTTCTTCGCGGGCTCGGTATAGGTGAGCATGTGATCCTGCCCTCTGTAGAGCACCTGCGGCTCGTTCCAGTTGACGCCGTCGCGGCTGGTGGCGTAATACATGTGCAGTCCCAGCTCGCCGTAGTGGTACAGCAGCAAATAGAGGTCGTCGCGCACCTGTTTCACGCGCGGGTACCATGCGTTTTCATAGCGGTAATAGCCGGTCTTCGCCGCCGTCAGCTCCGCTTTGGTGCGGAAGTCTGCCTCCACCGACGCGGCGTTGTAATCGTCGTCCGCGTGGTCGCCGTCCGTGCCCTTGGTGTTCAACTCGGCAATGGGTGTGATGACCGTTTTCAAATTCTGCGGGTCGATGTCCGGCTGCGTCGGCGTGCTGTCCTGATGCATCGCCATGTCATATGCCTCCTTTGTGAAGACGCCCTTGGCAATCAGCAGCTCCGCAATGTTGTCACCGCTCTTCGGCGTTGCGGTCAGCGCACGATAGCAGATGACAAACGCGCCGCCGCGGTTGAAGGTATTCGCCTTTGCGTCCACGATGCCGACCGTCTGCGCAAGCGCATAGGGGTCATCCCACTTGAAGTCGCCCGCGCCGTCGTTGTAACCGAGCACGCGCAGCAGGATCGTGAGGAACGCCGCCTCCGACACCTCGGTGTCCGGGTCAAACTTCGTCTCGCTCACGCCCTTGGTGATGCCGTTTGCATAGACATAGCCGATATAGGGGTTTGCCCATGCGGGCACATCGGCAAAGGGGTGTTTTTGTACATTTGCCGTTGCGTCCTTCTCCGCGCCGATGAAGCGCACCACGAGGACGAACGCCTGCGCGCGCGTCAGCTTGTCGCCGAGCGCGAAATTCACGCTGCCGTCTGCGTTCTTTCCATAGCCGCCGACAAGCCCGAGCGCGCAGAGCGCCGCGGCTGCCGCCGTCTGCGTCGGCGCGGGCGCCGTGGGCGCCGGCGAAATGAGCAGGTCCTCCGCCGCAAGCGCGGGCAATGCGCCGCACAGCGCCGCCAGGGCGAGCAGGCATGCAAGCCATTTTTTCATAGGTTGTCTTCCTTTCTCTCCGCAATGCACATTTCATATTGTGTAGCTTTATTATACAATATCACACAACTGATTTCCATAGGCTATCCCGCGCTCGGTGAGATTGTCAAGTTTTTTGGTGACAAATGCAATATGCACAAAAAAAGACTGTAAAAAGCCTGAACTTTTTACAGTCTCTCTTATCGTTTTTCAGAATTCGCCGAGGCCCATATCGTCCGTGGTCTCCTCCGGCTCGGTCTCGGTGACCGGCGCGGGAATGAACGCGGACATATACGCCTCTTCCGACAGCCCTGCAAAATAGCCGGGCAGATTGATGATAACACCGTCAATGCCCATCGGCAGCTCGAAGGTGCACACCTCGGTCCGCGGTTCGTCGCCCTTGTTTTCGATAATCTCGAAAGTCGCCGTATAGCTGCTGCCCGTGCAGGTGGCAGCGCCGCGGTCGCGCGCGTTCAGCTTGGACTTCTTCTCGCCCTCGTAAAAGTCGTCATAGTAGACCGTGACGCGGTAGAACGCCTTGTAGGTCTCACCGCCGTACTCCAGCGTCTTGTTGTCGAAGTAGATGGTGTGACCGCGGCCGATGAAGAACATGCAA
>ENA-ORCP01003010-ORCP01003010.1-human-gut-metagenome-genome-assembly--contig:-NODE-3010-length-12926-cov-5.377150_pt1 | contig 12926 bp, 7 predicted proteins | sample MGYA00242990_ERZ507991 | MGnify/ENA primary metagenome ERZ507991 (study PRJEB26167, sample SAMN06115496) | human gut metagenome | host: Homo sapiens | place: China:Henan | collected 2015-05-07 | study... | reverse complement strand
ACAACCCGACATTTAAGGATATCGTGATTGATGATGAATTATCAAGCTTTTCTAATCGATACGCTGATGTTGAAAGCTTTAATTCAAGGCCTTGCTCAGTGGGGGTGACAGATTCCGTCGAGTCAGGCAGTGTGATTGGAAACTCAACGTTATTATTGACGCATTTTTTGACATTGCGTTGATCATCCCATATAATCTCATAATAATATTGATATTTTGATGTTGCACCGAGCCATTTGACACTATTAGTTACAGTCATCTCTGAGATAGCCGGAGTTGCAGTGTCAGCAGTACGGAATGAGCCCAAAATATTGTTTTTCCCGTAATAATTTGATTTGCGGGAATAGAAATAGGAGTATCGGTTGAACTCATCAATCGGCCCATCCGAGCTTGTCAGCATAATGCCGAAAGGGGTATTGCGATCATAGGAATAAACCATATCATAGCGATACACATTATTAAATGAAACGATGCTTTTGTCATCAAGCTGTATGTCATATTCACATATCTTGCTTATTCGCTCTTTCATTTTTTGCAAGCTTGTATGTGGATTGTCTTTATCTTCCTCATCTTTAAAACGTGGACGAGAGTAAAAAACGAACATATCGTTATTCATTGTAACTACACTTACAGACGCTTCATTTACAGAATCTTTTGTTGTTGCAGTCTTTTTGTTGCCATAAATAGCGATTGACGGACGTGGACCTTTTTCAATATAATTTGAGTCAAGATGAACTGTTGAACTCTCTATGGTGAGTTGGCCGCCAAGTTCCATGTGGTTGGATGCGTAGTTTACGGCTTTTGAATTTTGAATCAAAACATCTCCATTAAGAATGTTGTCACATATCGTGCCTCCGCCGCAGTGATCTACGCGCAAAAGCTTGAAGACAGGTGAAGCCACATGATTGTTAGCGAATAGCATGGCGTCACCGAGCCAACCCATATTGAAAACATAGTCGCCGCCTTGTATGTCATTTAGATTGTCATGTGAAGGTTGTGGCGTTATTGGAAGAGTCCATTCAATCGGATATGATGTTTCACGCCCTGCCCAGCAGTTGGTCACAGCCTTACCGTCATTATAGGAACGAGTGTAGTTGAGAGCCTGAATAAAATCAAACCAAAGTACGCAATTGAACCGAGCGCCTCCGAACGCAATCACACACCGCTGATCTCTGACAATAGGCGGAGTGAAAGCCTTTGGTTTACTATCATTATCAATAGTCAAATATTTTGTAGATCTTTTACTATAAAACGCAATGTTTTCCATGGCGAGCCAGCTTTGGGCCCATTCAACATCGCCGACCACACCATCAGTTTCCTTTTTTGGGTCATCTGCGTCGGTAAACGGGTGGCAGTTGACATAAACCATGAAGGGATAATTGAACAGCGGACAGTATAGTGTTTCTTTAGTTTTATCCGGCTTTGTCAGTTCAAAAGTTTGTGTCTGCGCACCAAGAGGGAAAATTGTTGTTCCGTTATAGGAATAGAGTTGGCCGAAGTCACCTTTTAAAGTGATTCCGTGGCGAAGAGAAAGAGGCTCGGATATATAATAGTTTCCACGAGGGAGATAAACGTCGCCCCCACCCTTCATTTTGATAGCTTTGTTAATGCTATCTGCATAGTCGGTTCTATTTGTACCGGAACCGCCTTCTTTTTGTTGGGTGGGTTCAAACCATAGCGGGCAGGAAACTCAATTTGCCAATTCCCGGTTACAGCGATCCCTTGACCAAAAACAGGAGTTAAGGGCGCAACAAGCCTCGCCCCTTGGCCGTTTGTGTTGCTCTGCGTTAATTCGGGGGCAGAGATGGTTATTTCATATTTGCGGATGCGATTAATCATCGTTAAAGCCGCAGAATTGTCACCATCAGCCGGGAAACCATTGGCGAGATAATTCTTAACCGTTTTGTTGATGAATTTTCCACCTTGAAAAATCAGCGTCACTCCGTCGGGAATCTGAAGTGAATCGGTAAGCTCAATGTCAGAATTAACAATGTAAGTGGTTCCCGACTTGAGGTTGAGATTGGGAGGGAAAGGAAGTGCCATAGTATATGGAGGTTAGGAGATGAATAGATTTTGCAAAAATAGTCATTTCAAAGCTGTTTGTCATGTGAATTGCTGTATTTATGATTTGGGTTAATTTTTTTTAACAGATATTATCACAAACAGCGAATGGTCTCACAAACAATATAGGGACATCCCTTTGGGATGTATCCCTGATAACCAAGCCAATACGTTCACGCGCCAAAGGCGCGTCCCTACAATTTTCAAACCGATTCCGGGATTGGCACAGGAAAAATCGGTTTTTAGGGAAAAAGTGGGTGGCGGCTTGGGGCATTGATGGAATTTTAGTAATTTTGCATATAGATTTGAAATTTAATTACTTGAAATGGAATACAATCATAAAGAGATAGAGGCGCGCTGGCAGGCTTACTGGCGCGACAATGCGACGTATCGCACTGAAATAAATCCGTCAAAGCCGAAATTCTATGTCCTCGACATGTTCCCTTATCCTTCGGGTGCCGGATTGCATGTGGGTCATCCCCTCGGCTATATCGCCTCCGATATCTACAGCCGCTATAAACGCCTCTGCGGTTTCAATGTGCTGCACCCCATGGGCTACGATGCCTATGGTCTGCCCGCCGAGCAGTATGCCATTCAGACCGGACAGCATCCTGAGGTTACAACCCGCACCAACATAGCCCGTTACCGTTCGCAGCTCGACAAGATTGGTTTCTGCTACGACTGGAACCGCGAAATCCGTACCTGCGACCCTTCATATTACAAATGGACTCAGTGGGCGTTCATCAAGATGTTCAATCACTACTATGACACCGAGCGCCGCCGCGCCATGCCCATCAGCGACCTTACGGCCCACCTTGACACTCACGGAACCGATGGCCTTCACGCCGCCTGCTCCGAGGAACTGCAGCTCACTGCCGATGAATGGCGCGCCATGGATGCCAAGGCCAAGAGCGACACGCTGATGAACTATCGCATAGCCTATCTTGGAAATACGATGGTCAACTGGTGCCCGGAACTTGGAACGGTGCTTGCCAACGATGAGGTGAGCGAAGGCGTCTCGATACGCGGTGGGTATCCCGTAGAACAGAAGCTGATGTATCAGTGGTGTCTGCGCGTTTCGGCTTATGCCGAGCGCCTGCTTGCCGGGCTCGACACTCTCGACTGGACCGACTCGCTCAAGGAGACGCAGCGCAACTGGATTGGCCGCTCAGAGGGCGCTGAGATGCGCTTCCCCATTGCCGATTCCGACGTTGAACTGGAGATTTTCACCACTCGTGCCGACACTGTTTTCGGCGTGACCTTCATGGTGCTCGCTCCTGAAAGCGAATACGTCGACATGGTCACCACTCCCGCTCAGCGTCAGGCCGTGACCGACTATATTGCCAGCATCAAGCACAAGACCGAGCGCGAGCGAATGATTGACAAAAAGGTGAGCGGTGTGTTCACCGGAGCTTACGCAGTCAATCCGCTGTCGGGAAAGAAAATACCGGTGTGGGTGAGCGATTATGTGCTTGCCGGCTACGGTACCGGTGCCATCATGGCTGTTCCGGCTCATGACTCGCGCGACTATGCCTTTGCGCGTCACTTTGATTTGCCCGTCATCCCGCTCATTGAGGGTGCCGATGTGAGCGAGGAGAGCTTTGATGCCAAGAGCGGAAAAATGTGCAATTCGGCCGGAGGAGGCCTCAACCTCAACGGAATGGAGGTGAAGGACGCCATTGCCGCCGCCAAACGCTTCATTGAGGAGAAGGGCATTGGCAAAGTGAAGGTGAACTACCGTCTGCGCGATGCCATTTTCAGCCGTCAGCGCTATTGGGGCGAACCGTTCCCGGTGTACTACAAAGACGGCATACCTCACATGCTTGAAGAGAAAGACCTTCCGCTGCTGTTGCCGGAAGTTGACAAATATCTCCCCACTGAAACGGGCGAACCCCCACTGGGACGTGCAAAGAACTGGACTTCGGCCGAGGGTTACCCCATGGAACTCTGTACCATGCCGGGCTTCGCAGGGTCATCGGCCTACTACCTGCGCTACATGGATCCAGCCAACAGCGAGGCGCTCGTTTCGAAGGAAGCTGATGAATACTGGCGCAATGTCGACCTGTATATAGGCGGTACGGAGCACGCAACCGGACACTTGATTTACAGCCGTTTCTGGAACAAATTTCTCTTTGACCTCGATGTGGTCTGCGAGGACGAGCCCTTCAAGAAGCTGATAAATCAGGGCATGATTCAGGGACGAAGCAACTTTGTTTATCGCATAAAGGACACCAACACATTTGTCAGCTACAATCTGCGCAAGAACTACGATGTCACTCCAATCCACGTGGATGTGAACATAGTTAACAACGATATTCTTGACCTTGACGCTTTCCGCGCATGGCGCCCGGATTATGCCGATGCCCAGTTTGTGCTTGAGGACGGCAAGTATGTGTGCGGCTACGCAGTTGAAAAAATGTCAAAGTCAATGTTCAATGTGGTTAATCCCGATGATATAGTTGACCGTTACGGCGCTGACACTCTGCGTCTCTACGAGATGTTCCTCGGTCCGCTCGAGCAGAGCAAACCGTGGGACACCAACGGCATTGACGGTGTGAACCGCTTCCTCAAAAAGCTTTGGGGGCTGTTCTTCAAGGGCGACACTCTTGATGTGGACGACAGCAAGCCGTCGGCCGAAGCTCTGAAATCAATCCACAAGCTCATAAAGAAAGTCACCTCCGACATAGAAAACTTCTCATTCAACACCTCGGTGGCGGCTTTCATGATATGCGTCAACGAGTTAGGAGCGCTCAAGTGCAAGTCGCGCAGTGTGCTTTCCGACCTTGTTGTGGTTCTTGCTCCGTTCGCACCTCACATAACCGAAGAATTGTGGCACCTACTGGGACATGACACTTCCGTATGCGATGCACAGTGGCCGAGCTTCAATGAGGAATATCTGCGCGAGTCGACCGTGAAATATCCAGTTTCGTTCAATGGCAAAGTGCGCTATACCATAGAGATGGCCGCCGATGCTTCGCGCGAAGATGTGGAAAAAGCCGCTCTCGGCCACGAAAACGCTGCCAAATGGACCGACGGCAAGACTGTTCGCAAGATAATAGTTGTTCCCGGAAAGATTGTCAATGTGGTGGTTGGATAATAACAGGCCATGTTTCTACGTTAAGTAGTATTATGACCCAATCACCCCGTAAAATAGTATTCGCAACCAACAACGCCCATAAGCTCCGTGAAATCCGCGAGATTATGGGCGCTGAATGGGAAGTGCTGTCGCTTTCCGACATAGGTTGCCACGTTGATATACCCGAAACCGCCGACACCCTCGCCGGCAACGCTGAAATCAAGGCCCGCTACATCAAGGACCATTACGGCTACGACTGTTTTGCCGATGATACCGGCCTGCTGGTCGATGCGCTAAACGGCGCCCCGGGCGTTTATTCGGCCCGCTATGCCGGTCCGGGACACGATTCGGCTGCAAACATGGCCCTGTTGCTGAAAAAACTCGATGGCGTGACCGACAGGAAGGCGCATTTCTCAACCGTGATATGCCTTATCCTGGGTGATTCCACCTATTTCTTTGAAGGCCGAATTGACGGCGCGATTACTGAGGCTCCTTCCGGAGTGGCAGGATTCGGCTATGACCCCGTGTTCCTCCCCGAAGGGAGCGAAATCACATTTGCCGAAATGACCGATGACGCCAAGAACGCCATAAGTCATCGCGGCCGCGCTACCCGCAAGCTTATCGCTTTTCTCAATGGCCTTCAGTAAATAAAAATTATTTCTCCTCACAATTGAATCCAATATCTTACCCCTCCCACATGAAGCATCTCCTTCTATCGCTTTTCATAACTCTTTTGTCAGTTGCGGCATCTCCGTTGGGAATCTGTGCTCAAAATTCCGAGATTGGCACCTGGAATGTACATTCTGTGTTCGCAACCCCCCCGGTAAAGGTGATTGACACCGGAAGCAAGGTTTATTATGTTTCAGGCGGCTCGCTATTTTCCTATGATAAAAATCAGAAGGAGAGCTACAGTTATACTTCCGGGAATAAGCTTTCGGACGTAGGCGTGACAAATATATTTTATAATTCCGATAAAAAATATCTTGTAATAGCTTATGAAAACGGTAACCTCGACATGCTGTATGACGACGGTGACCTCTATAATCTCTCGGATATTGTGGACTCATCAATTGAGCCGCCTCTTACAATCAATGATGTGGCGTTCGGTTCCGACCGCTTTTATGTGGCCACGGAATTTGGCTTGGTTGAGTTCAGCGACGAACGCCATGAGGTGGTGCAGTCAGGCAACTATTCAACTCCGGTGGGAGCGGTGACGGTAATGGATGGCCGGGTGCTGATCTGGGCCGACAGAAAGTTGCGTCACATAGCTGTGGGCGAGCGTTTTCATTCGCTCTCACGCTTCACGGAGATTTGCGATTTCGATATACGGGTGAATCAGTTTGTACCCATCAGCGACAACGCTGTGATTGCGCGACTGAGCGATACCTATAACTTCCTATCCCGTCAGGAATTTGATTTTGAGAATAACCGTCGTGTTGCGGGCTATCCGGTGGCATCCCACACTCCCACCGGTTACGTGACACGCGCTGCCGACGGCACGTTTTATTTCACAGCCGATGGCGCTCTGTATAAATTGAATGCCGATTTCTCCGGCGAAACTCAGATTTGCATGCTTCCCGAGGAATTCAGCGGTTGTGTGGTTGGCCTTCAGGAAGGGCCGGCCGAAGTGTGGAGCCTGACACGCGAGGGTATCGCATGCCACGACCTGAGCAACACTGATGAGGGTGTCACGGTTATCAGTGAGCGTTATCGTCCGGAAGAATTTTCGGTGCGTGACATTGCCTATCTCAAGCCTTCGGTTCACGGTCACGCAATGCTTGCATTCAACATTGGCTCCGGAGCTTACCGCAATGACCGACCGGGTCCCGCCGGTTACAATGTGGCGTTCAATGGCGCGCGCATTGACCTGAATACGGGCCGTTCGGTTGACCTGTCGCCCTATCCAGTGGATGCCCACATGCCCAATGCCATAGCCCGTCAGGAGCAGTACGGTAAGTTCATTTTCTGTCCCACGGGCATGGTTGAAGACCCCGATGACCCCGATGTGTTCTATGTCGGTACAATGGTCGACGGCGTTTATAAAATTCGTAATGGCGAGCTGGAAGGCATCTATTCCTGTGACAATTCGCCAATCAGGAAAAGCGACAGCCGTTCCATAGTCTACGGTGTAGGTATTGACCGCGGAGGAAATCTTTGGGTCTCAACCTCCTCAAGTGTTGCCAATGCCAAGCCGCTGTTCATGCTCCCTGCGGCCAAGCGCCGGATGAAGCCGGATGAGACCACTGCTGATGACTGGATTTATCCTGACACTAAATCGGTTGACTATGCGGGGGGCCAGGACATACAGATGCTCTTCTGCAAGAAATCCAACGTGGTTTTCATTTCGGACCACAATCAGTCCAACTACTTCTTTGTTTATGACACTCGCGGCACATTTGATGATTTTTCCGATGACCGCATGCGCCTGTGCACACGTTTGGTCGACCAGGATGGCAATGTGTTTAATCCCACTTATTGCAGCGCTTTCTGCGAGGATGCCAATGGCGCCGTGTGGATCGGGACCGATCAGGGTATAATAGTGATTTCAAATCCGCAGAACGCGCTGAATGACAATATGGTTGTGCGCAGAGTAAAAGTGCCTAAGAATGATGGCACAAACACTGCCGAATATCTTCTCGGAACTGACCTTGTGTTCAGCATAGCTATTGATGCCGGCAATCGTAAATGGATGGCCACAAAGCAATCGGGCCTCTTCCTCGTGTCGCCCGACGGCAGCGAGATTCTGAAAAATTTCACTTCTGACAATTCACCTCTCCCGTCCAATAACATTTCAAGCGTATATGCCGATCCGTCCGGCTCGACCATTTATGTAGGCACTTCTGAAGGCTTGTTCTCATATTCTTCCGATGCAACGCCTGCCGAGGATGATTTCAGTAAAATCGTAGTGTTCCCTAACCCTGTGACGCCTGATTACTCCGGTCCCATATACGTGAAAGGGCTTATGGACAATTCGCTCGTGAAGATTGCCGATGCGTCGGGTCAGGTGCTATACCAGGGGCGTTCGGAAGGCGGCATGTTCAGCTGGGACGGCTGTAATTCGGTCGGCGTGCGCGTGCCTTCGGGCGTCTACTATGTGTTCGCCTCACAGAACGGCGGGGACTCCTCCTCAGGTGGAACCGCCAAATTCATGATAATCAAATAAGCTTTTCTATTTGCTGACGAGGAAGCGCGCGTATCGCTCTATCAGCCAGATTACAGGCAGGCAGAGCATGAGAGCTGCAATTGCCATTATCAGCCCGCGCCCTACACCCTCAGTGAGCGCCGCAGGCTCAACGCCGAAACCAAAGAGCATCACTCCCTTTATTGCGGCGAAGGCGAGCAGATGGAAGCCGCAGATGAGCAGTGTGCCGCGCGAAATAAAGCGTATTCCTGCGGGGTCGGGCGAGAGGAGGCTGAAGTAAACCGACAGCTGCACAACGAACAGAATGCCTCCCGTGGCACTCAGCATAAAAAACAGAGGGTTGCCAATGTGACCCATGAAAAAGTTTACTGGGCTGTTGCATGTTACCCCGATGTAAATCATGGCTATTGACAGAAGCATCAGCAAAATGTTGGAGCGGAATGCACTCTGGAACTTGTGGCCGTACTCGCGTGCAATGTGGCCTAAGGCGTAGAACACCATAGCCGAGGCCGCCGGAGCGAGCGACATGGGCAGCACGGTCCCTTCATCAGGGCTGAGCAGGCTTACTGCAGAGGCTATCACAAGGAAAATGGCCGCTATTGCCGCATCATTTTTTATCAGACGCCCTTGCAGGGGGTAATACACCATCTCAACTACGAAAAAGCATAGCAGTGACCAGAGCGGAATATCGTGGACCATCCCCGGGGGCAAGCCTAAGGCAACTGCAAACAATGGCTCGTGCCATGCTATGGCCGAATCGTGTGCGTCGCCGTAATTACGCAAAACGACAACCCACAGGAGATAAGCCAGGATGTTGATCCATATATAAGGCACAATGAGCTGGCGGAATCGCTTGTAGACAAACGCGCCATACTCGGGATTGCGCTCCCGCGAGAATAGGAAGCCGGATATGAAGAAAAACACCGGCATGGTGAAGCTTTTCAGAGTGACGGTGAGCGAATGGTCGCAGTGGGTGTGGATGAGTACAACGAAGAAAATGGCTATGGTTTTTGCATAGTCAATCCATCCTATTCTTTTTTGTTGTGGAAGGGTCATTGTTTGAAAAGTGACATTGATGGGTTTAATACGGGGGTAGCTATGTCGCCTGCGTCCAGGGCCGTATGGAAAATAGCGTCGGTTCGGTGAGGCATCCGGCCGTTTCGTATAAGTGCGCTGACTTTTTCCGGATAGCGTGAGGCAAATTGTGGGGAATACCACACTAAACAAGCCGTGTGATGCAGTTCCTCGGCTTCTGTAGCGTGAAGGAAACGTCCTTCCTCGCCAAGCGATTCGCCATGGTCGGAAATGAATATAATCACTGCGCACCGGTCGCGGAGCATATCGGCCAAGTTGGAAAGAAAAGCGTCGGTAGCCAACACGGTATTGTCATAGGAATTTATAATGCTCTCGGGCGAAAGTTCGCTTACAATGCGGCTGTTGATTTCCGGTTTATAGCGGGCGAGGGAGTCGGGATAATGGGATCGGTACCACCAGTGGGATCCAATGGAATGGACGACTGCAAGCTTTTTGGCGCTTTGTCCGGCGATGAAATCGCGTATTTGCGGCAGCATGTCGGAATCCAGCCATTTGCCGTAATCGTAGAGAGAGCGGGCGGCATTGCTCTGCACGAGGGTGTCGGCCTCATGCATGAAATAAGCGTAGGAGTCCACGGCGTCCTGATTCGAGAACCAAGCTGAGCGGTAGCCCGCTTTATTGAACAGCGTGATGAATGACTGCTCTGTGAAGGCGCGTTCGGTATCGGTTGAATCGGCACGGGTCATTATGTGGGGAACGCTGAGATGCGTGTAGCAGGCGTCGGTCCACATCCGAGGCACGCTCACCAGCGTGCTCTCAGCCTCAAGCCTCGGCGTGGTGAGGCGTCCGTAACCATTGAGGCTCAGATGGTCGGCGCGCAACGATTCGCCTATCACCACAACCACCGTAAGGCTGTCGGCGCGGCTCATTGCCGGGGTGGTTTTGAATGTTTCGCGAGCTGATTCCACTGCGCGGCGGTTGGCGAGATATTCTTTAACCGAAAACCAGAAAGAATATGGCATCCTTGCCGTCACAGGGGCTTTGAAACGCGGGACAATAATTATAGGCGTGACTGAGCCGAGAGCGAAAGCCGCCATCCACAGTGGGGCGCGGTGCGGAGCATCCACGAAGCGCCATCGGTAAAATGCCACAAGCGCTCCTGCCAGGAAACCTGAGATGCAGGCGGCAACGAGCTGCCACGTTATGAGAGAAGCCCACGTGGACAGTTCATTGACAATGGCAAGCTCCACGGCTGCGGGCGTCACTGAAGTGCCGAGCGTGAGCTTGAAATAGGCCGCAATCGCGGAAAGGGCCGTGAGTATCGGAAACGTTGCTGCGAAAAGTCTGCGGCTCACCGCAATCAGGCCAATCACCGCAGCTGCCGACAAGGCGACCACCACCCATTGCAAGGCAAGCGTGATGATTCCTTTGCCTCCGGCCACAGGCGAGCCGGCGAACTCTATCCCTTCAAACAGGAGGGCATAGACGAGGCTTATCGCTCCCCAGAACACCGGGAAGCTGCAGCGTGGCAATTTTTTCACTATTGAATCCATTTTCAGTGCAAAGGTAACTTAAAACCGCCGCCCCTGCAAATTATCGGCCGCCGCACAGTAAGCCTGCGGCTCTCGGCATGATTCTTTTCATTATTTCCCATAGAATGACTGAGATGACAATGAGCGAAACAAACGTGGCGGCGTAGGCGCTTAGAACCTGCAGCGATGATGCGCTCCCGAAAATGCCAAGAAAAAATCTGCGTGCTGCAGAGCAGAGCAAGCCGTGAAACGCATAAATAAAAAACGTTGCCCCCATCAGCGGCTTGATTATCCGCAGATTAGATGACTGGATCATTTTCCCTGCCGCCAACACAAGGGGCAGCCCGGCTATGTTTCTAATCATTTCAGTGGTGAACCACATCTTGCCTAACCACGGGGGATAGCTCGTGAGAATAGCGCATACCGCCCACGGGACGAGGGAAAAAGCTATTGCCCGACGGCTTCGGAGGCGTTCAAAAACGCCGGGGTGAAGGGCCACCCATCCTCCCATTATATAATAGATGCCTCCCCATAAATCGTGGCTCAACACCATGCAAAATGCCGTAACGAGCGCTGTCAACAGGCTGCTTCGACCTACGGCATAGGCAACCGGTGACAACACCACAAACACAATGAGATTTCTCAGAAACCAAAGAGGCATGTCGTAAGGAAATGTGTTGTGCAGCGATATGAACCCCATAAGGAATTTCCCAATGTTGAATCCATGGGCGGTGATGACATCAAACCCCGGAAAATGAAATGCATAGACCTTCACCAGGAAAACAGCCGCTCCTATAATGTTCCAGAGCACATAAGGAATGAGCAAAGAATTGGCGCGGGAAATCAGTTTTTTACGATAAGTGTGCATGCTGAAATCCTTTACGTTCCAAAATATCAGAAATCCCGAAAGCATGAAGAAGAGCGGTACGCATGTACGCGCCACGCCCACTGACAGAAAACTCTCAACTGCGAATGCTACCACAGGGAAGGAGCCGCCTAATTCATGGCGCATATAGCAGTGGACCATCACCACGCCAAGAATGAGAAACATTTTGGCGCCATCGATTTCTATAAGTCTTTTTCCGTGCATGTCAGGGCTGATTGGATGACAAAGTTAAGGGTTTTGGCAATAATTACAATAGTGTTGCTTGGAAATTCATTGTGATTGGTCTCGGGCGCCGGTCGACTCCTGCCGCGAAAAGTTAAATTTTATTATTCAGCCACAATAAGTTTTGCGCTGAATGGTAGGAGATTTAAAAAATAATTCGTATTTTTGTGTCGGTTTAACTGACCGGGTTCCAACCTCCGGCTATCGTTAATCGTTATTGCCATACAAACAGACACTTATAACCTCAATTTTTATATTAACCAATTATGACAAAAATAGGTATTAACGGCTTCGGCCGCATCGGACGTTTCGTGTTCCGCGCCTCTACTAAAAGAGACGACATTGAAGTAGTTGCAATCAACGACCTTCTTCCCGTTGACTACATGGCTTACATGCTCAAGTATGACACAATGCACGGTCACTTTGACGGCACTGTAGAATGCGATGTTGAAAAGAGCCTTCTCATTGTCAATGGCAAGGAAATCCGCGTGACTGCTTGCAAGAACCCTGCTGAAATCGGCTGGGGCGCTGTTGGTGCTGAATACGTAGTTGAATCAACCGGTCTCTTCCTTACTAAGGAAAAAGCTCAGGCTCACATTGAAGCCGGTGCTAAATATGTGGTTATGTCTGCTCCTTCAAAGGACGACACCCCCATGTTCGTTTGCGGTGTTAACCAGGAAACTTATGTTAAGGGTACTCAGTTCGTTTCTAACGCTTCTTGCACCACTAACTGCTTGGCTCCTATCACCAAAGTTCTCAACGACAAATTCGGCGTTGTTGAAGGCCTCATGACTACTGTTCACTCTACTACCGCTACTCAGAAAACCGTTGACGGTCCTTCTATGAAAGACTGGCGTGGTGGCCGTGCCGCTTCCGGCAACATCATCCCTTCTTCAACCGGTTTCCTCCCATCGGAATATACACATAGTCGCGGAACCATAAACTCCAGACGTGTCATCGCATCATCAAAAT
>ENA-ORCP01003005-ORCP01003005.1-human-gut-metagenome-genome-assembly--contig:-NODE-3005-length-12937-cov-5.541213_pt1 | contig 12937 bp, 10 predicted proteins | sample MGYA00242990_ERZ507991 | MGnify/ENA primary metagenome ERZ507991 (study PRJEB26167, sample SAMN06115496) | human gut metagenome | host: Homo sapiens | place: China:Henan | collected 2015-05-07... | reverse complement strand
CCTGTTTTCGCTGCCGCTCAAACTTTTCTTCGAAAAGCAAGCAGGCTTGACCGAAACTTTTATATGGGTGCGCTGTTTCTTTTGTTTGGCTCATTGGGTTTTGTGCTATGCTGCGACCGCGGCGGAAACGTTTCTTACAGCTTACAGCCAACTTCAAACCGCCGCCCTAAATAAAAATAAAAAAATGCAAACCAAAAATTCAAATATAAAAGAGCTGCCGCAGTATATGCTGTGACAGCCCTAATTTATCGCTTATTTAGAAAACGCTGCAATTGACTGTTCGATCTTTTCCATCTTTTCAAGAGCCTTTGCAAGCTTTGCCTTTTCAGCTTCGACCTGTGCGGCAGGAGCTTTGGCAACGAAGCCCTGATTGTTGAGCTTGCCCTGTGAGAAGTCAATGTCCTTTTGGACAGCAGCCTTTTCCTTGTTAAGACGTGCAAGCTCCTTTTCCTTGTCAACAAGCTGGTCGAGAGGGATAAAGATCCTTGCGCTGTCGGTAACGACCGTTACTGCATCGGCGATCTCAACCTTGTCCTCAATGAAAATCTCAGAAGCGGAAGCAAGACGTTCAAAGAACAATCTGCCCTGTTCAAAAATATCCTTGTCAGCAGTTTCAATGTGGAGTGCAGCCTTTACAGACGGCGGAACATTCATTTCCGAACGGCGGTTACGGATAGCCTTGATAGCTGTGATTATCTTTTCAAACTTAGCTTCATCATCGCTGTAGTCAAGCTTTTCATCGTAAACAGGGAAGTCGGAGAGCATGATAGCACCTTCGCCCTCACAAAGTACCTGCCATATCTCTTCTGTGATGAACGGCATAAATGGGTGGAGAAGCTTGAGCATTCCCTTCATTACCCAAACAAGAACAGCCTGAGCCTTTTCACAGGTCTCACCGCCTGCCTGGATACGGGGCTTTGTAAGCTCAATGTACCAGTCGCAGTAAATATCCCAGATGAAATCGTAAAGCTTGGAAACAGCAACACCAAGCTCAAAGCTTTCAAGGTTAGAGTTTACTTCCTTTGCAAGCTTGTTGAACTTGCTTACTACCCACTTGTCCTCAATGTTGAGGTTGTCGGGAAGACCTGCTGACTTGAAATCATCAGGGAGATTCATCATAATGAAACGTGAAGCGTTCCAGAGCTTGTTTGCAAAGTTACGGGAGGACTTTACCTTTTCCTCAATGTAACGCATATCATTTCCAGGAGCATTGCCTGTTGCGAGCATAAAGCGGAGAGCGTCAGCACCGTATTTTTCGATTTCAACAAGCGGATCGACACCGTTGCCGAGGGATTTTGACATCTTGCGACCCTGTGAGTCACGAACAAGACCGTGAATAAGAACTGTATCGAAAGGAACTTCACCCATATGTTCAATGCCGCTGAACATCATTCTGATAACCCAGAAGAAGATGATGTCATAGCCTGTAACGAGAGTGTTTGTAGGATAGAAGTATTTGAGGTCTTCGGTCTGTTCAGGCCAGCCGAGAGTTGAGAACGGCCAGAGAGCGGAGCTGAACCATGTGTCGAGTGTGTCAGGATCCTGACGCATAGGCTTGCCGCACTTAGGGCAAACAGCGGAGTCTTCCTTTGTAACTGTCATTTCGCCGCATTCGTCACAGTAGAATGCAGGTATCTGATGACCCCACCATACCTGACGTGAAATACACCAGTCCTTGATATTTTCGAGCCAATGATAATATATCTTGTCAAAGCGGTCAGGAACAAATTTGGTCTTTCCGCTCTTTACAGCTTCAATAGCAGGCTTTGCAAGAGGTTCCATCTTAACGAACCACTGTGTTGAAACTCTTGGTTCAACAGTTGTTCCGCAGCGGTAGCAAGTACCTACATTATGGTTGTAGTCCTCAACCTTGATAAGTGCACCCTCAGCTTCAAGGTCAGCAACGATAGCCTTTCTTGCTTCATATCTGTCCATACCTGCGTACTTAGGATAATCGGCAACTATCTTAGCGTCCTCTGTAAGAACGTTGATAACAGGGAGCTTGTGACGAAGACCAACTTCAAAGTCGTTAGGGTCGTGAGCAGGAGTTATCTTAACAACGCCCGTACCGAAATCCATTTCAACATAGCTGTCAGCAACGATAGGTATCTCTCTGTGAACGAGCGGGAGGATAACAGTCTTGCCGACCATATCCTTGTAACGCTCATCTTCAGGGTTTACAGCAACAGCAGTATCACCGAGGAGAGTTTCAGGACGTGTTGTAGCCAGTTCAATGTAACCGCTGCCGTCGGAAAGAGGGTAGCGGAGGTGCCAGAAATGACCTGCCTGATCTTCATAGTTTACTTCGGCATCGGAAATAGATGTCTTGCAGTGCGGACACCAGTTGATTATTCTTTCACCACGGTAAATGAGTCCCTTGTTGTAAAGGTTGACGAAAACCTCACGGACAGCCTTGTTGCAGCCTTCGTCCATAGTGAAGCGTTCTCTTGACCAGTCGCATGAGCAGCCAAGCTTTTTGAGCTGTTCAACGATACGTCCGCCGAACTTTGCTTTCCAAGCCCAAGCACGTTCCATAAACTTTTCTCTGCCGATCTGCTCCTTGGTAAGACCCTCTTCAGCCATAGCAGCAACGATCTTGGCTTCTGTTGCGATAGCAGCATGGTCTGTGCCGGGGAGCCAGAGTGCCGAGTAGCCTCTCATACGTTTCCAGCGGATAAGAATATCCTGCAATGTTTCATCGAGAGCGTGTCCCATATGGAGCTGACCTGTTATATTCGGAGGAGGGATAACAATAGTATAAGGTGTTTTTTCAGGGTCAACATATGCCTTGAAGCACTCATTATCCATCCAGTATTTGTATATTTTGTCTTCGACTTGGTTAGGCTCATAGAGCTTCGGAAGTTCTTTCTTCATAAAATCGTCCTCCAATTAATAATTACATTCCATTATATCACATCATCAGAAAATAATCAATGATTTACGGCAAAATTTTAATGATATAAGCAATAGGAGGCATTTTCAATGCAATTTTTTAAAGAACGGAAAAAATCCGGCGGCAGATCCAAAAGCGGAGAACTGACGTATAATACGGCTGTCTCCGCTTTTGCTTGCTGCTTGTTTTTTATATTTGGGCGCGCCTTGATCTTCTCCGTTCTAAGGATAGCGTCCGCGCATTGAAGTATGCACAATGCCGATAAAGCATTGCTTTTCAGATGACCAATGCCCTCAGTAAAGGCTTGCACTGTCTGACGTACAGCGTGTATATGTTGCGAATAAAGCAAAAGCTGCTTTCCAAAAATAAAAGGGAATGAAGCCAAAGCGGAATTTGCACGGAAAGCAAGGACTTTACTCACAGCCGGTTGAATATAACAGAACGTGTTATTTATCTGTAAGTATCTTGACCGCAGATGAAGTGCCTATCCTGTCGCAGCCTTCGTTAAGGAACATTTCAAGGTCCGCTCTTGTTTTGACGCCGCCCGCAGCCTTTATTTTGACATTTTTGCCGATGTGCTCCTTGAAAAGTCTGATGTCCTCTATCTTTGCACCTGCCGTACCGAAGCCTGTGGAGGTCTTTATGTAGTCAGCACCGCCGTCGGTAACGCATCTGCAAAGCCTTGTTTTTTCTTCATCGGTAAGATAGCAGGTCTCGATTATTACCTTGAGCACCTTGCTGCCTGCGGCTTTTTTCAGTGCGGAAATTTCAGCAGTTACCCTGTCAAAGTGACCGTTTTTCACATCACCAAGGTTTACTACCATATCGATCTCATCAGCACCGTCTTTAATAGCCTGCTCTGTTTCAAAAACCTTTACGGCAGAGGTGTTGTAGCCGAGAGGAAAGCCTATAACTGTGCATATATTTAATTCAGGGTATTTTTCTTTTGCATATTTTACATATGACGGCGGTATGCATACGGAAGCAGTGCCGTATTTTAAAGCTTCTTCACAAAGAGCGTCAATATCCTTTTCCGTTGCCACAGCTTTAAGAACTGTGTGGTCTATATGTGATAAAATTTCCTTTGTATCCATTTCTGATTCTCCCGATAAAATTATTTGGCTATATTATAACATAAAAAAAGAATTATAACAATATAAAAATAGTAAGGACAAACTGTTTTTTTCCTATGTGCCATTGACATTTTGAATGATATAGGCTATAATAAAAGTTAGTTAAAGCTAACATTTTTATGCAGGAGATTTTTTTATGACACTTGATATGCTTGAAACGGGAAAGTCGGCAAAAATAACTGCGGTAGGCGGAGATGGAGCTTTGCGCTGCCGGCTTCTTGATATGGGACTTATCCCGAAAACAACGGTAATGATAAGAAAGGTCGCACCAATGGGCGACCCGATAGAGCTTTTTCTGCGAGGATATGAGCTTACGATACGTCTTGACGATGCAAAGCGTATCGAAATAGAACCATTGCCTGAAGAAAGGGGTAACTGATATGATACTTGCCCTTGCAGGAAACCAGAACTGCGGAAAAACAACACTTTTTAACCAGCTGACAGGCTCAAATCAGCACGTCGGAAACTTCCCCGGCGTAACGGTAGACCGAAAAAGCGGCAGCGTCAGAAACGTAAAAAACTGCGAAGTGGTAGACCTTCCGGGTATATACTCCATACGTCCGTATACAAGCGAGGAAATAGTAACAAGAGATTTTCTGCTTAATGAAAAGCCTGACGGCATAATAAATATAGTAGACGCAACAAATATCGAGCGTAACCTGTATCTTACGCTGCAAATGCTTGAACTGCAGATACCGATGGTGCTTGCGCTGAATATGATGGACGAGGTTCGCAACAACGGCGGAACGATAGACGTTGACAAGCTTTCACAGCGTATAGGCATACCTGTCGTAGCAATAAGCGCATCGAAAAACGAGGGTGTGGACGAGCTTATAGCAAAGGTAGTGGAGGTGTCCGAGAAAAAGATACTTCCTAAGCGCATCGACTTTTGTCAGGGAGCGGTCCACCGCTGTATACACGCAGTAACGCATATTATCGAGGATCACGCTCTGCTTGCTGATATAGCACCGAGATTTGCTGCAACAAAGCTTGTTGAGCAGGATCCGTTTATCCTTGAAAAGCTGAAAATAAATCAAAACGAGCAGGATATGGTCGAGCACAGCGTTACCGAAATGGAGAACGAAACAGGACTTGACCGAAATGCCGCACTTGCGGATATGCGCTATACCTTTATAGAAAACGTGTGTGCGGAAACGGTAGTAAAATGCCACGAAAGCAAGGAGCATATCCGAAGTGTAAAAATAGACCGGATACTGACGGGAAAATATCTTGCAATACCTGTTTTTATACTGATAATGCTGTTTGTGTTCTGGCTGACGTTTAATGTGGTGGGAGCGTTCCTCAGCGACCTTCTGAGCCGAGGAATAGATTTTGTAACGCAGGCAACAGATAAAGCTCTGACCGCATACGGACTAAATCCTGTTGTACACAGCCTGGTTATAGACGGTATCTTTGCAGGAGTCGGCAGCGTTTTAAGCTTCCTGCCGACAATTGTAACGCTTTTCTTCTTCCTGTCAATACTTGAAGACAGCGGCTATATGGCAAGAGTAGCATTCGTAATGGATAAGCTGCTTAGAAAGATAGGACTTTCGGGACGTTCATTCGTGCCGATGCTCATAGGCTTCGGCTGCAGCGTTCCTGCAATAATGGCAACGAGAACTCTGTCATCTGAGCGTGACCGAAAGATGACAATATTCCTTACACCGTTTATGAGCTGCAGTGCAAAGCTGCCGATATATGCAGTTTTCACCGCCGCATTTTTCCCGAAATATAAAGCACTGGTGATGATAGGACTGTACATAGGCGGAATGGTGATAGGTGTGATAAGCGGACTTATCCTGAATAAAACAAAGTTCAGAGGAAACCCTGTACCGTTTGTAATGGAGCTGCCGAATTACCGCCTGCCGTCAGCAAAAAGCGTAGGAATGTTAATGTGGGATAAAGCGAAAGACTTCCTGCAAAGAGCATTCACCGTAATTTTTGCCGCAACTATCATAATCTGGTTCCTGCAGACCTTTGATACAAGGCTCAACGTCGTGTCCGACAGTTCACAGAGCCTCCTTGCAGCAATAGGAATGATAATTTCGCCGATACTTGCCCCCCTCGGATTTGGCGACTGGAGAGTATCCACAGCACTTATCACAGGCTTTACGGCAAAGGAGGCGGTAGTGTCCACACTTGCAGTCCTGACAGGTTCAAGTACAGCGGATCTTGGCTCAGTCCTCGGAGCAATGTTCACACCGCTCACAGCACTCAGCTTCCTGACCTTCACATTGCTCTATACCCCGTGCGTAGCAGCGATAGCAGCAGTAAAACGAGAGATGAACAGCGGCTTTTCAGCAGCATTGGTCAGCTTGATGCAGTGCGTGGTCGCATGGATAGTTTCATTCGGTGTTTATCGGATAGGAAGCCTTTTGATCGGATAAGTTTTTTATTTTATTTTGGCAGCGGCTTTAAATTTGGCTGCAAGCTGTAATATAGCGTTGCCGCTGCAGTCCATAATTTGCTGCAAACTCAAAAATATCCTGAACCGTAGACAGTATGGTTCAGGATATTTTTGTTTTATAATTTAAATTGCCATTTTAAGAAGTACACGTCCAAGACGTACAAGTGATGAAACTGCAAAGACACCCATTGCAATAGCACCAGCAATGGCAAAGGTAGAAGCACATTGCTCCCAGAATCCGCTTGTATCTCCGCCTACAAGAGTTATCATAGCATTGTAGATATAACCTCCCGGAACGAGCGGGATTATGGAGATTACAAGGTACATATTAACGGGAACGTGAAGCCGCCTTGCAAGAAATTCCGAATAAAGCGAAATAGCGCAGGCAGCGGCAAAATAGCAAAGTATCTCATTGCGTCCGCTGACGTCCATAACGCTGAACAACAGCTGACTTACAGCACCGCCTATCCCGGCAGCAAAAATATGCCGCAGACGAATGTTGAACTGTATCCCGAAAGCGATCGATGCAATAAAGCTGTAAAGACAGGGGAGAAAGATCTCTCTTAAAATATCCATAGCATTACCCCCCCTTAAAAAACAGCTGTCAGAGCCGCAATAGCCGCAGCCGCACCGACAGCCATACCTATTGCGATAAGCAAAGCTTCCGTCATAGTGTAAAGTCCCGCAAGAAAATCACCCGCAATAAAATCACGCATACAGTTTGTAAGTGTGATGCCCGGGACCATAGTCATAAGAACACCGATAATTACCGTGTCAAATCCGGCGGTAAAGCCTGTTTTTGAAACAAGCACGGCCGCAGCAGCCGCAGCCATAGCGCATATAAGGCTTTCAAAAAACACGCTCGGACGAACCTTTGCAACAACATCGGATAAAAGCTTTATCATAACCGCAATGACACATGCCGTAACAGCTTCATGCCAGCCGCCGCCGAAAAACAAAGCAAAGGTCGCTCCGATAACAGCATAGCTTAAAATAACAACGGGACGGCTGTATACTTTGCGTTTTTTTATCTGACCGAGATAGGTCATGACAGTGTTGTAGTCAGGCTTTTCAGAGCATATGAACCTTGAAAGATTGTTGAGCTTGTCAACTCGGTCAAGATTGGTCTGACGTGATGTAATACGCTTTGTCCTTGTGAGAGGAAGTCCGCTGACGTCATTTACCGTGATGATAAGGCTTGTTGGGATAGCGAAAACCTCAACAGAGTTTTCCTCCCCCGAAAAGCCATAGGCGGCAGCGATCCTGTTTATGCTTTCTTCAACACGGTATATTTCAGCACCGTATTCAATGAGCATTTCCCCGATGGAAGATGTGACAGTAAGAAGTTCATTTGCGTCCATACCCATATACACCTCTTTGCCCTTTAAATAACAAATCCGCCGTTTACGGAAATGACCTGACCTGTTATGAAATCAGCCTTTTCCGAAGCGAGAAACAGCACGGCTTCAGCAACGTCCTCAGGAGTGCCGATGCGTTCCAAGGGTGTTTCTTCTTTGAGTGCCGCCATAGTTTCAGCATCAAGATGACCGTTCATTTCCGTAGCGATAACACCCGGAGCAACAGCGTTTACCGTAATTCCCGAAAGTCCGACTTCCTTTGCGAGAGCCTTTGTAAAACCGATAACAGCAGCCTTTGCGGCTGAATAATGCACCTCGCAGGAAGCACCCGTAATGCCCCACATAGAAGAAATGTTGATTATCTTTCCGCATTTGTTGTGTATCATATGAGGAAGAACGGACTGAGTGCAGTTGTAAACACCCTTTACATCAACAGCAAAAAGCCTGTCCCACTTTTCCTCGGTAATATCGGAAAAAAGTATCTGCTCCGCAATACCTGCATTGTTTACGAGAATATACGTACCGCCGAATTTCTTTTCAGCAAATGCTGTCATAGCGTCTACCTCGCTGCGTACGGAAACATCAGCCTTGAATGCCTCAGCGTGTCCGCCGCTGCCGTTGATGATGCCGCAGACCTCGGCGGCTTTTTCAGCCGAGCTGCTGTAATTTACAATAACATTATACCCGTTCTGACCGAAAAGAACAGCGCAGGCTTTTCCTATGCCTCTTGACGCACCTGTTACAATAACTGTTTTGTTCATATCAAGTAGCCTTTCCTTCAAACTGATTTTGATAAAGCTTGTAGTAAGCACCGTGTTCTGCGAGAAGCTCTTCATGGCTGCCCGATTCAATTACCTGACCGTTGTCAACAACGATTATCTTGTCGGCGTCACGGATAGTTGAAAGACGGTGTGCAATGATAAGACTTGTGCGGTTTTTCATAAGTGCTACCATAGCGGACTGAATGTGCATTTCTGTTCGTGTGTCAACGCTTGAAGTAGCTTCGTCAAGAACGAGTATCTTCGGATCTTTAAGCACCGCACGGGCAATTGAAAGAAGCTGGCATTGACCCTGTGAGAGATTGCCGCCGCTTTCCGCAAGCTCGGTCTCATATCCGTCGGGAAGACGTTCGATGAAAACATCTGCATTTGCCGATTCGGCAGCCTTTGCTATCTCTTCGTTTGTTGCGTCAAGCTTGCCGTAGCGGATATTCTGTGCAATAGTGCCGTTGAATAAAACTGTGTCCTGAAGAACGATAGCAATGGATTTTCTGAGTTCCGATTTGCTTACCTTGCTTATATCAATGCCGTCGATAGTGATAGAGCCGCTGTCAATATCGTAAAATCTTGTAAGGAGATTTACAACGGTAGTTTTTCCCGAACCTGTTGCACCTACTATGGCAATTTTTTCACCCTGATTTACTTCAAGGCTGAAATTTTTAAGTACAGGCTTTTCGGGAACATAAGAGAATTTAATATCCTTGAATGAGATATTTCCTTTGACATCTTCTGCGTGAAATTCAAGTTCACCGCTGTCATCTTCGATCTCGGCACTCATAATTTCAAATACACGTTCTGCACCTGCAATGGCAGTCTGTATCTGAGCGTACTGGTTTGCAATTTCATTGATAGGACGGGAGAACTGCTTTGAGTAAAGGATAAATGCCTGAATAGTACCGATCGTGATAGCACCCTCAAAAGCAAGCTTACCGCCGAATACCGCAACGAGAAGAAAGCCTATATTTGAGATAACGTTCATTGCAGGGCCCATTGCACCGCTGAATATCTGCGCACGGATACCTGCCTTTTTAAGCTCACCGCTTATTCCGTCGAATTTAACGGCAGCGTCATGCTGCTTGTTGTAAGCAACAACGGTCTTGTAGCCTGAAACGGTTTCTTCGATGTGACCGTTGAGATTTCCGAGAAGTGTCTGCTGAGCGATAAAGTATTTGCGCATATTTTTGCTCATAAAGGAGCTGACGATAATTGTAAGAACGATAGTGGAAACGCTTATGAGAGTAAGAAGCGGCGAATAGTATATCATAATGATAAGAGAGCCGATAATGGTAAGGACGCTGGAAATAAGTGAACCGATAGATTGTGAAATTGTATTGGACACGTTTTCAACATCGTTTGTCATACGGCTCATAAGGTCGCCGTGCTGATGTGTGTCGGTGTATCTGATAGGAAGACGTACAAGCTTTGCAAAAAGGTCTTTACGCATTCTCTGAACGGTGTACTGTGAAAGACGAGCCGAGAAAATGCCCTGTCCGTATGTGAAAACCGCATTGAGAATATATGTCAGAAGCATAAGGGCGAGCATATAGCCCATTTTTGCGAAATCCACAGCAAGACGTTTTTCACCGTCAACAGTAATGGCATCAATAGCTTCTTTCTGAAGTGACGGAGCAATAAGGTTAAGTACGGTTATGATAAGCATAATAACGATAAGACCGTAGAACTGGAACTTGCTTGAACCGATATACTGCATAAGCTTTTTGAGAGTACCCTTGGCGTCCTTAGGCTTTTCAACTATCATAACAGGACCCGGACCTCTTCTTCCTCCCGGAGGCGGAGGCGGCATGATTGAATCTGTGTTGGGCTTTCTGTTGTCTGCCATATTATTCATCTCCCTTCATATCAGCGCTGTTTTTCTGCTGAGAGTTGTAAATGTCACGGTAGACCTCGCTGTTTTCGAGCAGCTCATCATGTGTGCCGACAGCAGCAAGCATACCGTTTTCAAATACAGCTATCCTGTCACAGTTTTTTACGCTGGCGATACGCTGAGCGATCTTAATGACAGTAGTGCCTTTTAATTCTGTGCGCAAAGCTTCCTGCAAACGAGCCTCTGTGCCAAGGTCGAGAGCGGAGGTGCTGTCATCGAAAATAAGTATCTCAGGCTTTTTGAGAATAGCTCTTGCAATGGAAAGACGCTGTTTCTGACCGCCAGAAAGACTTGCACCCTTTTCGGAGATCATACCCTTGTAGCCGTTTGGGATAGTGGTGATAAATTCATCTGCCTGAGCTATCTTTGCAGCCTTTATGACCTCTTCATCGGAAGCGTTTTTGCTGCCCCATCGGATATTTTCCTCAACAGTACCTGAGAAAAGCTCACTCTTCTGAAGTACCATACCTATCTTGCTGCGGAGATCCTCAAGCTTGTAATCCCTGACAGATATTCCGTCAACAAGGACTTCGCCCTCGGCAGCGTCATAAAAACGTGGGATAAGATTTACGAATGATGATTTTCCCGAACCTGTTGCACCAAGGATAGCAAAGCTTTCACCCGGCTTTATTTCAAGTGAAATACCGTTGAGCACCGGCTCACCCGATGAGTCAGGGTATTTGAAGCTTACGCCCCTGAAAGTAACAGAGCCCTCGCAGCTGTCATTTGTATCAGCATTGTTTCCATCAGTAATAACAGGGACAGTGTCAAGAACCTCAACGATACGGTCAGCACTTGCCTTAGCTCTTGAAACGGACTGGAACATCATACTGCACATCATAATGGACATAAGTATCTGAGTGATGTAAGTGATAGCCGCCATAACTTCACCGACGCCCATACCGTTTCCCGCAGCATTTGCAGCCTCTACCTGCAAGCCGCCAATGTAAATGATAGCAACTACGGAAATGTTGAGGATAATTGAAAGCATAGGATTGAGTATAGCCATAATTTTCTGTACACGGAGATTTGTGTTCATAAGGTCATCATTGGCATTTCCGAAACGCTTGTCCTCATAATCCTCACGGACATAAGCCTTGACAACTCTTGCACCGCCAACGTTTTCCTGAACGATGTTGTTTACGGCATCAAGCTTTGTCTGCACCTGCTTGAATATAGGAGCAGCCTTTTTCAGCAGCCATACCATAATGATAATTTCAATAGGCAGAGCGCATACAAGCACAAGACCAAAGGAAATATTAAGGCTGAGCATCATAAAAATGCCGCCGCAGAAAAGCATAAGCGAACGGATAAACATACGGAGCAGCATATCAACGAACTGCTGAACGGCAGTAATATCGTTTGTAAGTCTTGTAACGAGAGAGCCTGTTGTAAATTTATCTGTCTGCTGGAATGAGAGAGCTGTTACCCTGCGGAAAACATCGTTTCTCAGGTCGCAGCTGAAGCTCTGAGCGCACATACCGCTGAAAGCAGCCGAACCGACGCCGCAAAGACCGCCGATGATAACGAAAATGAGCATTTTAATGCCCGTATTGACAATGAGATCCATATTTCCTGCCAGAACACCGTCATCAACGATAGCGGACATAAGCTTAGGCTGAATAAGGTCAACTATGACCTCGCCTATCATAGTAAGAGGGGTAAGCAAAGCTATCCACCGGTACGGCTTCAGATATGCGATCAATTTTTTCATATTCAGACCGTTCCTTTCTCAAAAGAATTCATCATATTTTCACGGACTTTTATGAGTGTCGCCTTGAGAGCGGCTATCTCGCTTTCGGAGATACCGCTGAACATGACCTCACGGGTCTCGTCGATAGAGCGTTTTATGAAATTGTCAAAATCAATGCCTTTGGAAGTGATCTTAACGATAGTTTCACGCATATCATTTGGGTTTGGTTCACGGACAATGAGTCCCTGAGCCTCCAGCTTTTGCAGAGCGACGCTGACCGTTGGAGCGGTAAGGTGAGTAAATTTAACGAGAGCAAGCTGATTAACACCCTCTTCTTTGTGGTTAGCGAGATAAAAAAGGATATGCCTTGCACTGAAACCTTTTTTGCCGCCGAATTGTTCATATGTCGGATAATTTACTGATTTTCGACGGATATTGTCGTCAAAAAGCTTTGAAATGTCGTTGATGAGCAGGTCTGCGGAGGGGGCATCAACGCAGTTGAAATTTTTCATTTAAGCGACCGTTCCTTTCTGAAAATTTTGATTAGATTTCTAACAATTAGATTACTAACTGATTATACCGCCTAAAAGACAGTTTGTCAAGGTGAAATTGAATAAAATTTTGCATTTTTTCAGGCAGTTTTGCTGTGTTTTTTACTCGGTTGGTAAAATCGTTAAATTGCTCGTTTCCTTTTTATTTTTTATTTGGCGGCGGCGGAAAAGATGCTGTGCGAATGACATGCTTTAGATGAGAATTAGTATCAGAAGAATTACTCGCCGATGGTCAGCG
>ENA-ORCP01003000-ORCP01003000.1-human-gut-metagenome-genome-assembly--contig:-NODE-3000-length-12948-cov-3.073110_pt1 | contig 12948 bp, 10 predicted proteins | sample MGYA00242990_ERZ507991 | MGnify/ENA primary metagenome ERZ507991 (study PRJEB26167, sample SAMN06115496) | human gut metagenome | host: Homo sapiens | place: China:Henan | collected 2015-05-07... | reverse complement strand
AAAGAAGCGAGCCGCGCTGTGGTAGCCATGAAGAAGCTGGTCGACGAAACCGGCGAATGGACAGTAAAAGGGTGTCGTTACCCATCTGATTTTCAAAGGAGTCCACTATGAAATGGAAGTCCTTGCCAACAACTATGAATGGCTGGTACACAGCACCGATATGTTCCCGGTTGGCACTGAGGTTGGAATCCATGTTGACCCGTTTGATATTCAGATCATGAAAAAACCGGAATCTGAAGATGAGGAGGCTGTAGGAATTGAAGAATAGCAAACGCCTCCTGGCAGGGCCATACCTTTTCTGGGCAGTTTCTTTCATTATCATTCCTCTGATCATGATCTTCTATTATGGTCTGACTGACAATGACGGAAAATTCACTTGGATGAACCTTGCCAAAATCACAACACCTGAGAATTTAAAGGCTCTGGGGCTTGCACTTCTGCTTGCATTTGTCAGCACAGTGATCTGCCTGATCCTTGCCTATCCTCTGGCAATGATCCTCGTCGGAAGAAATGTAAACCAGTCCAGCTTCGTAGTACTTGTTTTCATCCTTCCGATGTGGATGAACTTTCTGCTCAGAACTCTTGCATGGCAGAACCTCCTGGAGAAAAACGGTGTCATCAACTCCGTTCTCCATTTCTTCGGGCTGCCTTCATGGAACATTATCAACACACCGACAGCGATCATCCTCGGTATGGTCTACAACTTCCTGCCGTTCATGGTGCTGCCGATTTACAATGTACTTGTAAAGATTGACAAAGATGTTATTTCCGCAGCCAGAGATCTCGGTGCCGGAAATATCCAGACATTTACCAAGATCATCCTTCCGCTTAGTGTTTCGGGTATCATTAGTGGAATCACTATGGTATTTGTACCTGCACTTACAACCTTCGTCATTTCCAACCTCCTCGGTGGAAGCAAGATCCTTCTGATCGGAAATGTCATCGAACAGGAATTCCAACAGGGAAGCAACTGGCATGTAGGAAGTGGACTTTCACTTGTCCTGATGATCTTCATCATTGCAAGTATGGCTCTGATCGCCAAATACGATAAAGACGGGGAGGGCACAGCATTCTAATGAAAAAGAAATTACAGAATTTATATTTACTGCTTATCGTGATCTTCCTCTATGCTCCGATCATGACACTGATGGTTCTGTCCTTTAACAGTTCCAGAACCCGTGCCAAATGGGGCGGATTTACCGGAAAATGGTATGTATCCCTTTTCCAGGATGAAGCGATCATGAGCACCTTATACAACACCCTGATCATCGCACTTATTTTTCAAATAAAGAAATAACAGACATTGACGATAAGCTGATTGCAACCGTGATCGGAACTTTGGCTTCCATTGGAATCCAGAGTATGAACCGCAAGTTCCGTACCTTTATGCTGGGTGTCACCAACATTCCGATGCTGAACGCAGACATTGTGACTGGTGTATCTATGATGCTGCTGTTCATCGCATTCCGTATGACCATGGGATTTGCGACAATCCTGATCGCACATATTACCTTTAATATCCCATACGTTATTTTAAGCGTCATGCCAAAACTAAAGCAGACCAACCGACGGACCTATGAAGCCGCACTGGATCTGGGTGCTTCCCCGATCTACGCTTTTTTCAAAGTCGTATTTCCGGATATCCTTCCAGGAATTCTTTCCGGTTTCCTGCTTGCATTTACCATGTCGCTGGATGATTTTGTGATCACCCACTTTACCAAAGGACCTGGAATCGATACCCTGTCCACCAAAATTTACAGTGAAGTACGAAAAGGAATCCGTCCGGAAATTTACGCACTCTCAACGATCATGTTTGTAACGGTGCTCTTCCTTCTCTTCCTGGTCAATTTAAAACCGGAAAAAGAAATTCATGAAAAAGACGGCACGATCCGCAAGCCATCCCGTGCACACCACACGATACGTCTCGTCGTAACACGTGTCGTACCGGCACTGCTCGTGATCGTCATTACAGCCGGCGGATTTTTCTACAATTCAAAGACAAAGATTTCCGGTTCCGAAAAGGTAATTGTCTACAACTGGGGCGAATATCTGGATCCGGATGTCCTGGATATCTTTGAAGAAGAAACCGGTATCCAGGTAGTTTATGAAGAATACGAAACCAATGAGATCATGTACCCGAAGGTGCAATCCGGCGCTATTTCCTATGATGTGGTCTGCCCTTCTGACTATATGATCCAGCGTATGATCGAGAACGATCTTCTTGACGAGATCAACTGGGATAATATTCCGAATATCAAAAATATCGGACAGACCTATATGGATCAGTCCAAGGCATTTGACCCGGAAAATAAATACTCTGTTCCTTATTGCTGGGGAACTGTCGGAATCCTTTACAACAAAACCATGGTAGACGAACCAATTGATTCCTGGTCTGTTCTATGGGATCCAAAGTACAAGGACAGCATTCCGAAGAAGGAAAGCGACCGCGATGCATTCGGTGTTACCTTAAAATATCTTGGATATTCCCTGAACTCAACCGACCTGGATGAGCTGAACGAAGCGAAGAATCTTCTGATCAAGCAGAAACCTCTGGTTCAGGCATACGTCGTTGACCAGGTGCGTGACAAGATGATCGGAAATGAAGCAGCCATCGGTGTTATTTACTCTGGTGAAGCCATTTACACACAGAAAGAAAATCCAAATTTGGAATATGTAATTCCGAAAGAAGGGTCCAATATCTGGATCGACTCCTGGGTAATTCCGAAGAATGCAGAGCATAAGGAAAATGCAGAAAAGTTCATCAACTTCCTCTGCCGTCCGGACATCGCACTGAAGAACTTTGAGTACATCACCTACTCGACTCCAAATGAAGCAGCACGGGAACTGATCGAAGACGAGTCCATCCGCAACAGCAAGATTGCATTCCCGGATGCAAGCGAGCTCTCCAACTGTGAAACCTTCAAATTCCTTGGAGATAAAAACGATGCTGTCTACAATGAATTATGGCGGGAAGTGAAATCAAAGTAATGTGGGAAAGAATTCTGAATTATACAATAACCGAACAGAAAGCTTCCAATATCCATGAGTTTCTAAAAGCTCATGGATATTCTTCTTCTCTGATCCGGGCAATCAAAGAAGATCCGGAAGGAATCCGTCTGAACGGGAACCCGGTACTGGCACGCACCCTTCTTACTCCCGGCGACCAGCTTGCCATCCGGATTACCGAAACAAAATTCTCCGAAAATATTGTTCCGTCAGATCTGCCTCTTTCGATCGTATATGAAGATCCGGACCTGCTGGTCATCAACAAACCTGCCGGAATGCCAATTCACCCTTCCCAGGGAAATTATGACAACACACTTGCCAATGCCTGCGCATGGTATTTCAAAGAGAAAGGCGAGCCTTTTGTATACCGCTGCATTAACCGGCTTGACCGGGACACCACCGGTCTTCTGATCATTGCCCGGCATCTTTACAGTGCCTCTCTCCTCTCTGCCATGATGGCACGCCGGGAAATCCACCGGGAATATCTGGCACTTGCCACGGGAATCATCCCGGAAGAAGGAACCATCACTGCTCCAATTGCCAGAAAAGAGGGTTCTACCATCGAGCGCATGGTTGATTTTAAACATGGTGAATACGCCTGCACCCATTACCGCAGGCTTTCCATTACAGATACAGATCCGGTCTACTCTCTGGTTGCCTTAAAGCTGGATACCGGACGCACTCATCAGATCCGGGTTCACATGAATTACATCGGCCATCCGCTTCCGGGAGATTTTCTCTATAATCCGGATTACAGCCATATCAGCCGTCAGGCACTTCACTCACATCATCTGCGTTTCCGGCACCCAATCACAGGCGAAGAAATGCATTTCACAGCGCCTGTGCCTGAAGATATGTTACTCTGATAAATATAGGTAAGTGATCCGTATACCCCGACATATAATGCTCTTTTTATGGAAGAATTTTCCATATATATTTTCCGGTCAAACCCAAAAGAGCTCCTGAGAGAACAAAGTTATTCATTCTCCCAGGAGCTCTTCTTTTATTTATTTCTTATTTCTGACGACGGATCACGCTAAAAAACAGTGGAACGGATTCAAACTGCCTCCATAATCTATATCGTTCTCTCACCATATGGCCAGCTTCAACATTCTACAAATCGAAACATCCGCCTCCAATAAATTCCCTCAAAATCGAATTCTGCGGAACATACTCACTTCCGATTCCCACGAAATAATCCAGGAATTTGAGCAGTCTCTTCGCCTCCTGATATTCGGCACAGTCCTTCTCAATTCCGAACAGGATCGGTTCTGCATAAGCTTTCAGAACTGCCAGCTCATAAAGAAGAGCTGAATTGAACATCACATCCGCGTCTTCCTGATACGGGAAAATATTGTTCTCTTCCCCTCTTCGCACCGACTGCCACATAGCGATCGTCTGCTTTGCCGAAGTACCTCTGGTTCTTGCATCACGCACCATCCGGCGGATCAGACGTCCATCTGTTGATGCGATCCGGTTATGCTCATCGATATTCAGCTGGGTCAGTGCACTGATATAGATCTTGAATTTATTTTCTTTTGGCAGATCATGGGTCAACGCATCATTCAGACAATGAATGCCTTCGATCACCAAAATATCCTGCTCACCAAGCTGCATATAATGTCCGTTATATTCCCGTTTTCCGGTTTTGAAATTGAACGTCGGAAGCTCAATCCGTTCTCCTGCAAGCAGCTTTTTCAGATCGTGATTAAAAAGTTCCACATCCAGTGCTTCCAAACACTCATAATTCGGCTTTCCTTCTGCGTCCAGCGGTGTATCCACACGGTTCTTAAAGTAATCATCCACCGAAATCGGATGCGGGACCAGACCGCTTACCCGGAGCTGGATGGAAAGCCGTCTGGAAAATGTAGTCTTTCCTGACGAAGAAGGACCGGCGATCAAGACAAACTTTTTCTGCGGATTTCCTGCAATCTGCTCTGCGATCTGCGCAATCTTCTTCTCCTGCATTGCCTCCTGTACCAGAAGCAGTTCCTTTGGATTGGCGCTGCCGCCTGTCACATAATCATTCAATGCCCCTACCGTCTCAATTCCAAGCATATCACCGCCACGCGTAGATTCCTTCAGCACATGGAACAGCTTATTCTGAGGCTGAAACGGAGGTATCTTTTCCGGTTCAGCTGCCTCCGGTATCTGCACTACAAATCCCTCATCATATAAATATAATTTAAAATATTTCAGATAGCCGGTTGATGGAACCATATAGCCGTAATAGTAGTCCTCAAATTCATTGATACTGTAAATATTGACTGTAGACACTCTGCGATACCGGAACAAACGCTCTTTATCCTTCATACCGTACTTGCGGAACATTTCAACCGCTTCATCGGTATGAACCGATCTCTTCCGGATTGAAAGATCCATATCTGCCATTTCATGCATCCGTTCTTCAATCCTTGCAAGCAGTTCCTGATCCAGCTTCTGATCTCCTTTTATTGTACAATAATACCCTTTATCTACAGAAAAATGGATTCTCACCTGTTCCATCTTATCATGTCCGATTGTATCATATACTGCCTTCACCAGCAGAAAACTTACACCACGGCGATAGGTAAGATTTCCAATGGTCTCGCCTGTCGTCACAAAATGGAGCGCACAGTCCTTTTTCAGCTTCTTTCCAAGCTCCTGAAGCTTTCCATTTACATATACAAGAACAATATCATGTGGGTATCTTTCCTGATATTCCCCGGCAATCTGCAGATATGTAGTTCCTGCCGGAAAACTTCTTTCTTCCCCGTCAATCTGTACTTTGTACATCTGCTGTTCCATATTTACCGCCTTCTTTCTGCCTTACGGCGCTTTGACAAATCTATCTGTTTTCTCCCCGCTCCCAAACACCTTACGTCAAAACCCAGAATGGCTGCCGGATCTTTGCTGTCCGGATCTCTGCCTCTGGAAATTTCTCCCGGCAAAAATGTTCCATATCTGCAATAAAGATATGCTCCACGCCATAGTGTCCGGCATCAATTACTGCCATTTTTTGTGCAACCGCATCAATCCCCTCATGGTGATCAATGTCACCTGTCACCAGTACATCCACACCTTTTTCCAAAGATACGGAAATTGCGCTCTTCCCGGAGCCCGGAAAAACACCAAGGCGATGTACCTGCATATCCGGCTCTCCAAAAATTTTCACATTCGGAAGATCAAATGCTTTTTTTACCATTTCCGCACAAGATTTTAAATCCATCGGCTGTGCCAGATCAGCAACTCTTCCGATTCCAACCGGAACTTCGCCGGATTCTGAATGCATGCTTCCCGTCACTTCCAGAACCTCCGGTTCACTCAGTTCAAGTATCTTCCCAGCAAGCTCTGCCATTCCCATTACATCATAATTGGTATGCATCGCATAGTAAGAAATGTCATCCCGGATCAGCTTCAGTACTCTTCTGCCAATAAAATCCTCGTCATTGATCTTTTTCATTGCTTTAAAGATCATCGGATGATGTGTGATCAGCATATCTGCGCCCCAGTCTGCTGCTTCTTCGATCACTTCATCCGTCGCATCCAGTGCAAGATAGATCCGCTTTACTTCTTTATCGCTTCTTCCGACCTGCAGTCCTACATTATCCCACTCCATAGCATAGTGCTTTGGAAAACGTGCTTCTATTTCTTTTATAATCTCTCTGCAAATCATCCTTTTCCTCCTAAAAATACCGGTCAAGCAGGTCTTCTGCTCTCTTTATCATATGCAGAACCTCTGCACTTCTCTCCTTCGTGCGTTCACTCTCCTGCACCCGAAGCTTTTCATACACGCCCTGATTCACAGACAGTTCCTTTTTCAGATATTCTCCCATCACCGGGTGAGCCTTCTCTAATAAATATTTCCCATATTCAAGCTCTTCTTCTGCTGCCGGAACACCTTCCGCATAAAGACCTCTTTGCTCTACCGGGATCACCTTCATCATTGGATAGTATTTTCCATCCTCTTCCACCATGTCCTCTGTAACGATACGAAATCTATGTTCTTCCAGATAACGGCGGACCTTCGCAAGCTCTGACTGCGGCTGCAGGATCAGTTCCTTTAAGCTTCTGGTTTTTGCCAGATCCTCATTCAGAATGTGTATGACAAGACCGCCGCCCATTCCGGCGGCGATCATTGTGTCAGCTTCTTCCATTTTCAAATTCACCAGACCATCGGAAAGACGGGTAACGATCTTCCCATCCAGTCCATGTTCAAGGATATGTGCATCCGCTCTCTCTAATGGTCCTTTGTTAATATCCATGGCAATTGCGGATGGAACCAGCCCGTTCTGTGTCAGATAGATTGGGATGTAAGCGTGGTCTGTTCCCACATCCACAAGACGCATTCCCGGTGTGACAAGATCCGCCACTGCCTGTAATCTTTTTGATAATTCAGCCATCTTCTTAATCCAAATAATCTCTTAATTTTCTGCTGCGACTTGGATGACGAAGCTTGCGGAGCGCTTTTGCTTCGATCTGACGGATACGCTCACGGGTGACATCGAACTCTTTTCCGACCTCCTCCAGTGTACGTGCTCTTCCATCACTCATACCAAAACGCAGACGGAGAACCTTCTGTTCTCTCTCTGTCAGTGTACTTAAAACTTCATCCAGCTGTTCTTTCAGGAGTGTCTGCGCTGCTGCTTCTGCCGGAACAGGTACATTATCATCCTGGATAAAGTCGCCCAGGTGGCTGTCCTCTTCCTCACCGATCGGAGTCTCAAGAGAAACCGGTTCCTGGGAAATCTTTAAGATTTCACGCACACGATCTACCGGCATGTCCAGCTCTGCCGCGATCTCTTCCGGCGTAGGTTCACGTCCAAGCTCCTGCAGTAACTGTCTGGATACACGGATCAGTTTGTTGATCGTCTCTACCATATGAACCGGTATACGGATGGTTCTCGCCTGGTCAGCAATCGCACGTGTGATTGCCTGACGGATCCACCATGTTGCATAGGTACTGAACTTAAATCCCTTCTGATAATCAAACTTCTCTACCGCTTTGATAAGTCCAAGGTTTCCTTCCTGTATCAGATCCAGAAACAGCATACCACGTCCCACGTAACGCTTTGCAATGCTGACTACCAGTCGCAGGTTGGCTTCTGCAAGACGCTTTTTCGCTTCTTCATCACCATCTGCCATTCTCTTTGCCAGCTCGATCTCTTCTTCTGCTGAAAGAAGCGGAACCTTACCGATCTCCTTCAGATACATACGGACCGGATCTTCGATGCTGATTCCGTCCGGAACAGACAGGTCGATCTTCTCCATATCCACTTCGTCTTCATCCGAAAGCATGATCTCCAGATCATCATCATCCACATTGGAGTCATCATTCATCTGAAGCACATCGATCCCATTGGCCTCCAGGTACTCAAATACCTTGTCCATCTGTGTCGGTTCCAGCTCCATATCCCGGAATACATCATTGATTTCCTGGATTTCAAGAATGTTCTTCTTTTTCTTCGCAAGGGCAACCAGATTTTTTAATTTTTCCTGAAACTTTACTACGTTCTCTTCCATGTAGTGTCCTTCCTCTCATCGCTTGTTTATATTCTATCCCTAATTAATGGAAATATGCAGTTTATGAAGGTCCTGCACTGCCTTCTTCGCATTCATAAGCCTTTGCAGCCCCTGAATGTCTGTCGGATCCAGATTCCGGGTTGCAGTTTCGATACTGTACTCCTTTACCCGGAGAATCGTCTCCTTGATCGCTTTTTCCTGCTCTCCCGCAGTCGTCAGCTCTTTGATTCTCGTATTGAAAAGTGCTGCCACCGCGCGGTGTTCCTCTTCCTCTGTAAAATAATTCATGATCTGCGCAGGATTCGGTTCTCCTTTTGCATGCTGTTCATACAGAAGTTCAGCAACTTTCCGGTACAGCTCCACCGTAAAATCCTCCGGCGTAACATAACGGCTTACCTGATCAAACAGCTCTTCCCTGTCGATCAGCCAGGTAAGCAGAATCTTCTGTGACCGGATATGACCATCCTCTTTTGGCGTTTCCTGGCGGATCGTCTGTCTCGGCTTTGTGGCCGGAGCTGCCATTCCGCTCTGGACTGCTACCTTGACAACCAGCTTCTTAAGTTCTTCGTAGCCAACGTGATAAGTCTTTGCCACCGCTTCTATGTAATTGTCACGTTCAATTTCTTCTTCAAAACGTGCCAGCCTTCTCGCCGCCTCTCTGAGGAATTCCGTCTTTCCTTCCGGTGCATTCAGATCATAACTTTTTTCCAGCATCTCAAGACCGAACATAAAGCTGTTCCTTGCTTTCCTGATCCGCTCTTCAAATGCCTCAGCTCCAAGATTCTTGATGAATTCATCCGGATCCTTATACGGTTCCATCCGGATCACGCGGGTCGTCACACCGGCCTCCCGAAGAATCGGAGCTGCCCGGAGTGCCGCTTTAGTTCCGGCTTCATCACTATCATAGGTCAGATAGACTTCATTCACATACCGTTTGATCAATGCTGCATGTCCTGCTGTGAGTGCAGTTCCAAGTGACGCAACTGCATTGGTAAATCCCGCCTGATGGAGCGAAATTACATCCATATAGCCTTCACACACAATAAAATACGGCTTTCTCGATGTTCTCGCCCGGTGAAGTCCGTACAGATTCCGGCTCTTATCAAAAATCAGAGTCTCCGGTGAGTTCAGGTACTTTGGCTTCCCGTCGCCCATCACACGCCCGCCAAATCCGATCACACGGTTATTCACATCCATAATCGGAAACATAACACGGTTCCAGAATTTGTCGTAAACTCCGTGCTTTTCATCGACATTTACCAGACCGGCTTTGATGATCATCTCTTCACTATAACCCTTCATCTTCAGGTATCGAAACAGATCGTCACTGTATTTGCTGGAATATCCAAGTCCAAATGCGGTGATCGTCTCCTGGCTCAACTGACGGTTCTGCAGGTATTCTCTTGCCTGCCTTCCGCCCTCCGTCTTCAACTGCGCATAATAATACTTGGCCGCCAGCTTGTTCATCTCAAGCAGCGCACTTCTCGTATCCGCTCTTTCTTTCGCTTCTTTTGAATATTCCTCCTGCGGAAGCTCCACACCGGCACGCTGTGCCAGAAACTTGAGTGCTTCTACAAAAGAATAATTCTCATACTCCATAATGAAGGTAAATACATTTCCTCCCGCTCCGCAGCCAAAGCAGTAATACATCTGCTTATCCCTGCTCACAGAAAAAGAAGGAGATTTCTCACTGTGAAACGGGCAAAGTCCGAAATACGAACTCCCCTGCTTCTTCAGCTTCACATATCCGGAAATCACATCTACGATATCATTTTTCGATCTTACTTCTTCTATAATCTCATCTGAATAATACATTATGTCCTACACCTTCCTGGCAGGGTTCGCGCACCTTGCGCAACCCCTACATAATATATATTCGACAAAACTTTTTTATTTCCTTTAAAATTTCCAAGATTGTGGAATAAAAATTTCTTCAAACTTTTTTACGGCAAAATTATCCGTCATTCCTGCTATGTAATCACACACTGCGATCTCCGGCATTTCCCCCTTCTGCAGCTGTTTCAGATACTGCTCCGGCATCTTTTCCATGTGCGTTTCATAATAAGAATACAGATCTTCGACCATTCGGATTGCTTTGTCCTCTTCGCCCTTTGCAAGTGGATTCTCATAAACATGGGTAAACATATATGTCCGCAGCTCCATCAATGCTTCACAGACTTCATCTGACATGCAGATCTTCAGTTTGTCCATGCTGTTTACGATCACATCATGGGTAAGTGTGTTCAAACGCTCTCTTTTACTGTTGCCCAGAACTTTTCGCAGCTCTTTGGGCAGTTCCTCTTCATTCATGATCCCCGCCCTTACTGCGTCATCAATATCATGGTTCACATAAGCAATCTTATCAGACAGTCTGACGATCTGCCCTTCCAGTGTCGCAGGCATTCCCGCACTTTTGTGGTTGCGGATTCCATCGATCACTTCCCAGGTCAGATTCAGTCCCTCCCCCTGTTTCTCCAACACCTCTACTACACGGACACTTTGTTCATTGTGTTTAAATCCACACGGACACACATTGTTCAGAGCTCTCTCTCCTGCATGTCCAAACGGAGTATGCCCAAGATCATGCCCCAGTGCAATTGCCTCCACCAGATCTTCGTTCAGCCTGAGCGCCTTTCCGATCGTCCGGGCGTTTTGCGATACTTCCAGCGTATGCGTCAGCCGTGTCCTGTAATGGTCTCCGATTGGTAGGAGAAACACCTGCGTCTTCTGCTTCATGCGCCGGAATGCCTTACTGTGCAGGATCCGATCTCTGTCCCTCTGAAAAACCGGTCGGATGTCACACTGTGGCTCATTTCTCTTTCTCCCCCGGGAAGCCATGCTTAATGTGGCACAGGGGCTTAGATATTCCTTTTCTCTTTCTTCCATCTGTTCCCTAATCGTCATTTTTTATTTTCTCTCTTCTTTCAGTCGTTTCTCGATTGCTTCTGTCACGCATTCCAGAACTTTAATACGTGCATAGTATTTATCATTTCCTTCCACTACGATCCACGGTGCATGTGGCATAGAAGTCTTTTCCAGCATTTCTTCTACCGCCACCTCATACTGATCCCATTTTTCCCGGTTTCTCCAGTCTTCATCGGTGATCTTCCACTGTTTTTTCGGATTTTCCTGTCTGGCTTTAAACCTTCTCGCCTGCTCATCCTTGTCAATCTGCATCCAGAATTTCAGCACGATTGCTCCTGCATTTACCAGATCCTGCTCCATGGCATTGATTTCCCCATAAGCTCTCTTCCATTCTTTTTCGGTGCAAAATCCTTCAATCCTCTCTACCATCACTCTTCCGTACCAGGTTCTGTCAAATATCGCAATATGGCCGGCTTTCGGCATTACACGCCAGAAACGCCACAGATAATGATGTGCTTTCTCTGTATCACTCGGTGACGCTGTCGGATTCACCACATATCCTCTCGGATCCATATGTGAAGTCAGACGTTTGATCGCACCGCCTTTTCCTCCGGCATCCCATCCCTCAAAGCCAAGGACAACCGGAATTCTCCTGCGATAAAGCTCTCCATGCAGATGTTCCATCTTTTTCTGAAGCTCTTTTAAACGTTCCTCATAAACCTTTTTTGGCATGGATTTTGAAAGATCCGCCTTTGCCAGAATGGATTCTGCTGTTTCCCTTTTCACTTCCGTTTTCTTTTCCAGACTGCCTTTTTCTTCCAGTTCCTTTCTTGCGACTGCTTCTTCCATTGCCTGGATCACTGCCTGATAAACAGCCACTTTAGCTTCTTTCTTCTTTGTAGCATCGATCACTGTCCACGGTGCGTAATCTGCATCCGTTTTCCGCAGCATCTCTTCATTGATTGCTTTATACTCTTTAAAATCATGGTTCCGCTTCAGATCGCCTTTGCTTACCCGCCATGCAGTATCCTTGGAAACAAGCAGTTTCTCAAAGCGCTTTTTCTGTTCTTTCCGGTCAATCTTTAAAAACAGTTTGATGATCACCATTCCATCATCCGTCAGCTGTTTTTCAAACGCACGGATCGATGCAAAATCCTTTTCCAGCTCTTTTTCCGGTGTTTTTCCTTCAAAACGTTCAATCATAACTCTCCGGTACCAGCTGGTATCAAAAATCGCAATTCTTCCCTTTTCCGGGATCTTCGTCCAGAAACGCCACATAAAAGGATGCATCCATTCCTCTTCCGTTTCATTTTTTACCGCATATACTTTAAAGCCTCTTGGATCGAGTGCCTGGATCAGATTACCAATCTGAAGCCCTTTTCCTGCTGCTCCATAACCCTCAAACGCGATCATCACCGGGATTTTTTTCTCCCTGCACACTCTTTGCAGTTCTCCAAGCTGCTCTCCCAATTCTTTTATATCCTTCATTTTTATATTTTTCTCCATAAAATGCCTCCATTTCACCAGTTTCTGCTCTTATTATTCCCAAATCCATTGATAAAACGCGCAATTAAC
>ENA-ORCP01002997-ORCP01002997.1-human-gut-metagenome-genome-assembly--contig:-NODE-2997-length-12965-cov-3.776226_pt1 | contig 12965 bp, 11 predicted proteins | sample MGYA00242990_ERZ507991 | MGnify/ENA primary metagenome ERZ507991 (study PRJEB26167, sample SAMN06115496) | human gut metagenome | host: Homo sapiens | place: China:Henan | collected 2015-05-07... | reverse complement strand
ATAGGTTGTTATTACACAGCATCGAAGCTGCCGAAAGGTTAGGAACCGCCGTATGCCGAACGGCACGTACGGTGGTGGGAGAGGTCGGTAAACACGAAAGCAGGAGATAAACACCTGCGATTAGTGTTTACCTCCTACTCGATTAGTCCGTAGAACCATCTATTTTACAGGGGATGGTATTGAACAAAAGCTTCCATAGCTTCGTAAGATGCAAGACCGAGGCTCTCATAGAGCTGAGCCGTAGCACGGTTACGGTCCTCAGCGCGCTGCCAGAACAGACGGTCATCATCACCGAGGAACGGAGCATTTTCCATCTGTGACTGGTGCTTCAGGATAGAGTTGCGTTTGAAGCGAAGTTCCTCGGGCGAGATGGGCACAGCCATTTCAATATGGTCGATTTCCCATTCGGCCCATGCGCCACGATACATCCAAATGCGGCAATCTTTCATCCATTCTTCACCTTTCAGTTCATCAATCGCTGCAAGAACGGCATCCGTGCATACGCGGTGAGTCCCATGCGGGTCGGCAAGGTCGCCTGCCACGAAAATCTGGTGAGGTTTAACCTCCGAAATAAGATTCTTTACAATCTCCACATCTCTTTCAGCGAGGTCGCCTTTCTTGATTGTACCGGTCTCATAGAAGGGGAGATTGAGGAAATGCACGTTTTCGGGCTTCACGCCAATGTAGTTGCAAGCTATGCGGGCCTCTCCACGGCGTATCATTGTCTTGAGGAAACGAACATCCGGGAGGTCAACTTCGCCAGATGCTTTTGCCTTGATGAATTCATGAATCTGTTTGCTCTTGGCGTGATATTCTTCGGTGTTGAATCCGAATTTGTCGGCAATCTGGTCCATGAGCATCACGTAACGAATCATATCCTCATCGCCTACCGCAATATTTCCTGAAGTCTCATATGCTACGTGCACGTCATGCTTCTGATCAACAAGACGTTTCAGCGTACCTCCCATGGAGATTACATCATCGTCAGGGTGAGGGCTGAATACAATCACACGTTTGGGATAGGGGTTTGCGCGTTCCGGACGGTACGTGTCATCAGCATCAGGTTTGCCACCTGGCCAGCCGGTGATAGTGTGCTGCAGGTCGTTGAAAATCTTTATATTCACATTGTAGGCCGATCCGAACAGGGCAAGAAGTTCACCAAGACCGTAGTCATTGTAATCCTTGTCAGTGAGCTTGAGGATAGGCTTGGAAGTCTGGTTGCAGAGCCAAACGATTGCGCGGCGAATGAGCTTGTCGTTCCATTCGCATGAAGTAACCAGCCAAGGCTGGCTTATGCGGGTAAGCTCTTCGGCTGCGGGAAGGTCAACAACAACCTTGGCATGAGGATGAATCTGGAGGAACGATGCGGCGACCGACGGATCTGTGGGTCCCTCAACAGTTTTCTTGATGATTGCAGCGTTGTTTTCACCCCAAGCCATTGTCAGCACGTTGCGCGCTGAAAGGATGTTTGCTATGCCGAGAGTTATGGCAGTTGTGGGCACAGTTTCGCAGCTGTAGTCATTCGCTATTCTGTGACGTGCTTCGCTACCGAGAAGAACTAGACGGCAAAGGCTTGTTTCGGGGCTACCGGGTTCGTTGAATGCAAGAGAGCCGGCTGCACCTACCTCGCAAATGCAAATATCAATGCCGCCTTCTTCAGCTATATCGCGTTCGTAGGCTTTGCAGCACTCATACATGTTTTCCTTTGTGACAGCGGGGTCAAATGTGTGGATGTTGACGGGATTTACATCAACATGGTTAAGCAACACATCCTTCAGGTGTGTAAGAGTGCAGGGACCGTTGGGAATCAAAGGGAAGAATTCGCCAATGGAGAAAACCACAACATTCTTGAATGATACCTGGCCTTCCTTATAGAGGCGGATAAGCTCGGCATAGACACTGTGGGTATTGACTCCGGCACCGAGTGCGAGAACACACTTGCCTTTTTCGGCCTCATAACGGCGTATGTATTTGGCTATGTTGTTAGCCAGATAGGAACAACCGTCGTTTACGGTCTCGAAGATGCGGGTATAAACCTTTTCTTCGCGGGTGAGAGCGGTCAATTCAATCTCCCCCTGTGGATCATAATACCTCTTGGGAATACGGTCCAGTTTGATTTGTGAACTTAAATTGGTTTTCATAATGGTTTTTAGATTTCATTACAAAATTAGTAAAAATCCCTTTCTTTCCAAAATAAGTTTCTCCGATTGATTGAATTAATTAATTTTTCATTACTTTTGCAGTTGTCATTACATTGATTACTCCAATTATTAACATAATTTTTTCAGAACCATGAGACTTATTATTGAACCTGATTACGAAAATGTGTCAAAGTGGGCGGCTGCTTATGTTGCTGCACGCATTAATGAAGCAAAACCTACTGCTGAACATCCCTTTGTGCTCGGTTGCCCAACCGGAAGCTCGCCTCTCGGCATGTATCGTGAACTTATAAAGCTCAATAAAGAGGGCAAAGTGTCATTCAAGAATGTAGTAACTTTCAATATGGATGAGTATTGCGGCATCCCCCGCGACCATGAGCAGAGCTATTACACCTTTATGTGGACCAATTTTTTCAATCAGATTGACATTCTTCCCGAAAACGTAAACATCCTCAACGGCAACGCCGAAAATCCCGCTGAGGAGTGCGCAAGATATGAAGCAAAAATCGCTTCTTACGGAGGCATTGACCTATTCCTCGGTGGCGTAGGACCCGACGGCCACATAGCTTTCAACGAACCGGGTTCGTCTCTCTCTTCCAAGACCCGCATGAAGACTCTTACCCGCGACACTATAATTGCCAACTCACGTTTCTTCGACAATAACGTTGACCTCGTTCCCAAGACAGCTCTCACTGTAGGCGTTGGCACTGTAATGGCTGCCAAGAGCGTGCTTCTCATTGTCAATGGCCACAATAAAGCTCGTGCTCTTCGCCACGGAGTTGAAGGGGGCATCAGCCAGATGTGGACGATTTCAGCTCTTCAGATGCATCCCAAAGCGCTTATCGTTGCCGATGATGCAGCTTGCGAAGAACTGAAAGTTGGCACTTATCGCTACTTCAAAGATATTGAGAGTGCAAACCTTGACCCCGCCACTCAGCTCTAAAGCATAATTGCTAAAGAAAAATAACGGTACGGTCGCTTCAGCAGGAGCTTCCGTACCGTTAAATCATTTAATCAAAACAGCTTAAAGCGTTATTGACTGTCCTGGTTCGCGGAGATAATGAACCTCTGCGCCGTTGACAGCATAACCTGCATATTCGCTCTCCGTCTTCTCATCAGTCCCGAGGTGTATGGGGAAGAAATAGTGTACCTTAATTTCTTTAAGGAACTGGAGCGCATGTTTGGCAACATGGCTTGTCATGTCAGTGTCGGCCGGGAAAAAAGCGATGTCGATCGACGGGCATTCCGAAGCAATCCTGTTGATTGCAACTCCGGTCTTGCACTCTTCGGAATTCTTTTCGGCATGTTTGCCTTGGAGTTCTATGGGGTCATCAAGCAGCCCGGCATGGAATATGGTGTGACCTTCATTGTCGGTAACGAGGAATGCAACGCCTTTCGATGCAGTGCCATAGGCTTTGACGCGCAGACAGCCTGCAACGTCTTCAATTATGTCGCCCTTGCTCATGCCGGCAACTGCAACAGTGTCAGGCACATTCTGCGGGAGAACATCGTTGCTCATCACGTAGACGCGCTTGTGGTCCTGTGCAAGCTCATAGATACTTTTCTCATGGCGTTCATAATTGGTCACGAAGAACACCACGGGTTTTTCAGGATTGTGTTCCAACGCTTTATGAAGGGCATGTGATGGATCGCGATAAAGATCAAACACCATTATTACTTTGTCTGTTACAGCAATGAAACCGTTACGGTCCATATAAGTTACTTTACACATTTTGGTTACGTTTTATAGTTGTTCATCAGATTTCTATGGTCAATCCGTCATAGGCAGCATAGACTCCGAAAGGAAGTTGCCGTTGCAACGTTTCATGAAGTCCTATCTGATGCGAGAAGTGTGTCAGATAGGCCCTGTGGGGATTCACTGATTCTATAACGCTCAAAGCTTCGCGTAAGTTCATGTGTGAGCGGTGTTCTTCATGCCGGAGCGCGTTGATCACAAGTGTGTCAGTTCCCTGCAGTAATTCAAACGTTTCATGAGGCATTATCTTGCAGTCGGTTATGTAGCTGAGCCGTCCGATTCTGAACCCTAAGATTTCAAGTGTGTCTGTGTGCATTATCAGTAGCGGCATTACATCGAGCCCCGATACTGTTTTGAATTCAACGTAAGGCTTAATTTCAATCAAATCAAGCAATGGCGCTCCGGGATAGAGATTCGGAGGGAAAGAATAGGGCATTACTGTGCGGATTCGCTGCGCCACATCCTTAAGGCAATAGATGGGAAAGGGATGTTCCATCGAACAGAACGGGCGCAGGTCGTCTATTCCGCCAAGATGGTCGTAATGGCTGTGAGTTACGAGCAAAGAGGATATGTCAGGCGCTCCGGCGCGGAACATCTGCTCTCTGAAATCGGGTCCGCAATCAATTAGAGTGAATTGGCCGTCATGTTCAAGTAAGGCAGAGGTTCGCAATCTTTTATCATGTGAATCCGTTGAACGGCACACATTGCAATTGCATCGTAATTGTGGAACGCCTGTCGATGTTCCTGTTCCCAGGAATGTCAGTTTCATCATCAGATTCTAAAACTTTGAAGCAAACCGTCAATAAAGATAAGGTAAGCGCCATTTTCGTATGACCATATTTCGCGCAGAGAACTGTAGCCTGCGCTTTTATCCACATTTGCCGGAGAGCCGAGTGAAAGGCGGCATTCATCGCGGGTCATTCCGCTTTTCACTTTGCCGTTTACTATCAGTTTCCATATCTCATCGGTAATTTGCGGATACGATTGGCGCGGGTCTCTGAAAGAGAATACGTTTCCGAAACTGCGCAATGTCTTTAAATCATCGCCGGCTGAAACAAGTAGTCGGAAAGGCTCTCCATGTTCATCGCTCATTTCAAGTACAACAGAATAGAAAGCATTGCCGGGCTTGACATCAATAACCTTAACCGGTACAAATTTACGGCCCCGGCGCGACTGCGTGTTGGTATCATACCACGATGATGTCAACACGTAATAAGTATTGTCTTTAAGGCGTTGTCTGACGGCTTCAACTACGCTCATTTCCACGAGGAAAGGAATGTTCAGGCTCCCATTCTCTTTTAATGCCTCTAATGATTGCGATGCTCGGTAAACGATATGATTGCCATTCGTGTCGGCAAATGTCAGCTCCGCTATTCGATTCCCGGTTATGTCGGAAGTTTCGCCTGCCTTAATGAAGACTACTTCTGTATCCTGATAGGCCGGAAACGGTTTGTCGGATGGTTGCAGCAACAGCTGGAATTTGTTGTCAGTAACATAGAACCGCTTCCCGGTGCGCCATTCGCTGAACGGTTCGGGATTTATGTCGGAAAGAAAAGTGTCCTCCGGACGCTGCACAATGTTTTCGCGCTTAACATCGCCGGCCGTAATTTTGGGAGTGCTTTCAATACCTGTAAAGCAACTTTCAAGGGCAATTGTCATAAAAGCAATTGCCCCTGAAATGAGAAAGTAATGTTTTATATGTCGCTTCACTTCTTTGCGGTGGGATCTATGCCGAGATTATAGAAAATGAATGAATAGCAGTCAGCGTTTTCATCAATCACTTTAGCCATAGGTTTGCCCGCGCCATGACCGGCATTGGAGTCAATGCGAATCAGTTTAGGGGCGTTGCCAGTGTTGGCCTCCTGAAGAGTGGCTGCATATTTGAATGAATGTGCCGGAACTACGCGGTCATCATGGTCGGCAGTGGTTACAAGGATGGCAGGGTAGGGTGTTCCGTCGTTTTTGATAGTGTGGAGGGGTGAGTAGCCAAGCAGATATTCGGCCATCTCTTTTGAATCGGCGCTCGTACCGTAGTCCGAAGCCCAGTTCCAGCCTATGGTGAACAAATGGTATCGCATCATATCCATCACACCAACTTTGGGAATGGCAACCTTGAAAAGGTCGGGGCGCAGATTCACGGTGGCACCAACAAGTAGTCCGCCGTTACTTCCACCTTCGATGACAAGGTATTCAGGTGAAGTCCATTTCTCTTTAATCAGGTATTCTGCTGCCGCTATGAAATCATTGAATACATTCATTTTTTGCTGTTTTGTACCGGCTTTGTGCCAGGACTCGCCATACTCTCCGCCACCGCGCAGATTTGCCACGGCATAGATACCGCCGTTTTCGAGCCAAAGCAGGCGATTGGCGTTGAATGACGGAGGCAACGATATGTTGAAGCCGCCGTAGCCATAGAGCAGAACCGGGTTCTTACCATTACGCTTAGTACCTTTCTTATAGGTGAGGAACATGGGGATGCGCGTGCCGTCGGCCGATTTGTAGAACACCTGCTCGGTAGTGTAATCCTCAAGGTTGATGCCCGCAATTTCCGGCTCATAGATGAGGGTGCTCACACCGGTGACCATGTCGTAGGCATATTGAGCCGACGGATATACGTAGGAATTGAATGAATAGAACACATCGGGGTATTTGCGGGATGAGCTTACAGACGCAGTCCCGTAGGTGGGAAGCGAGATTTCCCTCAGCTCTTTGCCGTTGAGATCATATACATAAACATGGTTGGCGGCATCTTTTTCATAAGTGAGAATCATTTTATCGCCGGCAAACTGAGCTGCGGAGAGTACGCAGTCCTTCTCAGGCACAATCTCAATCCAGTTCTCACGCTGAGGCTTATTCAGGTCGGCAGCCATAAGATGATAGTTTTCGGCGCCGGCCGAAGTAAGCAGATAAAGCTTGCCGTCAACTACCCCGAGAGGCGACATTTCATAATCCTGCGAAGCCTCCATTGTAATCCATGGGCCGTCGGTCTTGAGATTCTTCACAGCCAACGATTCACCGAATCCCTGGCCACCGCCGAGCACAAACAAATAGTCTTCGCTCGAAGGAACGTAGGCAGTGTGGAAGTGGAGGGGATTGGCCTTATCCTCATAAACGAGGACGTCGCTGCTCTGAGGAGTGCCAATCTTATGGTAATAAATCTGATGGTTCTCGTTGGCATTTGAGAACTCCTTCCCTTTTTCGGGGCGCGGATAGGCGCTGTAATAGAATCCGTCGCCTTTCCACACAGCGGAAGTGAATTTTGCCCATTCTATGTGGTCGCTGAGCTGCTGCTTGGTCTCTGTGTCTATAACAAAGATTTCAGTCCAGTCCGATCCGCTTCTTGATATGGTGTAAGCTGTATATTTACCGTCATTGCTTTGTGATACATCTGTCAAAGCAACAGTGCCGTCAGTGGAAAGTTTGTTTGGATCAAGAAACACTTCGGGCGTGCCGCCAAGCTTATCAAGACGATAGAGAACCGACTGGTTCTGCAGTCCGTCGTTTGAGAAGAAATAATAGCGGCCGTCGTTTTCGCGGCTTGGCAATCCGGTTTTCTTATAATTGTTTAGCTCAGTGAGACGTTTTTTTAGTGTGTTCCTGAATGGAATTTTCCCAAGATAATCGTTTGTAATTATGTTCTCTGCCTTTACCCATTCGAGAGTATGGACGGCTGTGTCATTTTCCAGCGGACGGAACTTGTCGGGCACACTACGTCCGAAGTAGGTGTCGACAGTGTTGTCGGAGGGAGCCTGGGGGTAGGAGATTGACTGGGCGATTGCCGCATTAAGCAGTGACCCTGCGATTGTGATCATTGTGACGGTTGAAAATCTCATGTATGCGTTAAAGTTTCTGTGATTGATTATTTTCTTTTACAAAGATAGCATTAATAAGTGAATTTATCATGTCAACCGCTGTAAAATATATTTAAATCAAAAAATAAAAGCTTGAAATTGCATTTGTAACATGCAGATTATTTTTGGATTGACATTTATTAACAGAATTTTCCTGCTCAAATATTTGGTCGGTAATGCAGAATCATGTAATTTTGCACTCAGAAAACGCAACAATGCGGGGTGGAGCAGTGGTAGCTCGTTGGGCTCATAACCCAAAGGTCGTAGGTTCGAGTCCTGCCCCCGCTACTAAGAAGAGCTGATTTAGGTCAGCTCTTTTTTTACCTTAATTTTGTATCGGACTCCATTGGTTTCCTAATGAGATTCGCTTTTTTCACATTTCTTTCTTTGATTGTAGCCCTTGCAGGCTGCACCACTATTAAATCTATCAGATGTGGAAACCCTTCGGTTGAGTCATATCGCAATTTTGAGCTTGATACTGTTCGCGCGCCAATTGCGTCGAGGAACATTCTTATTTCAACTCCTGACTGCAACAGATTTTTCAAGGACACAAAATTTTCCGGTGGAAGATTTTCGGGGGAGACTATAGGCGACTTCTTTTCTCGGGTCAGAGGTAGTGGGGCGTTGTTAATTGTTAGGAACGATACCATTCTGTTTGAAAAATATTTTGGGAATTTTTCGCCCTGTTCTCCGTCAAACGTTTTTTCAGTCACAAAATCTGTCACTTCGCTTCTCTGTGGAATAGCTATCGATGAAGGGTTGATGTCACTTACTGATCCGGTCACCAAATATATTCCGGAGCTGAATGACGCCGATCCTTTGTTTTCCTCTCTTACTATTGAGCATCTTCTCGATATGCGTGCCGGGCTTGATTTCAAGGAGGATTATGGATGGAATCCATTTTCCAAAATGGCCCGATTATATTATGGGAGCAATGTGGTAGGGAGTTTCAAAGGTTTACATTTCAAGTCAGCGCCCGGAACAGTTCACTATTATAATTCAATGGCTACGGCTATCCTTGGTGTTGCTATTGAAAGGGCTGTGGGATGTACTTATGCAAATTATCTTGAGAAAAAAGTATGGCTACCGCTTGACATGGAATCAGATGCCTATATTTCACTTGATGACCGCAAGCACCGTCAGGCAAAAGCTTACGGTGGCTTGGTTACAAATGTGCGGGATCTTGCAAAAATCGGGCGCCTTTATATGCATGGGGGAGAATATGATGGGAAGCAGATTGTAAGCAAAAGTTGGATTGACCGCACCATTCATTCATCATTGGATAATGACGCTTATTCATTAGGCTGGAATAATATAATTACGAGAATTGACGGGCACAATGTGGTCACGCCTCGTTTCTTTGCCATTGGCCTATACGGTCAAGTGCTTTTTTGTGATCCGGATCAAAATTTAATTTTTGTCACATTGGGCGAAAATAAGGGAGCGGAATATCATTTGCTCTTCGATGATATCTGCGGCATGCTTTCACGTTCCCGTTGAGTGCATTTTTTGATATATTATCGCCTATTATATAGTGAACGTAAGTTAAATAAAGTTAATGCATATGCGGATGGTAATATTTTATTTATCTTTGTGACAAATCATTATCATGTTAAACATTTAAATCATTATTTATGCTTTGTACTAACAGAGGTTTTTGGAAAGCGTTCTTCCTAAATCTCATCACTCTCGGAATTTACAATTGGTATCTGATTCATGCTTTTGCCAAAGAAACCAACATTGCTTGTGAGGGCGATGGCAAGAAAACTACCGGACTGTTTCTTTATATAGTTTTCAACGTTCTCACGCTTGGCATTTATGGCATAGTCTGGACATGCAAATGGATTAACCGATGCAATAACTATCTTTCGGCAAATCAGGAGATAGAGGGGCTTCAGATGTCAACATATCTTCTGACAATTTTCCTTCTTGGTCCGCTTACCCTCGGTATTATGACTCTGGTTGTTTATTGTAAGCAGCTGTATTTGCAGAACAAGGTGAATAATGTGTACAATCAGCTAACCGAATGTTGATTAGGACCGTTCAATAATTGATTACAATGAGGGCGAATCCTATAAGTTGGATCCGCCCTCATCGTTTTTTATAGCGCCAACAGATTTTGAATATCATTCATCACTGTTGCGAGGATTATTGTTCAGCGTTGCCGTGCGCTCTTTCTGCAATTCCCTGGTATCTTTGCCATCATCACCTTCATTTATTGCTACGCCGGGGTAACTCTGAGAGGGAGTGGTTTTTTCAGCTGTTTTCTTGCAGCAGCATCTTTTTTTCTTTTCTTCCATAATATTAAGAGATTAGATAATTTTGATATTAATTACAAATAACTAATCTCTAAACGCGGAGAAATGGCGGATTGTTCAGCGGATTATTCAAGTGGAAGCTTGTTGAGCTGCTCAATATAGTCAAGGATATTTTCGCGGCCGGCTTTGGTTTCGGAGGAAGTTATAAATACAGGGGGGAGTTCTTCCCATTGTTCAAGAAGCTGCGAGCAATATGCTTCTATTTTTCGGCGGCACGCTTCCTTCCCGAGTTTGTCGGTTTTGGTGAAAACGATGCTGAACGGAACTTCGTTTTCGCCAAGCCACTGCATGAATTCAAGGTCAATTTTCTGCGGCTCATGGCGCGAATCAATCAGAACGAACAGATTTGTCATCTGCGGGCGATTCAGAATGTAATCTTCAATGATTTTCTGAAGCTGTTTACGGCTCTCGAGTCCGCGGCGTGCGTAGCCGTAGCCGGGCAGATCGACAATGTACCATGAGTCATTGATTAAGAAATGATTTATGAGCATCGTTTTCCCGGGTGTGGCCGAGGTCATGGCCAGACCTTTGTGCTGGGTGAGCATGTTGATGAGCGATGACTTGCCTACGTTTGATCGTCCGATGAACGCATATTCATGGTGCATCCCGGGAGGGCACTTGTTAACATCGCTGTTGCTTATTACGAATCTTGCGGAATTGACTATCATTGTGTTGTAATTATTTATCAGTTTAAAAAAAGACAGCCGGACGATAAGCCGGGTTATGTCGGCGGAACATGAAAAAGACCCATGGTCTCTGACGCATTCCGCGTCCCGTCATTTATCTGAACCGCATGTTGCCATGCGGCTTTAGCAGCCTACCCCCCGGCAATGGGCGAGCAACCCTTGAATGCCGGTATACTTGGCTTTGCAACCCATAAGGTGTGCGGCATGGCATATCACTATGTCACCCGGTGAGCTCTTACCTCGCCTTTTCACCCTTACCGGACAAGTCCGGCGGTAATTTTCTGTCACACTACTCTACCGTTGCCGATAGCTTCCCGTTAAGAAATATGGCGCTCTGTGTTGCCCGGACTTTCCTCACACCGCAATTGAAATCAACGGTGAGCGACGGAATGCCCGGCTGTCTCGTGCAAAATTAATTGATTTATCCCGAATGGCAAAATCTATTTCTCGCCCCAGCGCGAACGCAGAGGCCAGCGGGAGGTGTGAAGCAACAGTCTGAGCGAAGTGCCGTAGCTGAAATAGCTCCATGTCCAGTCAAGCAGCACATTGAGCTTGTTGCGCATTCCGAGTATCGATATGAGGTGAATAAACATCCAGGTAAGCCAAGCCGGAAAGCCCGATATATGAAGTTTGCCTATATCAACTACGGCAAGGTTGCGTCCAACAGTGGCCATCGTACCCTTGTCATTGTAGCGGAACGGCTTGGAGAAATTGCCGGTTGAAATTTGTTTGGCAAGGAGGCGCCCCTGCTGTATGGCCACTTGGGCGAGTTGCGGATGTCCTTTCGGATAGTCATCCGTTAGCATAAGCGCCATATCACCAATTGCGTAAACGCTGTCAAGACCCTTGACACGGTTGTATTCATCGACAATGAATCTATAGCCGCGGCCCATCATGTCATCGCTTCCGCCAACGATTTTTATGGGCTGACCAGTCACTCCGGCGGTCCACATAACCATGCCTGAATATATGGTATTTCCATCGGAGAGTTTTACAATGTCGTCTTTGTATTCCGTCATGAGGCTGTTGAGCCTTACCTCTACCATCAGTTTGTTAAGATAATCAAGTCCGTCCTTCTGTGACTTCTCGCTCATGGCTCCCAACAGTTTGGAGGTTCCCTCCAGCAGAATAATGCTGATTTCATCCTGATTTATTGTAGGGTATTCGCGCGGCACTATGTAACGCTTCATCTCGCCGAGAGCGCCCGCTATTTCCACTCCAGCCGGGCCACCTCCGATAACCACAAAGCTTAGCAATTTGCGCCGCTCTTCGGCAGTTTTGGCTATACTCGCCCGTTCAAGACGGTCAAGTACCTCATCGCGGGCCCTAATGGCTTGAGCTGTGCTTTTTAATGTGTAGACATATTTTACCAGTTCCTTGTTACCAAAAAAGTTGTTCGTTGTGCCGGCGGCCACAACGAGTCGGTCGTAAGATATAGTCTCATACTGAGTCGTTACCTCCTTACGCCCAAGATCAATTGACATTACTTCGCCAATGCGATAGTGGATTCCTTTTGCTTTACCTCGCTTTATTTCTCTGCGATAAGGGAAACAGATGCTGCCCGGCTCAAGGCCGCTTGAGGCTATTTGATAAAACAGTGGAGGGAAGCTGTGGAAATTGTTGCGGTCCACGAGCGTGACTTCAAATTTGTCCTTGTCAATATGCTTGGCAAAATTGAGTCCGGCAAAACCGCCGCCGATAATAAGTATTCTTTCTTTTGTCTGCATAGCAATAATCTGGAGTTTCAACATATATTTTAACGTTAAAAAAACGCTTTTATGTTTATCGCATCATCAATTAAATCCAATTAATTATTTTTTGCTTGCTGCCTTGGGCGATATTGATATTTTTGGAGTAAATTTGTAGCTTATTCATCCCGGGTAACATTAAACATGACGAGATTATATATATTCGCATTATCCATATTGTTAAGTTTAGGCTATGCAAAAGCGCAGATAAACACCGATCAGGTGTTGCAGATCGGGCGCAATGCATTGTATTTTGAGGACTATGTGTTGTCCATTCAATATTTCAATCAGGTCATAGGGGCCAAGCCTTATCTTGCACAGCCCTATTTTTTCCGAGCGTTGGCAAAATTCAATCTTGAGGATTTCAAAGGCGCTCTCGGCGCACAGGAAAAAGCAGCCATCACTAAAGACGGTTCTGAACTGCCTTACGCTGAACTATATGAAAAA
>ENA-ORCP01002993-ORCP01002993.1-human-gut-metagenome-genome-assembly--contig:-NODE-2993-length-12971-cov-8.454863_pt1 | contig 12971 bp, 7 predicted proteins | sample MGYA00242990_ERZ507991 | MGnify/ENA primary metagenome ERZ507991 (study PRJEB26167, sample SAMN06115496) | human gut metagenome | host: Homo sapiens | place: China:Henan | collected 2015-05-07 | study... | reverse complement strand
GGCCAACACATTGGAAATCACCTTGAAAGACGGAAATAAAACCGTTGCCAAGAAAAGTGTAAATTGTGCCAACAGTTCGGTAGTAGTTCTGCCGGTGAAGAATATGAAACTGTGGTCGCCGGAAGATCCGTTCTTATACGATCTCGTTTATCAGGTAAAAGATGCCAAAGGCAACGTACTGGACGAGGTGAAATCATACGCCGGTATGCGCAAAGTGCACACAGCCAACGGACGTTTCTATCTGAACAACCAGCCTTACTTCCAACGTCTGGTACTCGATCAGGGATTCTATCCGGAAGGTATCTGGACAGCTCCGAGCGATGAAGATCTGAAGAACGATATCGTATTGGGAAAAGAAGCCGGTTTCAACGGGGCACGTCTTCACCAGAAAGTATTTGAAGAGAGATATTATTACTGGGCCGACAAACTGGGATACATCACCTGGGGAGAATCGGCAAGCTGGATGCTCGATGTAAACAAGGAGCTGGCTGCGCGTAACTTCCTGGGTGAATGGAGCGAAGTAGTGGTTCGTGACCGCAATCATCCCTCACTCGTAACCTGGACTCCTTTCAATGAAACCTGGGGTGGCGGTCCGGATGCTTATGTCCGCTTGGTACGTGACGTATACAACATTACCAAAGCCATCGACCCGACTCGTCCGGTAAACGACGCCAGTGGTGATAACCATGTGATAACAGATATCTGGAGCGTACACAACTACGAGCAGGATCGTGCTAAACTGACTGAACAGCTAAAAATGGAAGAAGGTAAAGAGCCTTACCGCAATGCGCGTGACAAGGACTTCCTGGCCGTTTACGAGGGACAACCTTACATGGTTGACGAATTCGGCGGTATCCCCTGGATGGCAGAGAAAGACCGCAAAAACTCATGGGGATACGGTGGTATGCCTGAAAATGCAGAAGCATTCTACAAGCGTCTGGAAGGTCAGATCGATGCTTTTATCGACTCACCGCATGTGACAGGTTTCTGCTATACTCAGCTGACTGACGTGGAACAGGAGAAAAACGGTATCTACTATTATGACCGTACTCCGAAATTGGATATGAAACGAATCAAAGCTATTTTTGAGAAAATAAAATAAAAGGAGTGCCTCCCTATAAGGGGACATTGCAGAAATCTGTTTACCTGTGATGGGATACTTTCATGAAAGGGAGGCTTTCAACTGTTATCTGCTATTTTATTATTTTGCAAATCAATAGTTGAGTCGTTGTCGGGTGTAGGGTATACAACCGGATAGTGGCCTGTAAAGACCGTACCCCCGACTCAACTACTGATTGCTATTATTTAAATACAAGTATGAGAAAATTATTCATTGCCCTCACCTTCCTGCTCGTTCCGGCTTGTCTGTCGGCACAGTTGGGAGGTAAAATCTACCTTCAGAGAGCCGATTCACTCCTTCAACGAGTACTGTCTCTTTATGAGGTAAAGAAGTATGGATTGCTGATGGAGACTTATCCACGGAATCCCAAACAACAAATTACATATACAGCCAACACCGGTTCGGAAGTTACTCAACAAGAAGTATCCTTCTTATGGCCTTATTCGGCAATGGTGTCAGGTTGCGTATCGCTTTATAAAACATCCGGCAACAAGAAGTACAAAAAACTGATGGACAAACAGATCAAGCCCGGACTCGACTTGTACTGGGATACCACCCGCCAGCCGGAATGTTATCAGTCTTATCCGGCCTTCGCCGGACAAAACGACCGTTACTATGATGACAACGATTGGGTAGCGATTGACTTTTGCGACTATTATGCCGTGACAAAGAACAAAGAGTACTTAAAGAAAGCCATCGCCCTGCACGACTACATCTACTCCGGGTGGTCGGACGAACTGGGAGGTGGAATCTACTGGTGCGAACAAAAGAAGGAATCTAAAAATACTTGTTCTAATGCACCGGGAGCCGTATTCGCTCTCAAACTATTTCAAGCTACTCAAGATGATGCCTATTTAAAAGAAGGAAAAGAGTTATACGAATGGACTAAAAAGAACCTGGAAGACTCAAAAGATCATCTATACTTTGACAACATCTCACTCAACAAGAAAATCGGTCGTGCCAAATTTGCCTATAACAGTGGACAAATGATGCAGGCAGCTGCCCTACTCTATCAAATTACCAAACAGAAAAGTTATCTGGAAGATGCACAAAATATAGCAGAAGCGTGTCACAAGCACTTCTTCACTCAGTTCACCTCTCCAGACGGACAAACATTCCAATTACTGAAAAAAGGAAATATTTGGTTCACAGCCGTTATGCTTAGAGGCTTTATTGAACTTTATCAGATAGACCATAACAAGACTTATCTAACCGATTTCCAGAAAAGTCTTGATTACGCATGGCATCATGCCAGAGATGAACGGGGCTTGTTCCAGACAGATTGGAGCGGCACAGATAAAAACGAGAAAAAATGGCTCTTGACACAAGCTGCTTTCATAGAAATGTATGGAAGACTAGGCGGAATCGATTTGCAATAATCACTTTTAATAACCCTCTTAAAAACAATAGAGATATGAAGAAAAGAAATATCGGAATATGTATCATCACGACCACCCTATTAATGGGAGGTCCTGCCAAAGCTACAGAACTTATCCTGGCTAAGGATCATACCAATGTGGTCAATCAAGCAGCTGAAATTGCCGCTTATAAAAGTAATCGTCCACCCGTAAACAAGCGGCTTTTTAAATCAAAAGCCGTGGAAGCAGAAATCATCAGGGTGAAAAAGCTACTTACTAATCAAAAATTGGCATGGATGTTCGAGAATTGTTTTCCAAATACCCTTGAGACAACAGTTCATTACCGTACAACAGACGGTAAGCCTGATACTTTCGTCTACACAGGAGATATCCATGCCATGTGGTTACGTGACTCAGGAGCACAGGTTTGGCCTTATATACAATTAGCGAATAAAGACCCGGAATTGAAGAAAATGCTCGAAGGAGTGATACGCAGACAATTTAAATGTATAAATATCGATCCATACGCCAATGCTTTCAATGACGGGGCTGTGGGAGGAGATTGGATGTCCGACCTGACCGATATGAAACCGGAACTGCACGAACGTAAATGGGAAATAGATTCTTTATGTTATCCATTACGTCTGGCCTATCAATATTGGAAAGAAACCGGTGATGCAAGCATCTTTGATAATGAATGGATACAGGCTATCGCCAACATACTGACAACTTTCAAGGAACAACAGCGCAAAGAGGGAGTGGGTCCCTATAAATTCCAGCGTAAGACAGAACGCGCACTCGACACATTAAACAATAACGGTCTAGGTGCTCCTGTAAATCCTGTCGGACTCATTGTTTCAGCTTTCCGTCCGTCTGACGATGCAACCACTTTACAGTTCCTCGTACCGTCTAATTTCTTCGCTGTTTCTTCTCTAAAGAAAGCTGCGGAAATTCTGAATGTTGTAAACAAAAACACCAGTCTGGCGAAACAATGCACAGATTTGGCACAAGAAGTAGAAACCGCATTAAAAGAATATGCAACTTACAATCATCCTAAATATGGTACAATCTATGCTTTTGAAGTAGACGGATTCGGAAATCATCTCTTAATGGACGATGCCAACGTACCAAGCCTGCTGGCAATGCCTTATCTGGGAGATGTAGACATCAACGATCCTATTTATCAAAACACACGTCGTTTTGTATGGAGCAAAGACAACCCCTACTTCTTCAAAGGAAAGGCAGGAGAAGGTATTGGAGGACCTCACATCGGTTATGATATGATATGGCCTATGAGTATCATGATGAAGGCATTCACCAGTCAGGACGACCAGGAAATTAAGTCTTGCATAAAAATGCTGATGGATACAGATGCAGGAACAGGATTCATGCACGAATCTTTCCATAAGGATGACCCTAAAAACTTCACACGCGCCTGGTTTGCATGGCAAAACACCTTATTTGGTGAGCTCATTTTAAAGTTGGTCAACGAAGGAAAAATAGATCTATTGAACAATATTCAATAAAGCAAACTTAGGTTACTTCTCATTCAGGGCGCTCTTCTATAACGAAGAAGCGCCCTTTTTTAACACGTAAATTACTATTAACTTTGGCTAATTATAGCAAAGGAATTACCACATCTTCGGGTAATTCTTATCTTTGCAGTATACGATTCAAGACAAAGAAACTATGTATAGAAACCTGTTAAGCTGGCTTACTGTTTTATTAGTGCTCCCATCATGTTCTGGCACATCACCTGCTATATCTGTGGTATGTGAAGAAAATAACGTAGGAAACTGTATTATCAAATGGGAAACAGCACCGGTATTAAAAGGACAGGTAAAAGTATACACCTCTACTTCTCCTGAAGCTATTCCGGAAGATTCTCCCATTGCAATGGCAAACATTTCCAGTGGTAAAATGACAATCGTAACCAACGATCCGTCTCAACGTTATTACTACTTGATGGTATTTAATAACAAATACCGGGTTAAAGTGGCCACCCGCAACATTAACATCCCCGGCATACAGAATTTCCGCGATTTAGGAGGATACGAATCTGCTGGTACCGGAAAATCTCTTCGCTGGGGAATGATATACCGTTCCGCACAAATAGACAGTATTCCTCCCTGCTCACGCCGGGAACTCAAGAATATGGGCGTACGGACGATTATAGACTTACGTTCTGAAAATGAACGCCACAACTACCCGCAATTGCATGATGATGAATTTAATATCATACATATCCCTATTCTCACAGGGAACATGGAAGAAATTCTGCAAGGAATTCAGGAAGAGAAGATAAAAAGTGACACTATTTATCGTTTGGTAGAACAAATGAATCGGGAATTAGTTATAAACTACCAAAAGGAATTCAAAAAGCTGTTCACCGTCCTTCTCGACCGTACTCATTATCCGGTTGTGATTCATTGTACATCCGGGAAAGGGCGTACAGGGGTCGTTTCCGCCTTATTGCTTGCCGCTCTTGGAGTCAACGAAGACGTCATTATGGAAGATTATCGTTTGAGTAATGACTATTTTAATATTCCGAAAGCTTCTAAATATGCATATAAGCTATCGGTCAATTCGCAAGAAGCCATTACAACCATCTACTCTGCAAAAGAAGACTTCCTGAACGCTGCTAAAGAACAAATTGAGGCTGAATACGGGAGTGTACAGACCTATCTGAAAAAAGGAATCGGACTTTCTGCAGAAGAAATTGAACAGTTACGTAGCATCCTATTAACTGATAATTGATAGTTGATAAATGATAAATAGGGCAACGTCTACAATAATTATCTATCATCAATCATTTATTATCAACTAAATTAACTATCTTTGCAGCCGAAATAAAAGATATACAGAGATTTAATGAAGACATTTGAAGAGCTTGGCGTTTCTCCGGAGATACGTAGAGCAATTGAAGAAATGGGATACGAGAATCCCATGCCGGTACAAGAAGAAGTGATTCCGTACCTTTTAGGAGAAAATAATGATGTAGTAGCTCTTGCACAGACAGGAACAGGTAAAACAGCCGCATTCGGTTTGCCCTTGCTCCAACAAGTTGACGTAAAAAACAGAATTCCACAATCGCTTATCCTCTGCCCTACCCGCGAGCTCTGTCTCCAGATAGCAGGAGATTTGAACGACTATTCCAAATACATTGATGGACTAAAAGTATTACCTGTATATGGTGGTTCTTCTATTGACAGCCAGATACGCAGCCTCAAACGAGGAGTACACATCATTGTAGCTACACCCGGACGCCTGTTGGACCTGATGGAACGCAAAACCGTTTCCTTGTCTACCATCCACAATGTAGTAATGGATGAAGCGGACGAAATGCTTAATATGGGGTTCACAGAAAGCATCAACGCCATTCTGGCTGATGTACCGCAGGAACGCAACACTCTATTGTTTTCCGCAACAATGAGTCCGGAAATCGCACGCATTTCCAAAAATTACCTGCGCAATGCGAAAGAAATCACTATTGGCCGTAAGAATGAAAGTACCAACAACGTTAAACACGTTGTTTATACCGTACAGGCTAAAGACAAATACGAAGCTTTAAAGCGTATCGTCGATTACTACCCACAAATATACGGTATCATTTTCTGCCGTACCCGTAAAGAGACTCAGGAAATTGCAGACAAATTAATGCAAGAAGGCTACAATGCCGATTCTTTGCATGGTGAGCTTTCTCAAGCACAACGGGATGCTGTTATGCAGAAATTCCGCATCCGCAACTTGCAACTGCTCGTGGCAACTGACGTGGCTGCCCGCGGACTTGATGTAGACGATCTGACGCATGTTATCAATTACGGATTACCAGACGATACAGAGAGTTATACACATCGCAGCGGACGTACAGGACGTGCCGGAAAAACAGGAACTTCCATTGCCATCATCAACCTCCGTGAAAAAGGAAAGATGAGAGAAATTGAACGGATTATCAGCAAAAAATTCATTGTCGGAAAAATGCCAACAGCAGCAGGAATCTGTCAGAAGCAGCTGATTAAGGTTATTGATGATCTCGAAAAAGTAAAAGTAAACGAGGAAGAGATTGCTGACTTTATGCCGGAAATCTATCGTAAACTGGAATGGTTGAGCAAAGAGGACCTGATTAAACGAATGGTTTCTCACGAATTCAACCGTTTCGCCGAGTATTATCGCAACCGTGCAGAAATAGAAGTACCGACTGACATCAGAGGAGAACGTACCGGACGGGGTGACCGCAAAGAAGGTGGTTTCGAAAAAAGAAGCCGCCAAGCTGCACCGGGCTTTAACCGCCTGTTTATCAATTTGGGTAAAACAGACAGTTTCTTCCCTAGCGATCTTATCGGACTACTAAATAGTAACACAAGAGGACGTATCGAGTTGGGACGTATTGACCTAATGCAGAACTATTCTTTCTTTGAAGTGCCGGAAAAGGAAGCGACAAATGTAATCAAGGCGCTGAATAGGGCTAAATGGAACGGACGCAAGGTAGTTGTTGAGATTGCCGGTGCCGGTGAAGAAAACGGAAAAGGACGTGAAAACGGTTCAAATGAGCGCAAGGGAGGTAAACGATTCGGCGGCAAAAGCGACGAACGTGCACCGCGCTATGAGAATAAGGATAGAAAACCGAAAGATGCTTCTGCAAAAGACTCAAAGTCAACAAAAAAAGATAAGCCTAGTCGTGCTGAGCGAGGATACTCTGATGCTCGCGGTCCGAAAAAGAAAGATGACTGGCAAGAGTTTTTTAAAGATAAAGAACCTGACTTCAGCGAAGAAGGATGGGCACGTAGAAAACCTAAGAAGAAATAAATATGAAGCAAGCATAATCCGTAGATTTGTACATTATTAGTCAGAGGTCTTTATGTTACAACTAATTACCATCTTGACATTCTAATGAGAAGGAACAACATTATCCCTATTCTATCTTATTGAAAAAAGACAACTGTTCATACAGAATCTACTTTTGTGTTTCTAATAAACTTTCTTATCGTTTTTAATAAACGGTATTCCTATTTATTAAAAACGATAAGAAGTATATCTACTGCAAACAATTCAATTTTATACAACAAAAAAGGTTGCAAACTCATCAAAAGTCTGCAACCTTTAGTATATAATAAATTTCCTCTTCTTCTAAAGAGAGGTAAATCGTCGGCAACTCTGTTCTAATATTATACTATTCATACACATAATTTCCAATCAATAAGTTTCTTTTCTGATCACAAAGATACAAAATAAAAAGTCGTTTGTCAAGTTCTTATTTCAAAACACTCCATCTATTAGTTATAAAGCAGCTATACAAAAGCACGAAATTGGGACAAACCTCTCTATTGTAACGTGATCTATCCATTCTGCGATTATAGCAAAGGAGTGCAGTGGCCCAATGTCATCCAGCCTCGTCCGGCAGATTATACTTTCGCTTCCATGCCCAATCCGGTAGGTAGCTATCGGAAGGATTTCACTCTGCCCGATTCATGGAAGGGGAGAGATATATTCATCCGTTTCAATGGTGTAGAAGCAGTTTTTTACATCTGGGTAAACAGCAACCAGGATTACCAATCGAAAGACATTCAATAAACAGCTCTCTTTATAGGTAATTCCAAGATATGTTTTCCTGCTTCCAAATTTACTGCACGCTCTCCTTTCACATTGTCGGGTGCATAAAAGGTAGCAGTGCTATTTGCCGGAACAGTTACATGATAGACAATACGGTTCTTTTTACGTTCCCATTTAGAGCAGATTTCCCCATAAGGTGATTGATATCTGGCTTCGAACTCATTTAATCCACTGGGGAAATTAGGCCGAAGAAGAATATGTTTGAATCCGGGATTTTCGGGGTCAGGGAAGATCCCACCTAATCCTTTATAGAACCATCCGCCAATTTCACCGAACATCATGTGATTGTCCGATATGTCACGTGTGGCATTCAAATCCCAGTTCTCCAGTAATGTGGTAGCACCATTGGCAATCCAGCAGCCCCATGATGGATAAGTGTCTTGTGCAGCTAATTTATAAGCCGTTTCAGCTTCACCGTTCTCACTTAACGCATTCAATATAGCTTTTGCCCCCAACACACCTACATCCAAATGAAAGCCGGCTGCTTCCACCTGTTTTGCCAGATTCCGGGCTACTTTTCTCTTCAACTCTTCGGGAACAATGCCCCATTGCAAAGGAACGCTTTGTTCCGTCTGAACGCCGCTACCATAAATGCCCGTTTCTCTATTCAGAAACTTGTCATTAATCGCGTTCTTTATCTTATTGGCAAGAGCAGAATAATATTTATAGTCTTCCGTTTTATTAAACATCTTTGCGGCATTGGCAAGTATTTTGGTGTCCACATAGAAATAGACAGAAGAGGTCAGTTCCTTGGAAGAATGTGATTTAACAGGCACCCAGTCTCCTCTTCCCCATGAGGTCAATCCGGTCGGACTGGTACGATCCACATAGTCTACATATCGCTTTATATTTTCATAACAGTCTGCCAACAGTTTATGATCGCCATAAAACATATAAATGTTCCATGGAATAATAGCGATAGTGCTTGTCCAATCCAGTCCATTATCCGTGCCATATCCCCAGCCTCCTGTAGGAATTATATCGGGAAGTACACCATTGGGCTGTTGCTCGTCTCTATGGTCGGCAAGCCATTTCTCATAAACAGTGATACCGTCATAATTGTATAATGCCGTTTCAATAGCAAAATGACCGTCGCCTGTCCATCCGTTCTTTTCACGCTGGGGGCAGTCGGTAGGATACCCCATCAAGTTGGACAAATAGGCATTATTTGTTGCCCACCAAAGACGGTTGATAAGTGCGTTCGAAGTATGAATCGTCCCTTTCTGCGGAACATCACTATGCACAAAGTAGGCAGTCAGACTATTCTCATTCAATACAAGGGGGGTAGTGCTTGTTACTTCCACGTATCTGAAACCTTTATAATTGAATCGTGCCATAAATTCATCCTCTCCCTTTCCACTCAAAACGAGGATGTCCGTTTGAAAAGGATCGGAGTTGTCTACCGGGCGGTGATACACATCAATATTTGACGTATTCACTCGTCCGTTGTCATACAACCGCTCACCATGTTTCAACCTCACCACAGTTCCCTCTTCCCCGGACACTTTAATGCGGGTGACTCCTGCCATATTGCGGGCAAAGTCGAATACATACGTTGTGTCATTAAGTTTCTTCCAGGTTTTTACGGGGATTGTTTCTACTGCACGAATCGGCTGCACTTGTTGTGACACCACATTCTGTGAAGGAACAGCCCTATATCCTACTCCATTCCATTTAGAATCGTCAAAGTTCACGGTATTCCAGCCTTTCTGTTCCAAACGGGCGTCGTAATGCTCGGCTGTATAAATGCTATTAAAGATCAATGCGCCGGATGAAGTTTTCCAGTCCCGCTCCGTAGAAACGACTTCAACGGAACCATCCTCATAAGTAATCCGCACATCCATACAGAAAGCAGGACGGTTACGCCAAGGTGCACAATGAAAGTCCCACACGGCCATTGACTGATGATTATACCATCCATTGCCCAGCAACACACCAATCGCATTTTTCCCTTTCTGTATTTGGGAAGTAATATCATAAGTAACGTAGAAATTACGCCTGTCAAACCGGGTATATAGCGGGTCCAGCCGGTGGTTTCCAATCTTCTCACCATTGATATACAGTTCATACAAACCTGCTACGGCAATATATGCCCTTGCCGACCGTATCTTCTTTCGTGCATCAAACACTTTCCGGAAATAGGGAGCAGGACGGTAATTAATATCTTTGTTATCGCTAATCCAAGCCCCTTGCCAGTGTTCCATCCCCATCATGCCCGTTTCGAAACTATTAATATCCGAAGAAGATTTCACTCCATCCTTATCCCATACATTCACTCTCCAATAATACTTGGTAAAAGGACGAAGTTCCTGTCCGGAATAGGTAATCAGAATCTGTTCGGAGTCCTTTTTGCCCGAATCCCAGATAGTTCCTTTCCCTGCAATCAATTCAAGAGAGTCTTTGTCTACGATGACTTGACAGGCTGTTTGCCGTGCTCCTTTTCGAGCATCATTCAGCATCCATGATAACCGGGGAGCAGGATTATCTATTCCCAAGGGATTCACCAAATAATCACAAACCAGATTCACTGGTTTACAGCTGCCCGACTCTTGTGAAAATGCTGCTTGCAGCATTAAAAATAGTAATCCCGGTAATAGTGTCAATCGTTTCATTTTATCCAAAAATTAGTTTGTATTTTCTTTCAATCGGATGCCATATTTACATCGCGTGCTAATTTACGAAAAATATTGTATGGACGCTTTATCTACTTGCCTCAAAAAAGCTATATCTTTGCGGCCCGAATATATACTTGACTATGAATAAAGTTAATGGTTTACTATATGGGCTGCTTTCATCGGCTTCTTTTGGACTTATCCCTCTATTTACCATTCCTGCCATGCAAGCAGGGATGCAATTTGAGTCTATACTTTTCTATCGTTTCCTGTTTGCCTGTCTGGCGCTAGGCGGAATCTTATTGGTGAATGATCAATCATTTCGCATCAAGAGGCAGGACATTCCTTCCCTGTTTCTTCTTGCGCTTCTTTATTTAATGTCTGCCGTATTCCTGTTCTGGGGATATAAGTTTATGGCTAGCGGAGTTGCCACCACTATTCATTTCATGTATCCGGTGCTTACCACGTTAATCATGATGCTCTTCTTTAAAGAAAAGAAGTCCGGCTGGCGGATCGCTGCCATTGCATCCGCAGTGGCAGGAGTTTATTTCTTATCCGGCGGAGATACAAAAACGGGAAGCTTTTCTTTCCTGGGACTTTTCATTGTTCTTCTGTCGGCACTCGGATATGCGCTTTATCTCGTCACAATGAGCCAACTAAAAATTGGACAGATGAAGGGGCTACTGCTTACTTTCTACGTATTCCTTTTCGGAGGTATTCTCCTTTTTATCGGAACGGAAACCATCAGCCAGCTTCAACCCATCAGCGAATGGCATACTGCCGGCAACTTGATTCTATTAGCTTTAATCCCTACCGTAGTTTCTAATCTTGCTCTAGTAAGAGCCGTAAAAAGCATCGGCTCCACACTCACCTCTGTGTTGGGAGCTATGGAGCCGGTAACTGCTGTATGTGTAGGTATCTTTCTTTTCGGGGAAGCCTTCACCACAAGCATTGGTATAGGTATTGCACTGATTATCGCTGCCGTAATCGTTATTATATTAAAACGATAAAAAATGCGGTTTCATCGGAATATTTACTTCATCGACCCATTTTTAATTCCTGAATAAGATGGGCTGCCTTACCGTATTTTTCTATGATAAAGAGCATATACCGCACATCTACCCCAATGCAACGCTGCAAATCTGGTTCGAATACGATATCACTGCTCATTGCTTCCCAGTTGCCATCAAAAGCCAAGCCTAGTAATTCTCCTTTGGCATTAAACATGGCACTGCCGGAATTACCGCCTGTAATGTCATTGTTGGAGATAAAACAAACATTCATATCTCCCTGCGGCACTTGGCATCTCCAATGTATTTTCGATTGCAAACTTCAAACTGCAGACCACGGAAACCCCTTACGGCTGGACCATATATCTGGATGACGCATTTACAAAAAAACAACAGACCACAGTTGAAAAAACCATGAAAAACTATGCCATGGTCATTCTCGCCTGCACCAAAAATCTGGGAAGTGTAACGTTTTCCTACACATTGGATGGAAAAACGACAGATTATACTTATACGAAAGAACAGGGAGAAAATGAATTTCTTGGCACCTGTAACTACTTCCGCAGTTCTGCCACAGAGTTTCAGACACTGCTTGCAAAAACCGGCATCTTAAGCGATCCCGTCTTTTCCAGACTGTCCGGAAACCAGGGATACCGCCTGACGGAGCAGCTCAACAATGTTCCGGATGCGGAAATTACCGGGACGATTCAAAACGAAAAACAAAATATTATTAAGCAATATGAAAGTTATCTGCCGACCAACAGCTGGTCGCCGGGATCAATCAGCAAATCATTTTCTTCCGAAAAAGATGCACTCGCTTATATCGGATACAAAAATCTGCGGTCATTTGCCCTCCCACAGAAAGCAGACAGCATTTCCGTCAACGCAACCGCGGATAAAAAAGGAAACATCTGCTACATCTCGCTTTCCGAACTATACAGTTGTGCAGACGGACAGATCAATGTGACGACCGCCGCCGATCTCTATACAGAATCATCCAACATCGGTTCCTATATCGATATGGACTATCCATCGTATGAGGAAACGCCGGATGCCGTATCTACCAACGAACTGTACACCACGGCTTCCGGCGATACCTGGCAACTGATTACGACCACCTCTCAGGGTGATAATTTCAATGATTCCATAGACGCTTACACTCGAAGGAGCCTTAGGCCAAATACCATAGATAATAAATAAAAAAATTAAAAATAATTACGTATTATTATAACTAAATTGGGATAATCCATAATTTATTTTA
>ENA-ORCP01002988-ORCP01002988.1-human-gut-metagenome-genome-assembly--contig:-NODE-2988-length-12981-cov-10.996280_pt1 | contig 12981 bp, 14 predicted proteins | sample MGYA00242990_ERZ507991 | MGnify/ENA primary metagenome ERZ507991 (study PRJEB26167, sample SAMN06115496) | human gut metagenome | host: Homo sapiens | place: China:Henan | collected 2015-05-07... | reverse complement strand
ATTATAAGCAGATGGTGACATACAGAGAAATATATGTCAGAAAGGCCGCGAAAGCGCCCACCGGGCTCTTCTTGGTCATCCGGCCCAGAGCCGTCTCCGCCACGATCATGGTATAGCCGAACGTGAACGCCAGCAGAATGTAGATGAGCAGAAAGATGCCGCCGCCATACTTGGCCGCCAGATACGGGAAACGCCAGATGTTGCCAAGGCCAACGGACGCGCCTGCGGCCGACAGCACAAAGCCGATCTTGCCGGAGAACGCGCTCCGCTTTTTGTGTTGAGATTCCATATTTTTCTCCTATCTCAAATTCCAAAACGAACGAATCCAGTGTAACACAAGCCATCGGTAAATTCAATGCACCGGAACAGTAATGTTGCCATGCCCGGCCCCGCAGGCGTTCTTGTGTTCCCCCCGCCGCCGTGTTACAATAGTCTCAGGCGTTTTTCGTGTTTTTGGTCAAAGCCGGTCGATTTTTGCCGTGCTTTGCTTTACGAATTGCACTTTGTTGAAAAATTTCAACTCAAAGGAGAGATTTCATGGCGCAGACCAGACAGAACATGGGGAGCGGCAATGTCAAAAAGCTGCTGCTCCAGCTCATGATCCCCGCCGTTGTGGCTCAGGTGGTCAACCTGCTGTACAACATCGTGGACCGTATTTATATCGGCCATATTGCGGGCATTGGCGCGGCGGCGCTGACGGGTGTGGGCCTGTTTGCCCCCATCCTGATGCTGCTCAACGCGTTTGCCATGCTCATCGGCGCGGGCGGCGCGCCCCGCACGGCCATCGCGCTGGGGCAGGGCAACAAAGAAGAAGCCGAAAAGATCATCGGCAACAGCTTTACCATGCTGCTGTTTTTTGCCGTGGTGCTTACCATCGGGTTCTATGCCGGGGCTCCCATCCTGCTGCGGCTCTTTGGTGCCAGCGAGGCCACCCTGCCCTATGCGCTGGCCTACAGCCGCATCTATATCCTGGGCTCGGTCTGTGTCCTCCTCGTCATGGGCATGAACCCCTTTATCACCACCCAGGGCTTTGCTAAGATCAGTATGCTGACCACCGTCATCGGCGCGGTCATCAATATTATCCTGGACCCCATCCTCATCTTTGTGCTGGACATGGGCGTGCGGGGTGCCGCCATTGCCACGGTGCTCAGCCAGGCCGTGGGTGCCTTCTGGATCCTGCGTTTTCTCACCGGGAGCAAGACCATCCTCCGGCTCCGCAGAGAGCATCTGCGGCCCGAGGGCCGGGTCATCCTGCCCGTGATGGGGCTGGGCATCTCCACCTTTGTGATGCTTTCCACCGAGAGCCTGCTCTCCATCAGCTTCAGCTCCAGCCTGGCCCGGTACGGCGGTGACGTGGCCGTGGGTGCCATGACCGTCATCACCAGCGTTTCCCAGCTCTGTACCCTGCCCATTCAGGGCATCTGTCAGGGCGGCCAGCCGGTCATGAGCTTCAACTTTGGCGCGGGCAATCAGGCCCGTGTGAAAGAGGCGTTCCGTTTCCAGTTCACCCTCTGTTTCGGGTACACCACCCTGTTCTGGCTGGGGATGATGCTGGTGCCCGGGCTGGTGGCCGGCATCTTCACCTCCGATGCCACCCTCATCCAGTACACCACCTGGGCTATGCGCATCTACATGGCCGGTTTCTTTGCCATGGGCGTTCAGATCGCCTGCCAGCAGAGCTTTATGGCGCTGGGGCAGGCCAAGGTCAGCCTGCTGCTGGCCTGCCTGCGCAAGCTCATCCTCCTCATCCCGCTCATCTTCCTCCTGCCGCACCTCCTGCCGGACCCGGTGTTCGCGGTCTTCCTCGCGGAGCCCGTCAGCGACATCACGGCGGCCAGCATCACGGTGTTCACGTTCCTGTCCCGGTTCGATAAAATTCTCGATCGGGGCGCGGCGAACGTCTGAGCGTATTTCTGGAAAGAAAAAATCCATCGCTGTTTTTGACAGCGATGGATTTTTTGTTTGCGGCTTTTATGCGTTGGTCTTCTCATCCTCCGCGGCACGCTCCGGGGCCTCGGCCTGAACACGGGTCAGCATATCCAGCTCGGGCATCAGCTCATGGCTGACCACCGAGAGCATTTCCTCAAGCTTTTTGCAGTCCTCCGGGGAGAACCGCTCCCTGGCACGCTCAATGACGGTGTGCAGGTAGGAATAGCTGATGTTGTAGTAGTTGATATACTTCTGTGTGGGGCGGAGATGGTACTCCCGGCGGTCCACCGTGGACTGGATCTTTTCCACATAGCCCTTGCGGACCAGGCTGCCGATCTTATAAGCGGCATTGGGGGTGGAAATGCCCATCATCCGGGAAAACTCGGCAATGGTGGGCTCTCCCATGGCCATGATGCCCTCCATGCAGAACGACTCCACCGTGGTCAGGGTCGCCTCCCGGGTAGCAAAGCGCTGGAACACGCTCTGGTAAAAATGCAGTTTGAACTTGGTGTAGACTTCCTGAAACACTTCTTCCAGCAAGATGAACGCCCTCCTTGTGACGAATTAACTCAATTTCTTTTAGTATATCACGTTTTGGAGGAAAAAATCAACGCTTGTCGCAAAATTTTCAGCGAACAACTTTTTTGCCGTGGCCCGTCCGCACCCGGATGACGCTCAACACGATAAGCTCCAGGAAAATGGCGACGCCCAACAGTACCAGAGAGCTGACCAGATTGGCCCGGGCACCCAGCACGGCCTCCGACAGGCCGGTGAGGACATAGCAGCCCGCCGAGACACCGGCCACCGTCAGCGCATAGGGCAGCTGGGTGGAAACGTGGTTCACATGGCTGCAATGGGCACCAGCCGAGGCCATGATGGTGGTATCCGAGATGGGCGAGCAGTGGTCACCGCAGACGGCGCCGGACAGGCAGGCGGCAATGGAGATGACCAGCATCTCTCCCTCCGGGAATGCATGGCAGACGATGGGGATGAGGATGGAGAACGTGCCCCAGGAGGTGCCGGTGGCAAAGGCCAGGAAGACGGCTACCACAAAGATGATGACCGGCAGCAGATACTGCAGGGCCGCGGCCGAGCCGCCCAGCAGGTTGGCGACGTAATATTTTGCACCCAGCAGGCCGGTCATGCCGGACAGCGTCCAGGCGAGGGTCAGGATCAGCATGGGGCTGACCATGGCCTTGAATCCCTCGGGGATGCAGGCGGCAAAGTCTTGGAACGTCATAACTTCCCGCACGCGGTAGAACACAAAGGTAAAGAACAGGGCAATGCTGCTGCCCATGACAAGGCCCATGGAAGCGTTGCAGTCCGCAAAGGCGGTAATGAAATCGGTGCCCTCAAAGAAGCCGCCGGTGTACACCATGCCAAAGATGCAGGCCGCAATGAGGACGATGACCGGGGCCACCAGGTCGATGACACGGCCCTTGGTGTCGGTGCCGTCGTCCACATCGTCGCCGTAGGGGCGGTCCTCGGTGGTGAAGAGGTCGCCGTTCATGGCGTTGGTCTCATTCAGCTTCATGGGGCCGTAGTCCGTCCCGGTAAAGATGACGAACAGGCTCATGACCATGGTGAGGATGGCGTAATAGTTATACGGGATGGTGCGCAGGAACATGGTAAAGCCGTTGATACCGGAGCCCTCGGGCACCGAGGAAGTAACAGCAGCAGCCCAGCTGGACACTGGCGCAATGATGCAGATGGGGGCCGCCGTGGCGTCAATCAGGTAGGCCAGCTTGGCGCGGGAGACTTTCTGACGGTCGGTGACCGGGCGCATGACCGAGCCGACGGTCAGGCAGTTGAAGTAGTCGTCCACAAAGATCATGATCCCCAGCAGCAGGGTGGCAAACTGTGCCCCGGCCCGGGTGTGGATATGGGTGGAGGCCCACCGGCCAAAGGCCGCGCTGCCGCCGGCCTTGTTCATCAGGGCCACCAGAATGCCCAGCATGACCAGGAAGACCAGGATCCCCACATTGCTGCTGTCGGACAGCTTGGACACCATGCCGCCGTCCTCATTGAAGAACAGGGTGGTCAGGGCCAGCTCCAGGTTGCCGTTGGCGTAAAGCAGGGCACCGGTGGCAATGCCCACCAGCAGGGAAGTGTAGACCTCCTTGGTGTTCAGGGCCAGCACGATGGCCACCACCGGAGGCAGCAGGGAAAGTGCCGTGCTGTACACGGCGCAGGTGTAAGTAGACGGGTCTGCGATCTTGCCCGGTGTGGCAGACGTGCACCACAACAGCAGGCCGAAGACGAGCAGAGCGCCCACCCAGGAGAGATTGTTCTTTTTCATAAAAATGATTCCTCTTGAAGATCAGGTTTGTTTTGGGGTGCGGCGGGGCAGACTATCCCCCAGAAAGGAAGAAAGGGGGTGTTTGCCGCGCCGGATTATAAAGCGTTGTATTTTGAGCTGTTCCGCGCCAGCGAGCAGGCCGCCCGCCTGTTGTGGGAGGCCCAGCAGAAAGCCGAGCAGGAGGCCCTGCGGGCCGACCCGCCGCCGCTGGAACTGGAACCTCTCCGTCATCGCTCACGCGATGCCACCTCCCCTGTCGAGGGGAGGCCTTGGCAGTCGGATGAAAGTTGATCTATTTGCCAAAGGCTCCCCTGTTAGGGGAGCTGGCGAGCGAAGTTCGACTGAGAGGTTTAATTCTTTTTGCTCTCGGCCTTGGCCGCAAACTTGGCGTTGTTGATGACAAAGCGCTCGTGGGTGCCGCCGCCAACGGGGCCTTTCTCGTCGTGGAGCGAGACCTTGAACACCAGCTTGCGGCCCTCCACGGCCACCAGCTCGCTCTCGCAGGTCACGGTCATGCCCACGGGAGTGGGGGCCGTGTGCTCCAGCTCCAGTTTGGTGCCCACGGTGCCGCAGCCCTCGTCCAGAGCCTCGGCCACGCTCATCCAGCAGGTCTTCTCGGCCAGTGCCACCAGAGCGGGAGTCGCAAACACGTCCAGCGTGCCGCTTCCCATGGTTTTTGCGGTGTTTTCGTTGGTCACAGCCACGGACTGCTCGCCGTGGATCCCAGTTGTCAGAGTCATAAAAATTCTCCTTTTCTTTTTGTGTAAGATGTCGAAACGACATGAATTTACGAACCAACAGTAGAATACCACATTTTGCGCCGCTGTGCACCTGTTTTGGAGATTTTTCCGGCGAAACACTTCCTTTTTGGGCAGGAAAAGCCTATCATAAAGGCAAAAAGGCGGTGGAGCAGATGAGTGAGTTCTGGATGTCGTATGAAATGATCGCCCGGCGGTATGGCCCGGGGTATCAGGGCTATCCGCTGTTTGGAGCGGTGCACTGGGCGGAGCTGGCAGCAGTTGCAGTCTGCATCCTGCTGACAGCCCGCTGGTACCGCCGCAGCCCGGAACGCACCCGGCGGCGCATCCTGTGGGGCGTTACGGTTTTGCTGTTGGCAGATGAAGCCGTGCTGGTCATTGCCATGCTGGCCACCGGGCAGTGGAACTGGAGCTACCTGCCTCTCCACCTGTGCAGCATCCATATTTTCCTCTGCACAACCTGCACCCTGACCGGAAAGGACTGGTGCAAAGAGGAGCTCTACGCCCTCTGCACACCGGGGGCCGCCATTGCGCTGCTCTGCCCCGGTTGGCTGGGGACAAAGGCGTGGAGCCTCATCAACCTGCATTCTGTTACCCTCCATGGGCTGTTGGTGCTTTACCCGGTTCTGCTGGTAGCAGGCGGGTTCCGCCCGCAGGTGCGGCGGCTCCCGGCGGTGCTGGCCTTTCTGTTTGGCTCGGCGCTGCCCATTTACTTTTTAAATAAAGTGCTGTACACAAACTTTTACTTTCTGAACGGCCCCACCAGCAGCCCGGTGACGGCGCTGTTTACCCAGTGGTTTGGGGAACAGTGGTATCTCCTGGGCTTTCTCCCCGCCGTGGCGCTGGTGCTGGCGGGGATGTATCTGCCGTGGTATATTCATCGAAAAAAATAGAAGCAACCTCATCTGGTTGCTTTTTGTCAAAAATTATGATACGCTAAAGATGCTGTCCGAAATGGCAGCAAGGCACTGCATACAACGGCAGGCGGTTCAGCCCTCGCTTCCGAAAGGAGGTGAGAGTCATGCCTATTACTTTTACATTCCATCTGCTTGGGCTTACGTTCACGCTTCGGATTTCTAAAGGTAAAAGATGAACCGCCACCCTGGCCGGTGACGGTTCGTTTTAGAACTATAACCCAAAAGGGCTGACCGCTTGTCGCAGTGCCTTTTCTATTTGTAGTATAGTTACTTTTTATAAATTTGTCAAGGCTTTACGTTCAGCCCTGCTTTTTCCAGCGGCGCATCACGCCCATGCCCAGCGCATAGGGGCCGGTGTGCACGGCAATGGTGCAGCCGATCTGCAACAGGCCCACTTCGCACTGTGCGCCGGGGTACTTTGCACGCAGGGCCGCGCGGGTCTGCATCCACAGGCGCTTGCCTTCCTCTTCGTCGTAGCCGTAGCCTACGGTGATGCGGTAGTCGTCCGGGGTGCCGCCGTGGGCATCCAGATAGTTCATCAGCTGTTCCAGCGCTTTTTCAAAGCTCTTCTGTCGGCCGCGTGCCACGCCGCCGGAGAAGATCTCGCCATCCTTGAACAGGATCATCGGCTTGATGCCCAGCATGTTGGCTGCACGGCCCGTTACCTTGCCAATGCGGCCGCCCTTGATGAGATAGTCCAGATTGCCTACCGTGAAGAAGATCTGGTTGGTAGCTTTCTCTGCTTCCAGCCATGTCACGGTCTCGTCCAGCGTGCAGCCTGCGTCCCGCATGGCCACGGCGTTTTCCACCATGGTGGACTCGGTAACGGTAGCCGCCGCGCTGTCAATGACCTCAATGCGGGCATCGGGGAAATCTTCCAGCACCAGATCCCGGGCATTGCGGGCGCTACCCACACAGCCGCTCATCTTGCTGGTGAACACCAGACACAGCACATCCCGGCCAGCAGCAGCATGGGCACGGAATGCCTGCTCAAAGTCCTCAATGGAAGCAAGGCTGGTTTTGGGGTAGGCCGAAGGGTTGTCCACCATGAACTGGTAGAAGTCCCGCACGGCGATTTCCTTGCCTTCTTTGCGGTAGTGCTCGCCGTCCAGCGAGACATAGAAGGGCACGACCTCGATTTGGAGCTGTTTGGCAGTGTCCAGCGTCAGGTCGCATGCGCTGTCGGTAATGATATCAAACATCTGTGACGCTTCCTTTTCTGAATCATTCAGGAGCTTTGCAGGGGATCATACGTGGTGGATATAAGCCTCACGCTCGGCACCCACAGAGATGTAGGTGATCTTGCAGCCGACAGCCTTTTCCAGATATTCCACGTAATCGCGTGCTTCCTTGGGCAGGTCTTCCCACTTGCGGGCTGCGGTGATATCGCAGTGCCAGCCGGGCAGGTACTCCACCACGGGCTGTGCGGTGTCCAGAGCTTCGCCCATGGGGAAGCGGGTGGTGGTGCTGCCATCGGTCAGCTTGTAGGCAGTGACCATGGGGATCTTTTCCATGTAGTCCAGCACGTCCAGCAGGGTCAGAGCAACTTCATCGCAGCCCTGGCAGAACACGCCGTAGCGGCTTGCCACCAGATCGATGGGGCCAACGCGGCGGGGACGGCCGGTGGCTGCACCGTACTCGTGGCCAGCCTCACGCAGGTCGTGCTTTTCCTCTTCGGTCATAGCCAGCTCGGCAGTGAAGGGGCCGTCACCCACGCAGGAGGAGTAAGCCTTCATCACGCCGATGGAGTTGTGCAGCTTGTGGCCCGGGATGCCTGCGCCGATGGGAGCGTAAGCACCGATGACGTTGGAAGAGGTGGTATAGGGGTAAATGCCAAAATCGATGTCGCGCAGAGCGCCCAGCTGAGCCTCGAACAGGACCTTCTTGCCTGCAGCGTCTGCATCGGCCAGATACTGGCCCACATCGCAGATGTAATCCTTGAAGATGGCGGCATACTTTTCGAGCCATGCCCACATCTCATCCACGCTGATGGGAGCTGCGTTGTAGCTGCCCTCCATGACCAGATTCTTGGAATCCACCATGGTGACCAGGCGCTTCTTCACAGCGTCGTCCAGATGCAGCAGGTCGCCCATGCGCAGGGTCTTCTTCATGTACTTGTCGCCGTAAGCGTAGGCAATGCCGCGCTTGGTGGAGCCGAACTGTGCGCCGGTCTTGGACAGACGTGCTTCTTCCAGACCATCCTGCTCCACATGGTAGGGCATGGTGATGGTTGCACGGTCGGAGATCTTCAGGTTTGCCGGGCTGATCTCAACGCCCTGCTCCCGCAGCTTGTTGATCTCGCCGTCCAGATGATGCGGGTCGATGACCATGCCGTTGCCCATAACGCAGACCACGTTCGGACGCAGGATGCCGGAGGGCAGCAGATTCAGCACGAACTTGCCGCGCTCGTTCTTAACCGTGTGACCGGCGTTGTTGCCGCCCTGATAACGTGCAACGATGTCATACTCCTGGCTGATGAGGTCGACCATGCGGCCCTTGCCTTCATCGCCCCAGTTGATACCCGTAATTGCAGTAAGCATAATAAATGACCTCTTTATCATTTTTTCAAAAGACAGCCTTTTCCGTGCACCTTGCCCGGGATACGCCACCTTGGGAAAACACATCAGCAGGCATACACAAAGCACATACCAATGCAAGTATAGTATAGCACAGATCGCCGTGCAAAAAAAGAGGAAAACACAGCTTTTGGCTGCGTTTTCCTCCAAAAAAGTGTGCGCAAAATTGTGCGTTCAGCTGCGGGGGTTCTCAAGGTCGGCACGGCGGATCACCTTGTGGATGGTGCCGTCCGGCTCCTGAATGGAGGTGTTGGCCAGCTGTGCGCGCAGGCTGGCCTTCATGTCGTCGATGTATTCGCGGCGCAGGGCCTGCTGCTCTGCCTTTTCGGCCTCGGTCAGGCCAGTGGTCTTGCTCTTTTTTGCCAGCTCGTTGATGCGGGCGATCTTTTCCTGTGTCATGGTGCCTCCTGTATTTTCAAGCGGAATATGTTATAATAAGAAAGCAAACCCTCTCAGTCATTGCTGTGCAATGCCAGCTCCCCCGAAAGGGCGAGCTTTTTAAGGAATTTTCTCAATCAGTATAGCAAAGGATGATAAAAATGGCAACTCAATTGAATTTTGCACAGCAGATGGATGCCGTGCTCAAAACGCTGGACGGCACCCGGCCGCGCCTTTTGCTGCACGCCTGCTGCGGCCCCTGCTCCAGCGCTGTGCTGGAACAGCTGTGCCAGTATTTTGAGATCACAGTGCTTTACTATAACCCCAACACATGGCCTGCAGATGAATACTACCGCCGCGGCGAGGAACTGAAGAAGTTCGTGGCAGCAGCCCATCCTCTGGGCGTGACCGTGGTGGAGGACCACTACGACCCGCAGGAGTTCTACTCTGCTGTCACCGGCCTTGAAAACGAGCCGGAGCGGGGCAGCCGGTGCACGATCTGCTACCGGCTGCGGATGCGCCGGGCGGCGCAATACGCCAGTGAGAACGGCTTCGACTGGTTCACCACCACACTGTCCATCAGCCCGCATAAAGATGCCAAGCGCATCAATGCCATCGGGCAGGAGCTGGAAGCCGAGTTCGGCGTAAAGCATCTGCCTTCGGACTTCAAAAAGCACAACGGCTATCTGCGCAGCCTGCAGCTTTCGGAGGAATACGGCCTGTACCGGCAGGATTACTGCGGGTGCGAGTTCAGCGCGAAAGCACGTGGCATTGAGAAATAACCCTCTCAGTCATTGCTACGCAATGCCAGCTCCCCCGAGAGGGGAGCTTTTTCTACTTTCCAACGGTTATTTTCTTTACTGAAAAGAGAATACCAAACGGTTTTAGCGCATAAAGCTCCCCCTTCGGGGGAGCTGGCGCGATAGCGCCTGAGAGGGTTTATTCCTCCGGCAATCTAGCTACCAGCAGGGTGAAAATAATCAGCCCCACGCAGGGCACGATGTTGGAAGCCATACCGGCGGCAAGGCCGGCCTTTTCGGCTACGATGCCAATGATCCACGGCATGAGGATGGCACCGCTGGATGCCACCGGCAGCATGATGCCCATGCTGGTCACGCTGGTCATGCGGCCCGCGCTGGCCACAGCGGTGGGGTTCAGGCCCGCCATGGAGAACGCAAACGCAAACAGCAGCACGATGGCCATGGCCTGCGTGTGGGCCATGACCAGCAGCACATAAAAGATCGTACACAGCACGCTCATGCCCACCATGGCCTTGCGCGGGCTCTTGAACGGGAACACGAATGCGATCAGCAGACGGGCCACCAGCGTGGCACCCCACATGACCGTGACGGTGTAAGCCGCCAGTGTACCCGCAATGATGCCGCTGCCCTTGAAGTAAGTGACCATCCAGCCGTTGACGCTCTGCTCTGCAGCGTTCTGGAAGAACAAAAGGCCGGTCAGCATCCAGAACCGTGCCGAACGCAGAAAGCTCCAGTCAATGGCCTGCTTTTCCTTGGCATTCTTGGCCTTGCCGCCGCCCAGCGGGGTAAAGGCATATACCAGCCACAGTACAAGTCCCAGTGCCGCCAGCAGGAACACCGCCAGCTCAGTGCTCACCTTCGCCGCTGCCGCAATGAGGAAGGGGCACAGCAGCGCACCGCAGGCGTAGCAGCTGTGCATCAGGTTCATGCCGCGGGTGCGGTCGGCAGAGTGATCGCTGACCAGAATGGTGCAGGTGTTGATAACACTGCCCTTGGCAATGCCCACCACAAAGAAAGCCACTGCCAGCAGGATCTCTACACCGGTCAGGCCCATGATGCCGTAGCCCACCGCATAGCCGATGGTGAGCAGCAGCACACTGGGCTTCATGCCCAGTACACTGGGCAGCATACCGATGAGCAGGCCTGCCAGCAGATTACCCACACTCATAAGTGAGAGCAGGGTGCCGGTCGTGCCGTAGGCAAAGCCGTAGCGCTCCTGCAGCAGGCTGACCACCACGCCCGCACTGATGGCACAGATGCCACTGAAGAAGAAAGTAAGAAAGCCTGTATTCCGCAGGCGTGCAGACTGTTGTTCCATAATCGTCCTCTTTCTGTGAAAATATCCTCCTTCTATTTAACCATAATTCCGCATCATTGCAACCGGATTTTCTTACAAAAAGTTGCAAAAAGCCCGCCGGGCATCGCTGCACGGCGGGCTTTGGTTTACAGTTTACTCTGCCTTGGTCTCGGGCTTTGCCTCAGCCTTGGCTTCCGGCTTTGCTGCGGGGGCAGTAGCGGGAGCGGCGGGCTTCACCACGGGCTTCGGGGGATTGGGGTCATCCTTCAGCGGGAAGAGGATGATGTGCTTGGGGCACTTCTGGGCACACATGCCGCAGCCCTTGCACTTGTCATAGTCGATGCGGGCCACGCCATCCACCACGTGGATAGCGTCAAACTTACAGGTGCGCTCGCACATACCGCAGGCAATGCAGGAGGTGGTGCAGGCCTTCATGGCCACAGGACCCTTGTCCTTGTTGGAGCACATGACCACCGGCTTGCGCGGGCCGCCCACGTCGATCATGATGACCTGCTTGGGGCAGATGTTTGCGCAGGCACCGCAGCCGGTGCACTTGTCCTTGTCCACCTTGGCAACACCGTCCACAATGTGGATGGCATCGAACTTACACACCTTGGTGCAGTCGCCCAGACCAACGCAGGCAAAGGAGCAGGTCTTGGGGCCGCCGTACAGTGCAGCAGCGGCTGCACAGGTCTGGATGCCCTTGTAATCATAAGCAGGCTTGCAGTGCTCGGAATTGCCCTGGCACTGGACAACCGCCTTCTTTTCCACAGCGCTGGCCGTGCCGCCCATGATCTTGGCAATGGCAGCGGCAGCCTTGGGGCCGCCGGGTGCGCACTTGTCGCAGGGCACGCCGTCCATGACCACAGCCTTTGCGTAGTCCGCACAGCCTGCGTAGCCGCAGCCGCCGCAGTTTGCACCGGCAAGGCAGTTGGTAACTTCTTCAATGCGGGGGTCTTCCTCCACCGCCATGAACTTGGACGCTGCGACCAGAACGATCGCGCCGACTGCGCCCACGATGGTACACAGGATAACAGCAGATACAATATTCATAATCCTGTTCCTCCCTTACAGCGTGACATTGAACAGGTTTTCGACGATGCCGCCGAAGCCCATGAAGGACAGGCTGGTGATTGCTGCTGCGATCAGGGTGATGGGCAGGCCCTTGAAGGGTGCCGGGGGATCGCAGGCTTCCACGCGCTTGCGCACGCCGCTGAACATGACCATGGCCAGCATGAAGCCGCAGCCTGCGCCGATGGCACAGACCAGAGCCTCAATGTAAGCAACACCGAAGCCCATAGCAGCCACATCTGCGCCGTAGTCGCCCACGACCAGAATGGTGACAGCCAGAACACAGCAGTTGGTGGTGATCAGGGGCAGATAAACGCCCAGAGAGTTATACAGTGCAACCACGTACTTCTTGAGGAAGATCTCGATGAACTGCACCAGAACAGCAATGACCAGAATGAACACGATGGTCTGCAGGTAGCTCAGACCAGCCGGGTCCAGAATGAAGATCTGGATGGGGAAGGTAACGGCCGTTGCCATGAACATGACGAAGATGACGGCGCCGGACATACCAACCGCAGAATCCAGCTTTTTGGAAACGCCCAGGAACGGGCAGATACCGTAGAACTTCACCAGCACGTAGTTGTTGACCAGGATCATGCTGAAGAAGATCGCAGCGAGTTTTACTAACATCTTATTCTGCCTCCTTCTTCAGGTTATCAAGGTCGCAGCAGCTCTTGCGCTCGATGCGGGCATCCAGCTTGCCTTCCAGCCACACACAGCCGGCCATCAACAGGCCAAAGCAGAAGAATGCGCCGGGAGCCTGCGTCATGATGGAGACCTTGGCAACGCTTTCCGGGATCACCTGGAAGCCCAGCCATGTGCCGCTGCCCAAGATCTCACGGATGGATGCCATCAGGGTAGCGGTGAGGGTGTAGCCAACGCCCATGCCCACGCCGTCCAGTGCGGAGTCCACGATGCTGTTCTTGCAGGCGAACATCTCGGCACGGCCCAGAATGATACAGTTGACAACGATCAGGGGCAGGAACACGCCCAGA
>ENA-ORCP01002986-ORCP01002986.1-human-gut-metagenome-genome-assembly--contig:-NODE-2986-length-12982-cov-3.433553_pt1 | contig 12982 bp, 8 predicted proteins | sample MGYA00242990_ERZ507991 | MGnify/ENA primary metagenome ERZ507991 (study PRJEB26167, sample SAMN06115496) | human gut metagenome | host: Homo sapiens | place: China:Henan | collected 2015-05-07 | study... | reverse complement strand
AACGGCCGTCAGGCTGTCTCCCAGAAAGATCTCTTCGAGGCAGTGGAACTTGTCCTTGTCGGTAAAGAGAAGAAAGACCGGATCCTGAGCAAAGAGGAGCGCCGGATCGTCTCCTACCATGAGGTTGGACACGCGCTTGTCACCGCGCTTCAGAAGGATGCTGAACCGGTCCAGAAGATCACGATCGTTCCGCGTACCATGGGAGCGTTGGGATATGTCATGCAGGTTCCGGAAGAGGAAAAATATTTAAATACGAAAAAAGAACTTGAGGCAATGCTTGTGGTTTCCCTTGCCGGACGTGCGGCTGAGGAACTCGTGTTTGACACGGTGACGACAGGTGCTGCGAATGATATCGAGCAGGCGACAAGGATCGCGAGAGCGATGGTCACCCAGTATGGTATGTCTGAGAAGTTCGGTCTTATGGGGCTTGCGACCCAGGAGAACCAGTATCTGACAGGACGCACCGTCTTAAACTGCGGTGACGCTACGGCGGCTGAGATCGATACGGAAGTCATGAAGATGTTAAAGAACGCCTATGCTGAGGCAAAGCGTCTTCTCTCCGAAAACCGTGATGCGATGGATCAGATCGCCGCGTTCCTGATCGAGAAAGAGACGATCACAGGCAAGGAGTTCATGAAGATCTTCCGCCAGGTGAAGGGAATCCCGGAGCCGGAGGAAGGAAAGAAAGAAGAGAAGAGCCGTATGGGAGGCGAGTTCGCGGAGGACGCGGCGAGCCAGCCGGTACAGGCTGCTGAGGCTTTGGAGGCCCCGACGGAGCAGAATCCGGAGCAGCAGAACTAAATATGGATAAATGTGGGCAGGGTGACAAAAAGTGTCATCCTGCCCATTTTTCTATATCAGCAAATTAAAAGAAATAATTCATGAAAAAGACAAGAATATCTGGTAAAATAAAATACAGATTTGAACACAGCTCAGAAGACAGCAGAAACGTATTGCGAATGTCCGCTTTGCAGGGCTGGAAATGGAGAGAGAAAAGAGAATTTTTATGGATCAGAATGATTATGGAAAGAGAAAAGCGGTCTGCAGACGTGCGGCCGGATTTATGGCGGCGGTGATGCTCGCGGTAGCGGGACAGCCGTCTATGGCGTATGCGTCTGAAAAGCTTCAGATGAATGACCCGTCCGCATCGGAGCAGTGGGCGTTCTTCAACGATGGATCGTTCACATCGGAAGAGGTTACGAAGTATCCGGTCTACTCGGATCCGTTCGGTCAGCCATCGGAGAATGCGGAGCTTCTTGGAACTCTCGTGGAGGTAAAGAAGAGACAGGCGGTTTCCGGCGTGGATATCAACCTGAAACAGGCATGGGAGACATATGGGAACGGAAGCCATGATACCATCGTCGCAATGATCGATACGGGAATTGATGCTTCTCATGAAGATCTGAAGGACACCTTATGGGTCAATACCGATGAGATTCCGGAAAACGGCATCGACGATGACGGAAACGGCTACGTGGATGATTGTTATGGGTGGAATTTCTACAATAATAACAATCAGATCTTCACCGGGAATGAGGACAGCCACGGAACCCACGGGGCCGGGACGATCAGTGCCGGGACAGGAAACGGGATCGGAATCTCGGGAATCGTTCCGGGAACCCGGGTTCGGGTGATGGCGTTAAAGGCCCTTGGAGGAAATGACGGCGGCGGAAGCACGGCGGCTGTCATCAAGGCGATCAAATATGCGGAGGATAACGGAGCGGTGATCTGCAACCTGAGCCTGACGTCGACGACAGATGATAAGGCGTTATATGAGGCGATGAAGAATTCCGGTATGCTGTTTGTAGTGGCGGCGGGAAACGGAAATCCGAAGACAGGAAAAGGCGTTGATACGGACGTGATCCCGTTTTATCCGGCGGCGTATGACCTGGACAATATTATTTCCGTCGCGAATCTAAGCTTTGATGGGGCACTGTCCGCAAGCTCCAACTATGGAAAAACGACTGTGGATCTTGCGGCGCCGGGAAGTTATATCTTAAGTACGACCCCTGGAAACACCTATGGATACATGAGCGGAACGTCCATGGCGGCACCGATGGTGTCCGGGGCGGCGGCAATGATCTATTCGTATTTTGACGGGATCGGGGTTGCGGATGTGAAGGAGATCCTGATGTCCACGGTGACACCGATGGAGAGTCTCAAGGACGTGACGGTGTCCGGCGGTATGCTGAATGTGGGCGCAGCCCTTTCCTATGATATCAGCAGTCTATCGAGAAAGGGATTTCAGATCGGTGGAACGAGACCGGAGAACGGGACGGCTCCATATCTGGAAATGCAGACCTCGAACCGGAATGGCGGAATGTATCTGACTGTCCGCGTCCTCGATATTGACGGGGATCTTGATAAGCTCTTCTATGCAAAGGGCGAGCATACAGCCGGGGAGTTTGCGAACGGGACTGTGGAAGGAACGGCGTTTACGGTGAATGAGAAGGATATGGCGGCGTTCCAGATCACGGAAAAAGGAACGTATACGTTCTATGCTGTGGATAAGAATGGAAATGGAGCGGTGAAGATCGCAAAATTCGTGTCGGAGAGCGACGGACCGGGGGCATTTCAGTAGGATCCTGATGGGAGAAATGCCGGAGGCAACAGATGATCGGAGGAGAACACATGAAGACAAGACGATTGGGAAAAACAGGGCTCATGGTGAGTGAGATCGGATTTGGCGGGGAATGGCTGGAACGGCATACGGAAACTGAGGGCATTGAGCTGATCCGGTATGCGTCAGAGAAAGGGATCAATATGCTGGACTGCTGGATGGCGGATCCGAAATCGAGAAATATCATCGGCGAGGGAATTAAAGAGAACCGGGATCAGTGGTTCATTCAGGGACATATCGGGTCTACCTGGAAGGACGGACAGTATTTCCGCACGCGGGAGATGAAATATGTGCGTCCGGCCTTTGAGGACCTTTTAAAGAGACTACAGACCGACTATATCGATCTCGGAATGATCCACTATGTGGATTCTGAGGAAGAGTGGGAGAAGATCCAGCACTCTGATTATCTGGATTATGTGATGGAGCTGAAAGAAAAAGGCGTGATCCGGCACATCGGCATGAGCTCCCACAATCCGAAGGTAGCTATGAAGGCGGTTGAGTCCGGATATATAGAGATGATCCTTTTCAGTATCAACCCGGCGTTTGATATGCTGCCGGCGAGTGAAGATATCGATACGATGTTTGCGGAGGAGTTTGACGCGGGACTTAAGGGGATCGATCTGGACCGGGCGATGCTCTATAAGGCCTGTGAGGAGAACGATGTGGGGATCACGGTCATGAAGGGATTCGCGGGCGGAAGACTTTTCGATGCGAAGAGATCTCCGTTCGGTGTCTGTCTTACCCCGGTCCAGTGTATTCACTATGCGCTGACGAGACCGGCTGTCTGCTCCATCATGTGTGGATATGACACAAAGGAGCAGGTAGATGCGGCAGTGGGATATGAGACTGCCTCAGAGACGGAGAAAGACTATGCGTCTGTGATCGCGAATGCGCCGTTCCATTCCTACCGGGGCGAATGTACATACTGCGGACATTGCAAGCCGTGTGCCGCAAATTTGGATATTGCTATGATCAACAAGTTTTATGATCTGGCAACCATGCAGCCGAAGATCCCGGCGACAGTGCAGTCTCACTATGAGCTTCTGGAACATAAGGCGTCGGAGTGCATCGGATGTCATTTGTGCGAAGCACGGTGCCCGTTTGGAGTTCCGATCGCGGAGAGGATGGAGAAGACTGCGAAGTTATTTGGATGCTGATATTGCGGAGATCGAAAATCCAGTCAGCGAATTATCAACAAAGGAGAAATAGGATCATGTCACTTGAAAAAGCAAAAGCAGATCTGGAACAGAAGGGATTTCTGGATCATGTGATCGAGCTGAAAGAATCAACGGCCACAGTGGCAGAGGCTGCGGAGGCACTGGATGTGAAGCCGGGAATGATTGCGAAGACCATGTCCTTTTTACAGGGTGAAAAAGCCGTCCTGATCCTGACGGAAGGGACGGCAAAAGTCGATAACCACAAATATAAAGATACATTTCATGTAAAGGCGAAGATGATCCCGTTTGATCAGGTAGAAGCGCGGATCGGCCATGCGCCGGGTGGCGTGTGCCCCTTTGGGATCAACGAGGGGATCGAGGTCTATCTGGATGACAGCCTGAAGCAGTTCACAACGGTGTACCCGGCTGCGGGAAATGACCACAGTGCGGTAAAACTTACGATCCCGGAGCTCGAGCGGGCTGCAGGAGCAAAAGGATGGGTGGATGTTACATCGAGATCCACCCAAACGCGTTCGCCACAGAACTGATCAGTATGATAGTCGCAAAGATCGGGCAGAGATACTGGATCATAAACTGGAAGATCACTTTTCTGCGGAACGGATGACCGCCGTTTGTGACCTCCTGTTCGATCTTTGCAACTCCGATGACTCTCGATACGAGAAGGCAGGTCGCGATCGCCGCGATCGGCATCATGACAGAGTTTGTCAGGAAATCGAAGAAGTCAAGGAACTGCATTCCGATCACGGTCACACCGGCCAGTGGACCATAGCCGAGACAGGAGAGCGTTCCGAGCAGGAGCATAATGACAGCCATAAATACCGTCGCCTTTTTCCGGCTCCAGTGCAGCTCATCCTCAAAAGTGGAGACGGCACTCTCGGTCAGGGCGATGGAACTTGTGACAGCCGCGAACAGGACCAGGACAAAAAACAGGATGCCGACTGCGGCTCCGAGTCCCATACTTGCGAACACCTTTGGGATCGTGATGAACATCAGCGCCGGACCGGCCTGCAGGGTATCCGGGTCACCGCCGGAGAAGGCGAAGACGGCCGGGATAATCATGAGACCGGCCATGATCGCGATCGCGGTATCGAAGATCTCAACATTCTGGGTGGAATCTTCGATCGAAGTATCTTTTTTCATGTAGGAACCGAAGGTGATAAGGATTCCCATGGCGATGGACAGGGAGTAGAACATCTGTCCCATAGCGGATACCACCGTCATCCATGAGAAGTTCTCAAGGTTTGGTACCAGCAGATATTTCACACCACTCATAGCCCCCGGTCTCGATACGGAATAGCCCGCGATGAGCAGGGAAAGGACCACGAGGATCGGCATCATAAACTTCGATACACGCTCGATCCCGTTGCGTACACCTGCGTAAATGATAACAACTGTAAACAGGGTGAAGAGAATAAAGCAGATCTCCGTGGAACGACCGTTGGAAATAAACGCGGAGAAATATTCGTCTGTGGCAAGGGTCTGTCCATGTCCAAGAAGGTATTCAGCCAGATATTTGATGACCCAGCCGCCGATTACAGAATAGTACGGGACGATCAGGATCGGGATCACAGCATTGATCCAGCCGCCGAAGGACAGCCATTTTGACTTTCCGAAGGATTCATAGGCACCCACCGGACTCTTTTTGGTCATGCGGCCGAGAGCAGTTTCCGCCACGATCATCGTGTAGCCAAAGGTCAGTGCCAGAATGATATAGACGAGTAGAAAGATTCCCCCGCCATACTTTGCTGCGAGATAGGGGAAACGCCAGATGTTTCCAAGCCCTACAGACGCGCCCGCCGCCGACAGGACGAAACCGAGCTTTCCGGAGAACGAACTTCGTTTACGATTCATAATTAATTTCTCCTCATGTTTTTATCACAAATACATTTGTACGTGTAAGGGATAGTCTATCATAGAATATGAAAAAAGGCAATTTGAACTGTCGGGGAGACTAAAATTGGAATAGAACCGATGGAAGGTATAATCAGAACGCAGAAGAATGTATAAAAAAAGGAACAACCGGAGAATCTTATAATTTGATGGCGAAATTATCGGTTTTGCGTTATAATACACTTATTCCTACCAGATAAATACAGTTTATATTTGGATACAGACGCAGGAATGGTGTCGATGTACAGGGGCTTTTATCCGACAGGGTCTGAGCCCATTGATAGATACAGAGAGGTGAAATTGTGTTAAAAGCAGAAAATTTGATTCTCCATGTGGAGGATAACGGGGCGAAAAAATGTCTTCTGGATCATATTTCTTTCCAGGTGGACGATGGGGAGATGCTGGTGATCACGGGACCAAACGGCGGTGGAAAGTCCACACTGGCGAAGGTCCTGATCGGAATCGAGAAGGCGGAGAGCGGAAAGATCTTTTTAAACGGGGAAGATATCACGGATTACGATATCAACCACCGGGCTAACGCCGGGATCGGCTATGCATTCCAGCAGCCACCGAGATTTAAGGGAATGACGGTGCAGAGACTTCTTGCGCTGGCAGCAGGAAGAGAAATGTCAGATCAGGAGTGCTGCAGGCTTCTGTCCGATGTGGGACTCTGTGCGGAGGAATATTTAGGCCGTCAGATCGACGGAACGCTTTCCGGAGGCGAGATGAAGCGGATCGAGATCGCGACGGTTCTTGCGAAGGAACATACCTTATGTATTTTTGATGAGCCGGAAGCCGGGATCGATCTCTGGAGTTTTTCCATGCTGATCCGGAAATTCGAGGAGATCCACAAAGAGAAAAAACAGAGTCTGATCGTCATCTCCCATCAGGAGAAGATTATCAGCATGGCAGACCGGATCATGGTGATCGATGACGGGAAGATCAAGGCGGAAGGACGGAAGGAAGATGTCCTGCCGTGTTTAGAAGGTCTTGATAAATGTCATGCATGTGCAGGAAATGCGGGGGTGAGAGCGTAATGGTAGAGCTGGATCATGTAGTAGAAGAAGTACTGAAAGTCATCAATGACAACGGATTTTCCCAGAAGGGCGCTTTCAATCTGCGCCAGAACGGAACATCCATCTGTCACGGTGACAGTGAACATATTAAGATCAAGAAGAAGACGGACAAGCCGGGCATCGATATCTATATTGATGGCGATACAAAGGGCGAGAAAGTTTACATCCCGGTGGTCGTCAGCGTTTCCGGCATGACAGACCTTGTATACAATGATTTCTATATCGCAGACGGCGCGGACGTTACGATCGTTGCGGGCTGCGGGATCCACAACAGCGGATGCAATGAGAGCAGACATGACGGGATCCATACCTTTCATGTTGGAAAGAATGCGAACGTCTGTTATCAGGAAAAACATTATGGAGAGGGAAATGGAACCGGCGGCCGCGTGCTGAATCCGGTGACGAATATCTATGTCGGAGAAAATTCCGTATTTACGCTGGATACGGCACAGATCAAGGGCGTTGACTCCACAGTCCGCGAGACGCTTGTGGAGATGGATAAAAACTCCAGATTGTATGTGACGGAGCGCCTCATGACCGAGGGAGACCAGACGGCGGAGTCCAACATCGAGGTACGTTTAAACGGTGAGGACAGCTCCGCCCAGATCATCTCAAGATCTGTCGGAAAAGGCAATTCCGTCCAGACCTTCCACCCGAAGGCGGTCGGAAACAACAAATGTCAGGCCCATATCCAGTGTGACTCCATCATTATGGACCACGCCGAGATCGGATCCATTCCGGAGATCCGTGCGCGCGACTTAAACGCGGCGATCATTCACGAGGCGGCGATCGGAAGGATCAACGATGAGCAGCTCTTAAAGCTCCGGACACTTGGACTTACCGAGGAAGAGGCGGAGAACGTTATTATTGAGAACTTCCTGAACTAAAATCGAAAGGTTATGCATAATAAAAGCAGGTCTGCAGGTGAAAAACACCGATGTAGACCTGCTTTTTTTCGCAATTACACGTCAGAAATGCAGATGTAAGCAGAATTGTAACTGTTCAGTAGGTCGGCGCACTTGCTGCGTTGACCGTAAGAAAACATACGCATAATTATTTTATTGTGATCGAGAGATTGCCAAAATCAGTGACAGGTGTCTCTTTTCCGCCAGTAAAGAGAAATACAGACAGCGTATGAGCCGGTTTTGCGCTGCCGGTGATCTGGACTGCTGGCTGGATCCTGATGAGGATATCTGCATCGGCAGATCTGGCATCCAGCCATCTTAACAGGTCTGCATCCAGGTATGCGGTCGAAGCGCCGTCAAGTCCGAGCGCTAAATGAGTCACGTTTTCGCGGATCAGTGTGTCGAGAATGCGGGCACTTATCGTCACGGAGAATGCGGAATGACTCTTTTCTGATACCACAGGGATGGACACCGCGATGCCGTTTGCAGATCTGCCATTCTTTTTCACAGTTTTCCGGGCGGCTTTGATGGCGAACTGGATCATATTGTGATCGAGAGTTACATTACCGTTCTTATCCGGTACAGCGGATGGAATGCTGATCGTGGACGGAGATTTGGACTGTGCCTGTCCGGAGTAGTCTGAGGACAGGAACGTATCTTCATAGGAAGAATCGCTGTCACTGTCGGAAGAACTGTTTCCGCCGGAATTACTGCCATTGGAGGAAGAATTTCCACCGCCGGAAGTATTGCCGCCGGAGTTCCCGCCTGGCTTATTGTCTTCGCCGCTGTCGGGCAGCTTATTGTTGACAGCGCTGACCTGGAGCGTGAGGAGAAAGTCATGGTAATTCTGGGAGATGACTTTAACTGTCACGGTGCCGATCTGCTGCTCCAGCGCAGAATCCACCGGACGGACCGGAAGTGTCAGTACTCCATCACAGATGGACGCGCCGCTGTCGTAATAGTCTCCGAGAGCCACGTCCTCAAGATTGTATTCGACCTTGCCGTATTTCTTCGGCGTGTCGAGCTCCGGCAGAAGGGAACTGAGGTCAAAGCGGTACGCGGCTTCCGTATGATTGAGGACAGTCATGGTTCCTGGTTTTGCATTGGATGCGGTGGCTTTTTTGATGTACGGTGCCTGACCGCAGAAAAAACGTTTTTCCGTTTCCCCGCCTGCAAACGAGTAGTTCGGGTTTGTCAGGGTGCAGAGGAAGCTTACCCCTTTTTCATCGGAAAAATCTGGATTTGGTGTTTCTGGTGCTGGAGAATTAAAGTACCAGGAATCGCCGATCAGACATGTGATCTCGTCTGCATCCGGGAGATCTCCGCCGCCAGCCGCAATGAATATAGGCTTTATGTCGGGTACATTCGCTGTACCGTCATAGACTTTTGAGATGAAATCTTCATCGACGGTCAGCTCCAGTTCCCGGGGAGTGACGGTCACGGTGTACGGGTCACTGTAGCAGATATATCCGCCGCAGGTGATCTCCGCGGCATAGGTGTATGTGCCGACGGGTATCGTCGGAGAGAGGTGGAGAGCCATGTCTGAGGCGTCTTCGATCTCCGTCATGCTGCCGTCGGAATTTACCTGGTACCACTGGCAGGAGGCAGACGGAGTTACATCTGATCTGAAGTGGATATCAGGCATCAGGCTGAATTCCCTGCCGGTCCGTGCTTTGTACTGGACGTTCACAGACTCTTTGTACTCTGTACCGGAAATCCGGGCATATACGGCTGCATCCTGGACAGGCGCATCCACAGCGGTCACATCTTCAATATATTTACTTTTTCTGTTCATATATTCGGGAGAATTGGTTACATCGTTCTTGGAGAGCCAGCTGCCGTCAGACTTCTGAAATCCTGATCCATTCGTCAGCAGAGCGGAGAAATCCGCGTAAGTGACTTTCGGACGAACCAGAGCTGATTGAAGGTCCGTCTCATAGATCTCAATTCTGCCGTAACTTCCGCCGGAGATCTTTACGTCACAGATCCCTTCCAGATAGAGCGACCGGTAGCTGCCGCCGGTCAGGACTGCCCTGCTGCCGTCCTTCATAACAAGGACAGGGTTGCTGCAGTCGGAAATATGGATCTCACTGTCTGTGTCTGCGTAGATATAACTGTATGTACCGCTGTCTAGTTCAGCATGTCCGCCAGGCTCAATGGTGATGGATGATCCGGAGGACAGGTCTAATTGATTTTCTTCTGAAATGCTGTAATCTTTTGGAACGATCAGTGTACCGCCGGACTGGACGACGATAGGAATATTCTGGATGAGCGCATATGGAGTTTCACGGTTGAGGAGCGTGACTCTGCCACTGAGGACCAATTCTGAGTCTGAAGTATCGTGATACAGTGACATATTGGTGAAATCAATCGTCACATTGTCCGGGACAATAAGCCGGGTATTGAGAGACGGAGTGAGGAAATGGAATGTACCGCCGGACGCATGATCGAGGGCGTCCTGAAGATCCGCATAGTACAGAGTCTTTCCGTCTTTTGTCACGCTGCCTGTGTAGGTCACTTCGCCGCAGGGGCATTTGTAGATGATCGTGGATCCGCTGGTGGTCGTCACGGCTGCCGAAGTGTGGTCGCAGGGAACTACGGACACATTGGTGAGTTTTGTGTCGCTGTCAGACGGAACGATGATCTGACCATTCTGTTCGTAGCAGTATCCTGGCGCAAGAAGGTCAGTGAGGGCACTGCCGTTTAAACTCGTGATTGTGCCGAAGGTGCCGCTGGAGAGGGAGGCAGTTCCTTCTTGGATCTCGAGAGCATCAATGAGAAGGTTCGTGCCGGCCGGGATGATCAGGCTGGGGGAAGATCCCCAAAGGTTGAGCGTGCCGATAAAGTGTCCCCGGGTGGTGCCGGTATTCTGCAACGTTACACCTGTACCGGAAATACTAGCTGTGTTACCGTGACTTCCGGTCCAGATCATTGTGTGACCATTAAAATCAACGGTCATATTGTCGAAGACGAAATTGGAGGATGAATCCTGATCGCTTAACAGAAGGATCCTGCTGCTGAAAGGATTCGCGGCAGTCGTTGCATCGTTAAAGGAGGTGACATATTCCGTCTCTCCGGGATTGTACACAATGTCGTTGATCTCCATATGACAGATCTCACATTCCCTGTCATCTGAACTGCGGGAATCATGTGTGCAGGCATTGCCGCAGACTGGACAGATATATCTGGTAAAGAAGGTGTCAGGATCCCTGACAAATCCTTTTTCATGCTCACATGTCATGACTGTGACGTTTTCCAGTTTGGTGCCGCGTTCCAGGGCATCTCCCTGCACGCGGCGGCCATCGGAATCAACGAAGTAACATCCAGGGGCCAGGGCATTGCCGAAATCCGCCGGATATTCGGATTCCGTGCGGAGTCTGCTGATCGTTCCGCCGCCGAGGAAGGTCGGTGTATAGCCCCCGGAATTAAGAAAAGTGTATCTGATAACAAAATCACCTTTGATATTTATATTTTCCATGGTTATCTGACCGTCCCATAACTGAACGGCAGTACCATTTTCCGCTGTATTTTCGATGGTTCCGTTTTTAAATGCGACATGATATGCTGTCGCAGGATCGAAATACACAACGGCCTCATCATCAAAATTTCCGGACAGGGTATAACCGTTGAGATCGAAGGTTATATTATCCCAGTCACATACGTTGGCGTCAAGCTTCAGCTGGCGTGTAATCGTGGTGTCTCTGAGCAGGGTGAATGTCACTCCCGGAACGATCCAGTCGAGTGCCTCAAAGATATCGGTGAATTCTTTTGTTCCAGAAATGTAGTCCACAGAAACAACGGGCTCCTGGTTTTCCACAGCATTGGAAAAGGTGGCTATGGCGGCAGCAGTGCTGGATGGAGTCACTGGAGCCGGGGCGTTGGACGGCGTGACAGCATTGGAAGAGGTTGCCGTCTGCGCCGGAAGTGCGCTCCGTGTGCCTGTTTCTGGCAGTAAGCTGCTGTTTGACGCATAGACGGGGCTGCCGGACAGTGTAAAGCTCAACGCCGCGGACAGCAGGAGCGCCAGTGGTTTCTTATATGTACTTCTCATAGAGATTCCCCCTTTATTTTCGTAAGAAAAGCTGAAAAATGGTATAAAAAACTGATCCTGCAACGGAATCGGTTATCTTTAGGATATCAATTTTTCGGGTGTTGTCAATAAACGCTGCACAAGATGTCGAAAATCGGCATGAATTGCAGGTGGAACTTTGATGGTGGAAGCGGAGCTGCGGGGATTGACAAATCATGGTGACGGGAGTATACTCCCTTTCAGTCTCAAATGGGATTGAAAAGGAGAAAACGATTATGGACCATGAAATACAGAAGCTTCACGACCAGGTAAACCAGGCGATCATCCGGTGCCGAAGAGTCTACTCGGTGTGGGCGAAGAAAAATAAGGTCAGCTATAACCGGATGCTGGTGCTCTATACGATCCGGGAATATGGATCCTGCACACAGAAACAGGTCTGCGATTCTTATATGCTGCCGCGGCAGACGGTGAACCATGTGATTTCAGAGATGAAAAAGGACGGGATTCTTGTAACGGATCCGGAAAAGAGCACCGGGAAGGAAAAGGCGCTTGTTTTGACGCCGGAGGGCGAACGGTATTCGGAAAAATTATTATATTCGTTAAGCCGGATGGAAGAGCGGGCGGCGAAACGTCTGGGAGAGGACAAGATCCGCAGAATGACGGAACTGTTTATGGAGTATGACCAGATTCTGGAAGAGGCACTGGAGGAGACGGACGATGAAGAGTAAGGCGGGAACGGATACAGAATTTTTCCGGACGGAGAAAATTCCGAAGATATTGCTGCAAATCGCACCTCCGGTTATGCTGGCGCAGCTGATTCAGGCGATGTATAACATTGTAGACAGTTTTTTTGTGGGAAAATATTCCGAATCGGCGCTGACGGCGCTTTCGGTCATTTATCCGTTGCAGCTCATCATCATTGCGCTGGCGGTGGGAACCGGTGTGGGCGTGAATACCTACATGGCGCGCCTGTATGCACAGAAAATGCCGGGACAGGCGGAAGAAACAGCGGGAACAGGCACGCTTCTGGCGTTTGGAACCTGGTTTATATTTGCCATTTTCTCGATTTTCTGTATGCGTCCGTATGTCCTGACAAGTGCGAATACCCCGGAAGCGATCGAGAGTGCTGTTATCTACGGACAGATCGTCTGTATCGGCAGCATCGGGGCATTTCTGGAAGGAAACTGGACGAAGGTCCATCAGTCGCGGGGCAATATGCACCGTCCGATGGTCGCCCAGACCGTGGGGGCGCTGACGAATATCGTGCTTGACCCGATCCTGAT